>Ga0082212_10007480_pt1 | contig 14440 bp, 10 predicted proteins | sample TergutNt197P3_FD_71548 | JGI IMG/M metagenome (GOLD analysis project Ga0082212, IMG submission 71548) | Neocapritermes taracua P3 segment gut microbial communities from Petit-Saut dam, French Guiana - Nt197 P3 | ecosystem: Host-associated > Arthropoda: Insects > Digestive system > Gut ... | reverse complement strand
ACGCTTGCAATCAAACGCCAACAATAGCGCATGTTTCGCGCCGCTGCGCCCACAAGTAATCATGAAAACCGCTGCGCTGTTACCCTTGCCTCCGGCGACCCTGAACAGCAACTGAGGGCTTTTATGTCTGTTATGCATAAAATTCAGCCATTTTTGCATTTCCATAGTTTTACACAAAAACTTATAATCAATAGTGTATTAAGTAAACATCGCGATTCGATCAGCGTTTACTTATCGCTTATGAGGTAGGAGGTACGATCCATGTTCACACAAGAGTCTATTCAAACGGCAGTCAGTTCAATGATAAACGCCGTGCCGGCAAAGCTGCAGGAGTATCGGTGTTCGCTCTGCGACCGGGTATTCGCAAACCATGCGGAGCTTCAGAGTCATTACGAAACCGAGCACCCAACGGTAATTGCGCCTGTCGTGGTGGCGCTGGAGCTAAACGGGCGCCGGTGCGAAACGCTGATAGAGCCGCATTGGACGCTCAAACGGACGCTGCAGTTCAGGCTGGGGCTGACCGGGGCGAAGCATATGTGCGACAGAGGGGCCTGCGGTTCCTGCACGGTGATAATAGACGGGCGCGCCGTCCTGGCCTGCACTACGCTGGCGATCGAGTGCGAAGGCAAGCAGATCCAGACGATCGAAGGGATAGCGGCGGACCCGAAATGGAAGCCGCTGATAGACGCGTACTGCCGCTGGGACGCAATGCAGTGCGGTTATTGCACACCGGGCTTTCTGGTGTCTGCGAAAGCTTTGCTTGATAAAAACCCGAACCCGACGGAGCAGGAATGCAAAGAAGCGCTGGCGGGCAACATCTGCATATGCGGCACATACCCGCGCCATTCGACCGCGATAATGGAAGCGGCAATGAAAATGGCGGAAGGTGCTTAGTTAGAAAGCGAGCTTTCAAGCCGGCCTTTCGCCGCGATCATTCAGAGAGGCGACAGCGCGCCGACGGGGAGCGGCACAACTCCCGAGTAAGGAAGGATGAAAAAGTATGAAACCATTTCAGCATACGAACGCGACGACCGTCGACGAGGCGGTGGCGGCGCTGAGCGACGCGCGAGGAAAAGTAATATCAGGCGGGACCGACCTTCTGGGTACGTTGAAAGACAACATTCTGCCGGTACACCCGGCGCGGGTCGTAAACGTCAAGACGATCGACGGGCTTGATCATATAAAGGAAGAGAACGGCGCGCTTAAAATAGGCGCGCTTGCGCGTGTATCAGATATAGCGGAAAACGAAACGATCCGTGAAAAGTGGACGGCGCTGGCGCAAGCGGCGGGGCGCGTGGCGTCGCCGCATATACGCGACATGGGCACGATAGGGGGAAGCATCTCGCAGCTCCCGCGCTGCTGGTATTTCCGAAAAGGCGAGAACCGCTTCAACTGCAACCGCAAAGGCGGCGAAGAGTGCTTCGCCATACTGGGAGACAACCGCTACCATTCGGCATTCGGCGGGAAACGCTGCCACGACTCGCCGTGCACGGCGGAATGCCCGGCAGGCACGGACATACCCGGATACCTTGAAAAAATACGCGACGGCGACTGGGACGCCGCAGCAGAAATAGTTATGCGGGTCAACCCGTTCCCGATGATAACAGGGCGGGTCTGCGCCCATGTCTGCCAGATCGGGTGCAACCGCAACCAGACGGACGAAGCCGTATTAAGCGGCGGGGTCGAGCGTGCGCTGGGCGACTACATAATGGAAAACAGCGGCAAGTTCTATGCCGCTCCGACAACCGAAACCGGGAAAACAATAGCAATAATAGGATCCGGCCCGGCGGGGCTCTCCGCCGCGTATTACCTGCGCAAAGCCGGCAACAAAGTCACGGTTTACGACCGCAAGGAGGAAGCCGGCGGTATGCTCATGTACGCTATCCCAGCGTACAGGCTGCCTAAGGGCGTCGTACGCGAGTATGTGAAAGCGCTTGAGGGGATGGGGATAGAGTTCAGCCTTGGCGTAGAAATCGGTGCGGGCGTCAGGCCGGAGGAACTTGAAAAGCAATATGACTGCGTATGTTACGCGACGGGCGCGTGGAAACGCCCTGTCGTCGGCATTGCGGGCGAGGAGTTGACAGTGTTCGGCCTTGATTTCCTGATGGAAGTCAACAAATGGATGGAAGGCAAGGTAGGCGAAGAAGTCCTGGTGACCGGCGGCGGGAATGTCGCGATGGACGTCGCTGTGACCGCAAAAAGGCTTGGGGCGAAAAAAGTCACGCTGGCATGCCTTGAGCCGCGCGACCGTATGCCGGCGAGCGTCGAAGAGCTTGCGCGGGCGCTGGCCGAAGGCATAGAGATCATGCCGTCCTGGGGGCTGTCAAAGGTCGTCGAAGAAAGCGGGATAGTCCAAGGCATGGAACTCAAGCGCTGCGTAACGCCGTGGGACGATACGGGCGCCTTTGCCCCGCAGTATGATGAAAACGAAAAGTTGGTCGTAAAGGCGCAGAACATCCTTATGGCGGTCGGCCAGCTTGCGGAACTCTCATTCCTTGACGAAAAATATCAGTTACAGCTCAAAAGCGGCCTGATAGACGTCGACAAAGAGACGCAGATGACTTCGCGGGACGGCGTGTTCGCGGCAGGCGACGCTACGACGGGGCCGGCTACCGTAATAGGGGCGGCGTCGATCGGGAGGAGAGCGGCAAGCGGCGCCAACAGGTACCTTGAAGTATTGCCTATAAGCAACAAGGAAAAAGCGGGCGGGTTCCTCACGTCGGATAAAGCGGGAATACAGAACAAAACCGCCCTCAAGCTCCGCGAACTCGACGCGGACAAACGCCGGCTCGACCTGGAGGATTCCGAGACGCCCACCGGCGAAGAGGCTTCGAATGAAGCGCGGCGCTGCCTCAATTGCGGGTGCTACTCCGTGCATCCGTCCGACATCGCGCCTGCGCTTATCGCGCTGAACGCGGAAATAACCACAAGCAAACGCACAATGAAAGCGGAGGATTTCTTCGAGGTAAACACGCTGAGCAACACAACGCTTGACTACAACGAGTTCGTAACCGGGGTCAGTATCCCCGCTCTGCCTGCGGGCGCCAAGAGCGTATTCAAGAAGTTCGCGCTGCGTAAAGCGATCGATTTCCCGGTCGTCAACTGCGCTATTGTAACGGGACCGGAACCGCGCGTATGCCTGAACGCGGTCGCGCCGACCCCGCTGCGCGCATACAAAGCCGAGGACGTCCTCCGGGGGAAAGCGATCGACGAACATGTCGCCGCCGCCGCCGGGGAGGCTGCGATCGACGGCGCGCACCCGTTCGAGGCGACGAAGTACAAGCTGCAAATAGTAAAAACGCTCGTCAAAAGGGCGCTGCTGGAAGTAAAGTAAGGAGGCGAAGTTCGTGGCTGATCTGGCCGGCGTCAACGGCTTAAGGGAAAACTTCAAAGTCGTAGGGGCGCGGAACGTTCCGGGGAAACTGTCAAACGCGATGGCGACGGGAGTCGCCAAGTTCGGGATCGACTATACGGCCCCCGGTATGCTCCACGCGAAATTCCTTCGCAGCCCGTACGCGAACGCGAAAATACTCAGTATAGATTGCTCAAAAGCGCGTGAGATACCCGGCGTTGTTGATGTCGTAACGTGGGATGACGAAGATATGAAACGCCTGGGCGCGGGCGGGCCGCCTTGGGAACTGCAGATATTTCTTGATAACATCGCCGATATGCCGGGCGTCGAGGTCGGAGCCATCGTCGTCGCCGAAAGCGAGGACATATGCGAAGAGGCCTTGAAAGCGCTGGAAGTCGAGTGGGAGGTGTACCCGCATGTTATCGACCTGCACGATTGCAACCGTGAAGATATGCCCGTACTCAGGCCTGACGAAACAGGCCCGCCGACGATGATGGGCCGCCCTATACCCACAGATAAAGACACTCCTGTGAAAACCGGCAATATCAACTATGCGTATGTGAGCAGCGGCGATATCGAAACCGGCTTTGCCGAGGCGGACCATACGATCGAGTACAGCGTATATATTCCGGCAGTCGCCGCGCATCTGCCGAATCCGCCGGCGTCCATAGCATGGTGGACGCCGGAGCCGTATAAAGGCGAAGGCGATTCCCTGCATATAGAAGGCGCGGTGCGCGAAAAAGACATTGTAAGCATTATGTATAACATCACGGAAGACAGGACGATCCAGGAAGGCCTGTTCATGGGCGGAAAATACTGCGACTGGGGCTTGCGGAGGTCGCAAAAAATCACGCCTTTACTGGCGAAACGATCCGGCAGGCCTGTCCGCTGCGCCGACACGCGCCAGGATACGTTCGATTTTCTTATGAGCGAACGGTATATCGACATGAAGATCGGGTTCAGGAACGACGGGACGCTCACAGCCATCGACGACCACTCGATAGCCGACAACGGCGCGCGCGGAAGCTCTCCGTTCGGCAACGTCGGGGATCTTTCGCAAAACCCGTATAACGCGCTGCGCTGCAAGAATTTTCGCACACGCATGGAAATCGTCGATTCAAACCGCGGCGTTATGCGCCTTTCAGGCCAGTTCTGCCCGTATAACTGGGATGTAATGCCATTGGCAATGTACCTCATAGCCGAAAGCCTGGATATGGACCCGATCGACGTCACGCTGCTCAACGTGCATGGCCCCGACTCAAAGGACGACCCGCGTATAGTGCCCAGCCTGCTTAAATGTATCGAAGAAGGCAAGAAAATGATGAACTGGGAGTGGCATAAATCCTGCGCCAGAAAACTACCCGACGGGCGTATGCACGGCATGAGCTTCCGCTACCAGATGTGCCCGAGGCACACGCACATGGGTTTCGAATGCTCGCTTGAGTATCGCGACGGGATAATCCGCATGCCGACGCAAGGCCCCGCATTCGGCGTTTACGCAGTCGAATGCAACGCTATGGTCGTCGCCGAGGAACTTGGCGTCAAGTACGATGAAGTCAATATAGACTACGATTCCCGCGCGCGGTTCCGCGCCTGGGGCGGCGGCTCCGACGGCACGACCGGCTCCGCGTGGATAATGAAAGAATGCGCGTATAAGCTGAAACAAAAGATACTCGAAGCAGCTATAAGATTCTCCGAGGACCCGGTACACAGGGAGGAGCGTTTCTTCCCCCATCATGTGCCGGGCAACGATATTTTCAAGGGGCTGAAGCCCGACGATCTCGACATCGTCGACAGCAGGGTGATCATAAAAGCAGACCCTGATAAAGGTTTACCGCTTGCGGAGGCGACAGACGAGACGTTGTACGCGTCGCATCACGGCGCCCCTCCGCCTTCCGTTTGGAGGATAGGTCAAAACGGCCTTATACTGGACGTCATGAACACGACATACTGCGAAGTAGCCGTCGATACCGAGACCGGGGAGGTCGAGATACTGCGTTTCGGGGCGGTCGCCGACCCCGGATTGGTCCTTCGCCCGATATCCCTGGAGAGCCAGATCGACCAGGTAATGTTTTTCAGCCAGGGATGCCAGTTGACAGAAGAATATATTTATGACCGGCGGACGGGCGTCATGCTGACCAATAACATGATCGAGTATAAAAAACCGGGCATTCTGGACATAGCGCCGGTCGATCAAAAATACATTGAGACGCGCGGCGGCAACGGCGTATACGGCGCAAACGGGATAAGCCATTCCATGGCGAACCACCAGCAGGTCATCAACGCGATCCACAATGCCGTCGGCGTTTGGGTCGAACCGCCGGCTACGCCGGCAAAGATACTCAAAGCGCTCGGCAAAGCATGATATTGCCGGCGCCGGGCCGATCAATCAACGAATATGGAGGAGCATTTATGGCAGCGGAAGTGACCAGCACTATACTTGACATTGAACCAATAGATCTTACGTATGTGGGGTTCGGCAAGGACACCCTTAAAGGTGAGGTCGCGGTGGTAACGGGCGGCGCAAGCAATGTCGGCCTCGGGTACGCGCGCGCTTTCGCGTGGGCGGGCGCCAAGGTCGTCGTTACAGATATCAACGAGACAGCCGGCAATGAAGCGGAGCGCGTCATCAATGCCGAAAACGATTCTGATTCAGCATTGTTTGTTAAGTGTGACATAACACAGGAGGACGACGTCAGGAACCTGGCAAAGAAGGCTATAGCGAAGTTCGGCAAAGTGGACATGCTTATCAATAACGCTATGAACATGCAGCTCTGCGGCCTTATTATGGACTCGCCTGTCAGCGATCTGGATCAGTCATACGCGATTTCGGCCCGCGGTACGATGCTTGCGATCAAGGAGTTCGTACCCGCGATGATCGAGCGCAAGCACGGCGTCGTCACATACAGTTCAACGCAGTTCCACTTCAGCCTCCCGATGATAGGCGGTCCGATATACTGCGCCGGCAAAGCGGCGGCGACGTCGGTCATCATGTCTCTCGCCAACGAGGTCAAAGGCACGGGAGTCAACGTTTTCTGCCTCACTCCGGGCGATGTGGGGAGGCCGGAAACTCTCGCAAAAAGACCGCCGCCGCCTGAGTGGATGGCAAAAATGATGGGCGACAGGCCGCCTTCCCCCGGATTCAACACTATCGGATATCCGCCTGAAGCAGCCGGGGCCGCAATGGTATACTGCGTTTTGAACGCGGAGACCCTCCACGGGTCGGGCGTTGCCGTACACGAAGTCTTTAAAGCTATGAACTACCCCTACCCGAATCCGGCGACTCTGTCGGAACGTCCCAAGATGAGGCGCCTGAATGATAAGGAACTGACGCTGCTGTTCCTCAATATGGGGCCGGGTTTCTCCGGTTTCCCCGAATAAAGGCAGGGGGTCCTGATGGGTCAATATTTGGAGTTTACAGACATATGCAAATCATTCCCCGGCGTCAAGGCGCTGGAAGACGTAAGCTTCCGGGCCGAGGGCGGCAGAGTGCTCGCCCTGCTCGGTGAAAACGGCGCGGGAAAGAGTACGCTGCTGAAAATAATGAGCGGCGACCTGCACCCTGATTCCGGCTCGATGGACCTTGACGGAGAGCAGCTTCACTTCACGGCGCCGGTCCAGTCGATCAGAGCCGGGATAAGCGTCATTTATCAGGAACGGCAGCTCATACCGGCGCTCAGCGTCATGGAGAACATCTTCATCGGCTCGCTGCCTGAAAAAGCTAAACTGATCGACAGGGCCAAGCTGAAAGCTTCCGCTCAAGCCCTGATCGACAAATTCGCCCTGCCGATCCAGCCGGAGATCCCGGTCATGATGCTGTCGGTGGCCAACCAGCAAATGGTGGAAATCATGAAGGCATACAGACGCGATTCCAGAGTCATTGCGTTTGATGAACCGACGGCGCCGCTGACAGACACCGAGATAACTATCCTTTTTGACCTCATAAGGCAGCTCAAAGAAGAGGGCAAAATAATCATCTACGTCTCGCACAGGCTGAAAGAGATTTTTGAGATCGCCGACGATATCGTAGTCCTGAAAGACGGCAGATTTGTGACCTGCCTGAAAACTGACGAAACAGATGAGCGATCTTTGATAACGGCGATGGTAGGCCGCGATCTTGGAGACACATACGCAAACCTTGACCGCAATGACAAAATAGGCGGAGCGCTCCTGGAGGTCAACAATCTCTCAACATATGCCGTAGAAGACATCACCTTCACCCTGCATAAAGGCGAGATCCTGGGTTTTGCGGGGCTGGTGGGTTCCGGGCGGACGGAAGTGATGCGGGCTATCTTCGGGGCGGACCCTATCGTTTCCGGCAGTATCACGTTTGACGGCGAGCCGTTCGCGCCGAATACCCCGAAAGACGCCGTCGCCAGAGGCATCGCGCTTTGCCCGGAAGACCGCAAAGAGCAGGGTCTCGTACTTTTCCGTTCAATCGAGGACAACATCTGTATGCCGGTCCTGGCAAAACTCCGCAAGTGGCCGTTTTTAAAAATAAAAGCGTGCGAGAGCCTCGCTGTCGAGGCTGTGAAAAAGTATGATATCAAGACGCCGACAGTCGACAAACTGGTCATTGAACTCTCCGGGGGGAATCAGCAGAAAGTGATCCTCGGGCGCTGGACGTCCAGCCTGATGACGACGAAGATACTGATCCTCGACGAACCGACCAAAGGCATCGACGTCAAAACAAAAGCCGAGATCTACCAAATCATGTGCAATTTCGCGAAACAGGGCATCGGAGTCATCTTTATATCCTCCGAACTGACGGAGGTCATAAACGTCGCCGACACTATCGTGGTTATGCATAACGGCCGTATTAACGGAACAGTGAGGAGAGCGGACGCGACAGAGGAGAACGTACTCGCTCTGGCAATGATAGAAGAGGCGGGGGGTGACGTCAATGGCGGATGAACCCAGAGCAAACGGGACCGGGATCGAAGAAGATATCAGCTATGCCAAGGTGTCCGTGTTCAAGAGGACCTTAAGGACAAAGGCATTCTCGCTGTTTGTCCTGCTGGCGGTCATGGTCGTGATTTTTACGATTTTAGCTCCTGTAAGAAACAACGGGTTCCAGGCGTTCTTCAGGATGACTACTTTTTGGAGGATCCTTCAGGATCTGGCGGTGCCCGGGTTTTTAACGCTGGGCGTCGGGCTCCTGATAGTTTCGGGGAACATCGATCTGTCCGCCGCCAGCTGCGGGTCGATGACCGGCATCATCGTATCGGTATGCATCGGATGGCATGATATCCACTGGATCCCGGCTATACTTATCGGGATAGCCGCAGGCGCGACCGTCGGATGCCTCAACGCATTTTTCATAAACGAACTCAAACAGGCGCCGTTTATCGCTACGATGGCTATGGCAACGATCCTGACCGCCGTGTCGCAGATAGTGAGTACGGACGCGGCCGGCACTATTGTAGGCTCGATCCACTACAGCCACAGTATTGTGGCGCAAATAGGCACATACAAGATATTTGATGAGATACCGGCGGCGTCGCTGGTCATGGTAGCATTGTTTATTATTTACGGGCTGGCCCTGTCAAAGTCAAAGTTCGGCAGGACGCTTTATCTCATGGGCGGGAACCGCGCCGCGACTTACCTTGCGGGCATAAACCCCAGAAAAACAACATACTTCCTGTTCATCAACTGCTCGGTACTCGCCTCGCTGGCCGGAATTGTCAATGTCTCGCGCGTGAGGATGGGCAGCACGATGGCGCTGTCGCTGCACCAGTTCACAGGGATATCAGCCGCTATACTCGGAGGCATATCGTTCGGAGGCGGATCCGGCGGCCTGGGAGGCGCGTTCCTCGGGCTGCTTGTCATAAATACGTTTACAATGGGGATGACGACAAGCGGGGGCAGCCCTTACCTGTCCTCTGTCATGCCCGGTACGCTGCTGTTGATAGCGATGACATTCGACTATTTCAACATCAGGGCGCAGAACAAGCGCGTCGGCGCTTAACGGCTCGCGCCGTATTATAAGAGAAAGGCGGGCTTGTTAGAATAATGAAGAAAGAATCACGGGTCAGATTGTTTTTCCGCGGAAAAATATTTCAACTCTTATGTCTGAGCGCCGCGGTGATAGTCGTGACCCTAATCGTAAGGCCCCGCGCGCTGAATACTTCAAACCTCAGGCAAATCATGAACAACATCACCATCGCCGGGATATTTGTCTGCGGGGTTTCACCGCTCTTGATGAGCGGAAGCATAGACTTTTCAGGCAGCGCTTTCGGGAATTTCGCGGGATTGACGATAGCGATGTTCCTCCAATCGATCCCGGGAATACCATGGCCGGTCGCGGCCGTCCTCGCGCTGATAACAGGCGGGCTTCTCGGTTTGGTGAACGCGTTCTTCGTCGTTAAGCTCAACCTGGTGCCATTTATCGCTACGATGGGGTTTGGGTCTGCAATCACCGCGCTGGGCGTATGGACAGTCGTCAGCATTCCGATCCCGATCACCCTTGTCGCCTTCAACAGTCTGAGCGCGGTTTTCTTCTTTAATTTTATACCCCTGTTTTTTGTGGTCGCCGTGCTGCTGGTTATCCTGTACAGTATCATACTGAGCAGGACCAGCTTCGGACGGAGCGTACTTATGTGCGGGGGCAACTCCTATGCCGCGCGTCTGGCAGGGCTCAACCCGCACAGGATAAGAACTATACTCTTCGTAAACAGCGGCGTTATATCAGCCCTGGCCGGGGTCGTGTACGCATCGCAAAGCAGGTTCGGGAATCCAAACGCTTTTTCGACGTCGGTACCCCACATGACGGCGTTTATTGCGTCTATACTCGGAGGGGTGTCTTTCTTCGGCGGCGCCGGCTCGCTCGGGGGCGCGTTTTTCGGCGTCGCCCTGATAAACCTGTTGTCGTACTCCCTTCAATCGATGGGCGCCAACCTATGGATCAACGGCCTTATCAATGGGCTGCTTCTTATCGTAGCCCTTACGATCGACGACGTTTCAAGGCGGATCAGGCTCAGAAAAATGGGCGTCAAAGCGAGCCCCAGCGACATGGTGATGCCGGGAATGGGCAGGTGACGCCGCAGTTCGGCTCAGACAGAGCCGGTCATTTTGAATGACTGTTCCGGCAGCTCGCGGAAGCAGCGGAAGCGAACCTCCGGATCGTCAGATATAATTAAATTTTAGGAGGAAAAATATGAAGAGAGTATTGGCAGTTCTGCTTCTTCTCTGCATGACGTTTGCGTTGTTCGCTTGCGGCGATAAAAACAGCCCGTCCGGCAGTAGCAGCAGCCCGTCCGGCAGCAATATCCCTCCCCCAAAAGAAATCGGATTCTATGACCGGGACTACGATTACACACAGCACAAGGAATTCAGGTTCGTGTATTTGGTAAGCAACGTCGGCGCTCAGTACGACATGTTCAATGTTGACTTTCAGGTCTGGGCCAAGCGCCTCAACATGGATTACGCCGGAATGTGGGGGCCTGCGACTTCAGGCGATCAAGAGGCGTACCTGTCCGGCGTAGAGACACATGCCGATATGGGGTTTGACGCGATCATCATCGACTGCGACGAAGCTATCGGCGCGCGCGCGGTGGAGATCCTCGAGTCCCGCGGCATCCCATGGTTCCAGTGTATGACCCAAGTGCGCGACCGCAGCATGCCTTATGTAATCGGCGATGAACACGTAGTCGGCACTATGCTTGGGCCAAGCGTCAGCTTCAACCATACCCTGATGGGCAAAGAGATGGCAAATAAGCTGATGGACTGGAAAGAAGAGACGTATCCGGAAATCCCGTGGGAGCAAGTCGGGTATATCGCGGTCACATTCTCGCCATCTACTCCGCTTCACGCCCGCGCGCTCGGTGCGGAGCAGGTCTGGGCGGAAAGATTACCGCAATTCGGCTCATACGACCCCAGCCCGGACAAGAACCCGCGCAACTTCGTTGTGGCGGACGCCGCCTCCACTACCTTTGACGCGATGGGCGCCACAAACCTGGTTACTCAAATCCTCTCGGATCCGCCGGATCCGAACATCAAAGTCTGGCTGATACAATGCGCGGTATACGATCAAGCTTTAGGCGCATCTATAGCCGCCGAAAACATGGGGATGATCGACTACGTCGCCACCACCACGATGGGCTCGGGCGATATGGGCCTTGCGCTTTGGAAATCAGGCGTTCCGACCACCATCAGATTCACTCTGGAAACCGCTTTCCCGGTATACGCGGAATCAATAATCAACTCATTATGGGCAATGGCAGCCGGTTATACCACTAAAGAGACACTTTGGCGCGACTGGTGTAATATTCGCGATAAAGGGGACGTCTACGAAACAGGCGAAACAGACCCGTTCTTCCAGGCGCCCAAGGTAGTTTACGGGAGCGACGGGAAACCTGTAGTCAAGGAAGAGCACAACTATGCGTCGATGCTGCTTCCCTCGATTTGGGTCGGTCAGGATAACTATATCGATTTTTGCGGCTGGACAGATTTGTATGATTTCGGCCCTGACGCTACCGACGAGGAACGAAAGAATCCTGAATACCCGATCGCCACCGACATAAACTTGTTCGACGCCCGCGGAACGGTCCCCGCTTATTATCACGAGTATCCATAATGCGCTCTGCGGAGCGCCAGGAGTCAGGAGCCAGGAGTCAGGAGCCAGAATATGTTCGGTAGTACGTAGTTTTGCTGTTTTCATTTGCTTCCATTGTCCATATTCTGCAAAACGTAAAGCTCGGACTGACGCCCGGCAGGAGTTCATCCGCCGGGCGTCAAGACAGCAGTCATGGCGCGCAGGAAAACCGGGCACAGGAACCGTTTAGCAAAGGCGCACGAACACGTATTGGGCGCACCTGTTTTAAACTCACCGATCAACTCAGAGAGGGGTCACAATCGTATGAACAAATTCAAAGGAAAAACCGCCTTTATAACGGGCGGAGCCAGCGGGCTTGGGCTGGCTATCGCAAAAGCCGCGGCGAGCGCCGGCATGAACATCGTACTTGCCGACCTGCGCCGCTCTAAACTGGACGAAGCGCTGCCGTGGTTCAAAGAAAACGGCGCGGAAGCAATTGGCATAGAGCTGAATGTTACCGATCGTGAAGCATATAAAAAAGCCGCCTCGGAAGCGGCGTCAAAGTTTGGCAACATCCATCTGCTCTGTAATAACGCCGGGATCGGCTGTACACGCGGCGAGTTGTGGCTTGTCAGCCCTGAAGACACCGATATGGCGATCGATATCAATCTCACCGGCGTCCTGAACGGTATCCAGACTATTGTGCCCGGAATGATCAAACACGGCGAAGGCGGCCATATCGTAAACACCTCATCGAAAAACGGCCTTCTGCCGCCCGCGACCCTCGGGCTGTACAACTTAACAAAGGGCGCCGTAGTTTGCCTGACTGAAACGCTTGCCGCAGAGCTGCCTGAAGGTTATGGAGCAAGCGTGTTCTGCCCCGGCCCGTTTCCTACAGATTTAGGGAACACTTCGGGCCAGATCCCCGCAATGCTCAGGGGCGAACCTCTCCCGCCGCCCGTAAAGCGCCTTAAATTCGAAGACAGCGAAATGACTTTCGACATCGAAGATGCGCCGATGGTGGAGAGATCGGCAGAAGAAGCCGGCCGTTTGGTCATGCGCGGCGTCCGCCGCGGAGATCTGTATATAATCACTCATTCCGAATTTTACGAAGGCGTAAAAGCCCGTTACGACGCCGTCCTGCGCGCTTTCCCGAAAGACAAACCAAACGAGGCGTTCAAGAGAAAGATGGCGTTTTTAGTCAACAATCCCGCTTTTGCGAAACAACGTGAGTATCTTTGATTCTACCGAAAGGAATAAATTATATGAAAGACTTTGCAGGAAAAATCGCGTTTATTACCGGCGCGGGCGCAGGCGCGGGGCTGGGGCAGGCGAAAGTGTTCGCCAAAGCCGGCATGAGAGTCGCCATTACCGATATCCGTAAGGAGTCGCTCGAAAAAGCGGCGGATGAGATCGTTGAGTATGCCGGCTGCAAGAAAGACGATATTTTACAGTTGGATTTCGACCTGACCGACCGCGCCGCATATGCCGAAGCCGCGGATAAAACCGAGGAAGTGTTTGGAGGCCCGCCGCACCTGTTCATCCAAACGGCCGGCGTAAACTCGTTCGGGCCCGCCGAAGCGTCGACATTCGACGATTTCGACTGGGTCATGGGCGTATGCCTGAACGCTGTAGTAAACGGGCTGATCATTTTTGTACCGCGCATGATCAAGGCATACGCAAATAAAACAGAGTGCCACATCGCCGTGACGTCGTCAGGCGCCGGGTGGGGCGGAAACGCAAGGACCGCGCCATACTCAGCGGCAAAAGCCGCAGTCAACAACCTTATAGAAAGCTACTATCTTGCGCTGAAACCTTACGGTATCGGCGCTACCGCGCTATGCCCGAGGAACATAAACTCAGATATATGGGCGACAGAGCTGCGCCGCCCGGAAAAGTACAAAAACACCGGCTACAACACGACGCCCGAGGTCATAGAACTGCTTAAGGAACACGTTGAAATGGGCATAGACCCTGTCGAGCTTGCGGAGCTTTTCAAGAAAAGCATCGAGGACGGAGTCGTGTACTGCATCCCATATGCGGACGCCTGCGATTTCGTAACAAGCGAGCAGGACCGCAAGCGCAATTATATGACGCCGGCCGGTATGGCAAAAGAAAAGGGCTACGACGCATACATTGCCGAACTTTCCAAAGAGCACAAGGCAAAAGGCCTGGGTCCGCCGGTCGGCGACGCGGTCGCGTTATTCAAGAAAGGCGATCAGGTCGGCTTTGCAAAAGCCCGGAAAGACATCGACTGGGTCCACGACAGAAACAAGATATGAAAACACGGGCTGCTTCGGCAGCCCGTTACTTCTTTTACGAGTAGTTTGAAAAACACTTGGCATTCCGGGGGACTCTATCATGGAACGGCGGCCCCCGGCGCTCCCGGCGACCCCCGGCGGCTCCCGGCGGCCCCCGGCGGCGGTATATTTCGCGGATAATAATACGCAGTTAGTGGTCTGTAACACCTAAAACTTGCACAAAACTTGTCTTTTTGCCGCCATACGACGCGGCAAAGCCTTGAAAGGCGCCGTGCATTCCTGCGGCTTTTCCGC
>Ga0082212_10007479_pt1 | contig 14441 bp, 10 predicted proteins | sample TergutNt197P3_FD_71548 | JGI IMG/M metagenome (GOLD analysis project Ga0082212, IMG submission 71548) | Neocapritermes taracua P3 segment gut microbial communities from Petit-Saut dam, French Guiana - Nt197 P3 | ecosystem: Host-associated > Arthropoda: Insects > Digestive system > Gut ... | reverse complement strand
TGGGAGTGGCTGCCGCCAATTTGGCCTCTTTGAGATTGGCTTCGCTCTCGCTCACCAATGTGTATTCCATTATGACATGAGTAGCAAGGTTTTTGATTGTAACCTTATTGAGGATTTGAATATGGGTAGTATTGATCTTTGTTTCATCAATAATTCGGGCTGTGGCAATCACATCTTCCATCTTGGCTATTTTCATCTCCAAGATGCCTTGCGCTTCTTTGGCGGCATCGTATTCTGCGTTTTCTGACAGATCTCCTTTGTCCCGCGCTTCGGCTATTTGTCGGGATATTACAGGGCGTTCTGCAATTAGCTGATTTAGTTCGGTTTTGAGTTTTTCTAAACCCTCTGCCGTTACATAATGGATTTTTGACATGGTTATTCGGTAATGATTTAATTATACAATGGACTATTCCATCTAGGATTTATCACTTCTGAGTACAAAATTGCTTTTTGAGCAGTAAAGTCAGAAAGCAGTAACTCTTCCTCATCGTTTGAGATTTCTGCATTTTCGGGTATCTTATCATCTGTTTTATACAAAGATTCGGGCTTTAGTATGGCCTTAGCGTTTGGTGTTACCTCTCTCGTTTCAAAAAATTTAGCAAAATGTTCTCCCTCTTCGTCTACTCTTACCATCCACTCTGCTTCTGATTCTGATTCTGCATCCGCCTCCCCATCGTCTCTCCTCTCCGAGAAATCAGTTACACTTCTTTCCAGCCCTGTACGTTTACCCTGATCTATTGATTTTTTTCTTTTGTTTGCCGCAGACACTATTTGAAGCAGCACAAGGGCAACTGCAGCAAGAATGGTTAATAATGAATCAAGTTCCATAGTAAAGCCTCCTATTTAATAATTTTGTTGAAACCAAGAGATAGATTGCTCCCGGTCGGTTGTCAATTGCAACTTGAGCGCCTCCAATGATTCAAATCCAAGCTCTCTTCTGAGCCGTTGTAAAGGCATAACTGCCATGGGCAATCCATAAATGTCATCTTCAAAATCAAAGATATGCGTTTCAATAGTACGATTCAACCCATGCCCAACGGTAGGCCGCACCCCAATGTTCATCATTCCTTGGTAGCGCTTGCCCAGCACGCTAACTTCAGCGGCATACACCCCATCTGCGGGCAGTTGCTTTAGCGGCTCATACAATTGAAGATTGGCGGTGGGGAACCCCATACTCCTTCCCAAACGTAACCCTTCTACAACCACGCCTACGAGTGAGTATTGATACCCTAACCAGCGGTTTGCCTGCTCCATCGCCCCATTGAGTATGGTTTCTCTAATTTTGGACGAACTCACCACTTTTCCATCACAGAGTGCTTCTTTTACGCGAATCAAACCCATTCCCGTCTCCTTGGCCACTGATTCTAACTCTATTACATTGTGTTCATGGATATGCCCTACTCTATGGTTGTAACCCGCTACCAATTGCGTAACCCCATATTGAGACTGCAAGCAGTCTGTAAAAAAGGCCTTGGCACTCATCATCGAAAGTTCTCTACTAAAAGAGAGAGAGTGAATTTGATCAACACCACAATCGAGAATCAACTCCTTCTTCTCTTCAAAAGAATTGATCAACCGAAACTTTGCGGCATCGCTTTGAAGCACGGTTCTTGGGTGAGGCCAAAAGGTTATGACAACGCTCTTTGCCCGTTCTCTCTCTGCTTGACGGCATAATGTAGAAAGGATGGCGCGATGCCCAATGTGCACTCCATCAAAAAAACCTGTTGCCGCTATAACCATTTTACCAAAGCAAAGTCTTGTCTGTGAGCCAATTTCTCATTTTTCGCATACATTCTTCCTGCAGCAAAATAAATACCGGGGCTATCGGGGATCAAGAGACACCGATAGGTGGCAACACCCTGTCTGTAATCATGCAGTTTAAAATCGACCCTTGCCACAAATTTAAATTTTCCATTCTTCCCTTCCTCGGCCAAAACCAACTCCACGCCCACCTCTTGGGGGGTGCAGTCTCCAAGATGAAAGATGGCTTCTGCCTCGTACCTTTTTCCCAACAACAGCTCTTGGCTCACCATATCAGGGTGTGTAAACGCTACCAATTCAATATTGTTCCACTCTCGATTCATCCTCTTTTTCCAGTGAGCCAAATCTCTTGCCAAAGCGGAATCATTTTGGATCATCTCTTGATACCTCTTGTACAGTGGCTTATAAAAACGCTCCTCGTAATCGTCCATCATTCGGGTTGTGGTAAAGTTGCAAGCCACTTGTGCAACCGTGTTTTTGATAACCTCTATCCAATCCACAGGCAATCCGTGTTGATTTACCTTGTAGTATAGAGGTGCAATTTGATCTTCCAACATATTGTAAATGGTTTCGGAATCCATTTCGTCTTGAAATTCTTGATTTTCGTAGGTACGCTCCATTTGAAGCGCCCATCCGGCATGGGGTTGATACCCCTCTACCCACCAACCGTCCAACACGCTAAAGTGCATTACGCCATTCATCACCGCTTTCTCTCCACTTGTTCCTGAAGCTTCCAAAGGCCTCGTGGGTGTATTCATCCACACATCCACTCCCTGCACCAACGCTTTGGCTAGGTTCATGTCGTAATTTTCAAGGAAGAGAATTTTGCCCAAAAATTGGGGCATTCGCGACACTTCAACAATACGTTTGATTAAATCTTGACCCGCCTTGTCTGCGGGGTGTGCCTTTCCTGCAAAGAGGAATTGTACCGGATGGGATGAGTTGTTTACAATTTTGTTCAAACGATCTAAGTTTTTGAAGAGAAGGAGGGCACGTTTGTAGGTGGCAAACCTTCTGGCAAAACATATGGTGAGGATATCGTCTCTGAGCGTCTCACGAATCTCAACTATGTGGTGTGGAGCGTAGTGGGCAGGGGCGGTGCTGCCGGAAATGTGCTCCTTAATTTTTGCAATTAATTTGGTTCTTAATTTGGATCGCACGTCCCAAACTTTGCTATCTTCTATTTGATAAATGCCTTTAAAACAAGATTTATCGTATTGATGACAAGCTACAATACCTCCAAATACTTGGGAATGTATCTCTTTCCATTCATCAGCTGTCCAAGTGGGATAGTGAACACCATTGGTAACATAACTAACGTGTAACTCTTCGGGTAAGTAACCCGGCCAAAGGGGTGCAAGAATCTCCTGACTTACCTTTCCGTGCATCCAGCTCACCCCATTAACGTACAGGGAGAGGTTGGCGGCAAGAAAACTCATGGAAAACTTTTCGTAAGGATTGTGAGCGTTGATTTTACCCAACCCCATCAAAGTTTCCCAAGTGGTTTTCAGGCGGTCGGGGTAGTGGGCAATGTAGGGTCGCAACATCTCTTCGGAAAAGGAGTCGTGACCGGCAGGCACAGGTGTGTGGGTGGTAAAGAGCGAAGAGGCGCGTACCACCTCTACCGCCTCGTCAAAACGAAGCCCTTGCTCCATCACATATTCACGAATGCGTTCAACCCCAATAAAGGCCGCATGGCCTTCATTGCAGTGATAGACATCTGCATCCACACCCAAAAGGCGCAGCGCCCGAATTCCTCCAATTCCCAACAACAGCTCTTGTTTTAGGCGATTTTCCCAAGTTCCCCCATAAAGATGGTATGTTATTTCCCTATCTTCCTGTAAATTATCTTCAAAATCAGTATCTAAAAGATAGAGTTCTGTTCGTCCCACATCCACGCGCCACAATCGGGCATAAACAGTGCGACCGGGGCAAGCCAATTGAATGGTTGCCCATTTGTCATCCTTATCCCGCACCGGGATTACCGGGATTTTTAAGAAGTCCTGAGCTTCGTATTCAGCCACTTGATTGCCCTGAGCCGATAGTTTTTGGGTAAAATATCCATAGCGATAAAGTAATCCTATTCCAATAATTTTTACTCCTTTGTCGCTCGCTTCTTTGAGGTAATCTCCTGCAAGGATGCCCAAACCTCCGGAATAAATCTTTAGGGAGGCATCCAAGCCGTATTCCATACTAAAGTAGGCAATTGTAGGAGGATTTAGTTGGTTTTTGGCGCTCATATACTCATTAAGATGTTCAATAACAGCATCTAAACGTTCAACAAAAACCACATCTTTCTCCAACTCTTGATAACGTTTTAGAGGAATTTTGTCAAGCAACCTTATGGGATTTTGCTCCACCTTTTGCCACAATAACGGATCTATGCTTTCAAAGAGATGGGATGCTTCACTGTTCCAACACCACCACAGGTTTTTGGAGAGGAGATCCAAGCCTGAAAGTCGTTTGGGAAGCTGTTTTTGAATCATGATCCGAGACCATTGAGGAGTGTTCACTACTACATCTTTACGTACTAAAAGTTCGCTTTCGTCTTTTTGTTGAGGAAAGTTGCCTACGTTAGCAATAATTTTTTCTAAAGCAAGGGTGTATGCTCGTTTGTAGTATTGAATTTGATGACTCCAAAGGGCAATGGTTGAAACCTCTTTGGCATTTTTACGGATTTCCTCCTCTTGTTCCTCAGAAAGAGAGATCATCTCTTCAATTTTGTGGACAATGGCTTGGACCACATCACTGTCGTTGGAGTCATCTCTATGAATAACCTCAATTCCTGGGTGAGTATCAAGGTATTTTTGAGTTACCCACATTCCAAAGCCGGCCAACGAAGTGGTGATGGTGGGAACACTAAATGCAAGGCTCTCTAAGGGGGTATATCCCCAAGGTTCATAGTAGGAAGGAAAAACCGAAAGGTTGAGTCCTACCAAAAGGTTGTAGTAACTGATGTTGAGTATTCCATCATTTCCATTTAGATAAGAAGGAATGAAAAAAACCTTTACCTTGTCGGAAGCAGCGTTCAAGAGGCGTTGTTCTCGAAATAGTCTCAAAACAGGATCAACCTCCTTTTCAGAGAGATCGTGGGTGGTAAAACAAGGAGAAGAAAGAGGTGTATGTTTTTGATTTATACTTTGTTGCAACGTTTTGTTTGGGCCACTGATCCCTGCCGGCATCATCACAAACGCCAATATCTCTCTTGGAGGCTCTCTCTTTTGGTTGAGTTTTCCCAATGCTTCGATAAAGAGATCAACACCTTTGTTTTTTAGCTCGTACCTTCCTCCAATTCCCACTAGGAATGCTTTTTGGTTCACAGGGTAACCCAACATATCTGATGCTAACTGTAACAATGCATTGCGCCCTACCGCTTTTTGAGAAGGAAGTTCCTCTTGGGAGGGGGTAAAACTATTCTCAAATCCGTTGGGAGTGATTACATCAACTTCTTTTCCAAGGAAATATGCACACTCCTTTGCAGTTACTTCACTCACTGTGGTAAAAACATCTGCATATTGTGCTGCAGTTTTCTCTAAAGAATGTTTGGAGGTAACGTTAAATTCCCTTGCCTTTTCGTCCGGGAAGTAACGATGGATATCGTTGTACAGAGGTAGATAGTTGCCTGCAATGCACCTGCCCAACACCGTAGCGTGGGTGGTAAAGACGCATCCAACAGGTAAATCGTTGGTTTTTAAATAAAGAAGCCCCGTTCCGGTCATCCATTCGTGAAACTGTGCAATCACTTTATGGTGAGGAGATACATTAAAACGAACAAAACTTTCGATTACTTTTCCGGCAGCATATCCAAAAAGAGCAGGCTCAATATAGTCCCATTGTCCGCTAATCGAGTCTAAATGAAATCGTTCCCAAAATTTGGCAAAAATTTCATCTTTCTTGGCAATCAGGGAGGAAAAATCCACCAATATGGCTATGGGATTCCCCGATACATTCCAGCGACCCACGCGAATACGTAAACCCTCTTGTGTGGCATAAGCCCTCCAAGAGCGCAGCAAGCGAGGGTCTTCCAAAAATTCAGGGTTTTGCTCTGTATCGCGCCATACATCAGGGCCTATTAATATATGCCTTTGTTGTAGCTCTTTGGAAAGATTAAGCGCCTTTGTGGCAATCACGGTGTGAATCCCTCCTATTTTGTTACAAACCTCCCAACTCACCTCAAGCAGATAGTCGGGATTTGGTGCTGTATTGTTCTTCATGGTGCAAAGATAAAGTTTTTACCGTTTGATACGAACAAACAGCAGAAAACTGTTCTAAAATTATGATTTACAAATGATAAAAAACTACCTGATTCTATTTCCAAAATCGCTCACCACATTCATATAATTGATGAACGCTTCGTAAGGAGAGTTGTAAGGATTAAAGTACTTGTGAACAGCGCCGTCAGAGAAAAATTTGGTGCACATATAGTAGAAATGATCACTTGCCTGCAAGGCTCTGAAGTTGGCGAGCGCCCAAGGGGTGTTGTTTGCCAAAACAGCTTCTTCCAAATCGTAGAGTTTTGAGTAAGCTTCATTTTGTAATTCGTTTCCAATCCAAGCGCTTACATCTCGCTCTTCGTCTGCCCACGAGATGGGGAAAGGAACATGAAGAGGAGCAATGGGTTGATGTTTGGTGGCGGCCTCTGATGGAGTGAGCAGTTCAATCGCTTCACGCTCAAGGATGGCCGCCGGGAGGTGTCGCATAAATTCAAAGATGCCTGTTGAGATAGGTTGGTGCTCTCCAAACGTTTCGTAATCCATAAAGAGGTTGATTATCTCGTCGCTTTCCGCAGCCTGATTCAACCACCCAACAAATTTTTCGGTGGTGAGGGGCCATCCGTCCCATGCAACATTGGAAAAACGAAAGGCAATGTCGTCACTGAGGTTAAAGTTGCGCAACAAAAGTTTACACTTTGGATTAATGGCATTGGTATAGAGATAATTGGGGCTTTTCCATCCCAAAATATGCTTGGCGCCTTCTACAAGCATGGTTTGGTAGCCCATATCGGCTACAGAAGCGCCAATGGTATCGGAATAGATCAATTCTGTGTTTCTAAACGATCTCGGCTTTTGTCCAAAAAGTTCTTCAATGGTTTGCGCATGAAGACGTACCTGATTTTGGAACTCTTTTTCAGAAGCCAAAGAAGATAGAGAGTGGGCATAACTTTCGGCAAGAAATTCAACACAACCGGTGTTGGCCAACTCTTGAAAACTCTTAAGCACCTGCGGAGCATACTTTTGAAACTGTTCCAAGGCAATGCCCGAAATGGAGTAAGCAACTTTAAAGTTGCCTTGAAACTCATGAATAAGATTGAGTATCAAAGTATTCATTGGCAGGTAGCATCGAGCGGAAATGCGCTCCATATAGTTTCGATTGGCAAAGTCGTCAAAGTAGTAATCGCTCTTTCCAATGTCAAAAAAACGAAATTGCCTTAGACGATAGGGTTGATGTACTTGAAAATAGAAACAAACTGTTTTTTTCATTTGATACCTCCGCTTTTACTGTAAATTTGTAACCTGATGATAGATTTGAGCTACCTGCTCTGCTGCTTTGTCCCACTTTAGCCTATTGACCTCTTCCAATCCGCAACGCGCAGCCATGGTGGAGAGCGCCGGATATTCGAGCAAACCATAAATGGCATCTGCCATGGCATTCACATCCCAAAAATCAATCTTTATGGCGTGCCGCAACACTTCGGCCACTCCCGACTGTTTGGAGATGATCACCGGCACGTTTGACTGCATTGCCTCTAATGGAGAGATGCCAAAAGGCTCAGATACAGATGGCATCACATAAACGTCTGAGTAGGAAAACATCTTTTGCACATCTGCCCCGCGCAAGAATCCTGTAAAGTGAAAGCGATCTGCAATGCCCAACTTGGCCACCCTTCGGATGGATCGATAAAACATATCTCCACTACCCGCCATCACAAAACGAACTTTGGAATATCTCTTGAGCACTTTGGCCGCTGCTTCAATAAAGTATTCGGGGCCTTTTTGATAGGTGATTCTACCCAAAAAAGTAACAATTTTGTCCAATACGCCTCGTTCCACCTCCATGGCGCTCTTCCCCTGAAAATCAACCCCGTTGTGCACGGTAACCACTTTGTTGGGAAGGATGCCGTAACGTTGAATCACTATGTTTCTAGTGAGGTTGCTCACGGTAATCACCCTATCGGCTTCCTGCATTCCGTGTTGCTCCAAATGAAATACCTGAGAATTAACGTTTTCTCCGCTACGGTCGTACTCTGTGGCGTGAACGTGTACTACCAATGGTTTGCCCGAAATTCTTTTAGCGGTAATCCCGGCCATATAGGTGAGCCAGTCGTGTGCATGAATTACGTCAAAGGTGTGGGAAGAAGCAATGGTAGCAGCCACCATGGCGTATCGAGCCACCTCTTCCATAAGGTTAGCTCCATATTTTCCCGAAAAAGTGTATTTCTTTCCCAATTCACCCCACCACCACTCACGTTGATGCACCACATCTTGTTCAGAAATATGGGAATACTCTTCGGGAGATAGATAGGGAACCATAAGGGAATCTATCTTAACAAAATGTACTTTTGATAGATAGGTTTCCACCTCTTTGATAGAAGTGAAGGCAGGAGTATCGCTGGCATTGATTATTTTAACTGACGATTGATCTTCATCTCCTGATGCAGAGGGCATCACAAAGAGCACTTCCACCTGCTGTTTTGCCAAACCGGTGGTGAGGCCCTGACAGGCGGTTCCCAAACCGCCTGTTATATGTGGAGGGAATTCCCATCCGAACATTAACGTTTTCATTGTGGGTTGGGGGTTGGAGGTTGGAGGTTATTTTGCAAAAGAGAGGAGATGTGTGATTCAATCAAGCGGAGAGATCGCAACACTTCGGCAACGCTGGCGGCTGAGGAGGGACATCCGTGAGGTTGGTGGGGAGGATCGCCGTCATAGACTTCGGCAATGGAGCAGATACCGTGAATGGCAATGTCTTCTTCAAATCCCTGTAACAACTCTTTGGCTTTATCGGCAAAAATGGGGCCATAGAGCATAAAGCACGCTTCTATGTAGTTTCCAATGAGCCATGGACGCACAGTTCCCTGATGATACGCTTTGTCGCGAGTCTCTTGGTTGCCCTCATAAAATCCAAGGTAGAGGGGGTTTTTGGGGGAAAGGGTTCTGATCCCTTTGGGCGTGAGCAGTTCTGATTCTATTGCTTTAAGAACCATAACTTTAACTTCATCACTGATGGGGCTGTATGGGAGCGAACAGGCAAAGAGTTGATTGGGACGCATAAAGATGTTTTGCCCTTGAGGGCCTACAAAGTCGGCAAGATGTCTGCGCGACTCCACCCAAAACGCCTGCATAAAGCACTCTTTGGTGCGCTTGGGAATCTCTGCCCAATGTGCTACAAACTCGTTGTCTCCATTGAGTTGGGCCATTTCCAAGGTGAACATCACGGCATTGTACCACAAGGCGTTTACCTCAACTTGATAGCCGGAACGAGGGGTTACGGGAACACCTTGTACTTGGGCGTTCATCCAAGTGAGCGCTTTACCGGGTTCTTCTGCCCATATTAATCCGTTTTGGTGCAAATGAATGGATGGATTGGCCCCCAATTGGTAACCCGTTAATATCTCCTTCATGGAGTGACCATATTGGCTCCATAAAGCAATCGGGTCTTGGGTTACCTCCACATATTTTTGGAGCGTCCAAAAGAACCAAAGCGAAGCATCTGCGCTCTCAATGGTTCCCGGGTTTTTTAACATCATGGTGTCGAGCACCGCTTTGCACGTCTGTGCCCCCTCTTTTTCAGAGAGTGTTAATCCGGGCAACGCAACAAAGGTGTCTAAGGCAAAATAGCCGTTCCAGGGATAACCGGCCATCACGTGGGCGTTGCCGTTTCTGTGGATGATAAACTGTTGCGAGGCAAGATCCAAACAGTGTCTGTAGCTGTCTCTTGGCGGGCGTTGTTCAAGTTCGCTGACAAAAAAACCATCCAAAAGTTTGGGCCGCTCCCGGGTGAGAGAAGCGGAAAAAACGATACTTTGCCCCTTTTTGATGGTTGTTTCAAAGTAGCCGGGCACAAAGAGGTCTTCTTGAGATTCAAATCCTCGGCGCGCCTCTTCTTGATAGGTAATGCCGTAGTACCAATCGGGGTTAGAGATAAATTCACACTTGGTATTGAGTTGGATATGGAGCATGGGAAAGTGTGGGTAGAGTTGATACCCAACTCCGTTTTCAATGGGAGAATACTTAGTATTCACCTCCATATTTGCTTTGGTGAGACCGTGTGCATTTCTAAAAGCCAAAAAGGGTTTTAACCTGAGTAGTGTTGGAGAATGAGCCTCAAGCAGCGTATATCGCAATAAGATTTGATCTTTATTGTGTGCAAGCAATAGCTCTTTTCTAAGTAACACCCCTCCTACCCCGAATGTGATGGCGGTATTTTTATCCATCTCAAAATCAACAATATACTTATGCCCTCTGGGTTCATACAGAGGTCCGTAACTATGAATGCCCAGATTAAAAGCTTTGTTGTGCTGTACAATGGTTTCATCAACGCCCGAAAGCAATACATGGTTCTCTCCATTAAACTGATCTAAAGGAACTACCAACAATCCGTGATACTTTCTAGTATTGCAACCCACAATGGTGGTACTGCAGTACCCTCCAGCCCGATTGGTTGCAAAAATTTCGCGCTGCAAAGCGTACTCCAAATTGACGAGTTCTGCCTTATTGAAAGTGAGGTATGCCATTTTTGCCCAAAGTTAAATTATCTGCAAAGGTAGTGATTTTTACCATAAGTATTAAAAATATGCTATTTTTGCATAAAATCTGCTATATCTATTCACTCATAACAAAAACTGTGCAAACAAAAAATACATTTGGAATGATGACTCCTCTATTTGGAGGCACTTCATCCGGCATCAAAGGTATTTGCGATTGCTGCGGGTATTCCTTATAATGAAGTATTTTTGCTTTTTTCTCTTTCTGTTTTCGATTAATAGTTGTCAGATAAAAGAATCTGAGTTGTACTCACTCCCGGTTTTTCCCAAAACAGTAAATGTGGAGATTCATACACTAAATGCAGATTTCTTTTTCCAAGAGGTCACTTATCTTGCAGATGCAGGAGATTATCTTGTTACTAGAACGAGGCATCCAGACGGTTGGTCCCATATTTTTGAAAAAGAGACAGGAAATTTCCTGCTATCCTTAATGTTCTGCTTCAAAATAACGATACCGGACAGCACTATGTAAAAGAAGTTGATTCAATCTATATGCAAATTAGTGATGGGATCAACCATTATCGGGGAAGTATTACCAATTTCTTTTCAAATGACGGTTTTAGAATTTTTCTTCGAAATCGAGGGTGCCGCTTTGAAGTACAAAATGATGAGGGTAGTCTTCAGTCGTTCTATATGCATTACCCTCAAAGACCTCTAAACAAAGACTCGCTTGATTGGATAAAAATATATGAAGCATCCGTTCCTTCTGCCATCAAACCTGATGGAAGTATGTTTGTAACAACTTCCTCATACATTGGCTGTATTATGGAAATCTTCGAAATAACAAAGCAAGGTAACATTGAAAAGATTGTTGAACAAAACTATTTTTGGAATTGAACACATTTCAGTTACAGAAGAATACATCTATGCTATCTATGACAATTATCTCTTTTCTCATGACAAACAGATGAAACCCAATTCCGTTGCTGTTTTTGATTGGCAAGGGAATCCCATAACACGTTATTTATTAAGCGATACCTTTTTTGGAAATATTGTCGTAGATCAAGGGCGCAACCGTTGTTATGGTATGGCTGAAACTCAAGACGGGGAGGTAGTTTTGGCCTTTTTTGAGTTGTAAATCAATTTTTCTTCAACACCAATGCAGTTCTGGCGGGTAGATAAAGTGAGAGTTGATGATGCGGCGGGTGCCACATTGTAAAGTGCTCTGTATGATGATCAATTCTTGAGAAGCCTTCGAAGAGGGCATCATCACTCTCTAATATAATCACGTACTTTCCGTCATCCACGTTAAAAGCGTAATCCATGTAGGAGCGATTTGGGTCAAAATTAAAGACAAAGAGGAGGCTGGCACGTTTAAAAATCATCACTTGCGAGTGGTTGTCGTTCAAGATACTTTGAATTGGAGCGGAAAAGAGCGATTCGTTTTGTGCTAAATGGATGATGGCGGCATCAAAAGCATCCAATCCTTTATAGCGCAATTTAGGGTTCTCAGGCAAACTCCACAGCCTTCTGGCGTAGAGGTAACTCCATCCGTTGCCCTCTCGCGGAAAGTCAATCCATTCGGGGTGGCCAAACTCGTTTCCCATAAAGTTGAGGTAACCGTCTCCGGCGGTAGCAAGGGTTACCAACCGAATCATCTTGTGCAGGGCAATGCCTCGATCTACCTTCAAATCTCTGTGGACAATCTCCATAGAGTTGTACATCTTGGCATCGATCATTCTAAATATAAGCGTTTTGTCTCCTACCAACGCCTGATCGTGACTCTCTGCATAGCCAATGGTGCGCTCGTCTGCCCGTTTGTTGGTGAGCTCGTGATAGAGTTCGCCCATATCCCACGTTTCGTCCGGGCGCTCTTTGAGCCATTTTATCCAAAGGTCGGCCACACCCATACTTAACCTGAAGTCAAAACCAATCCCGCCATCATGAAAAGGCGCTGCCAAACCGGGCATTCCGCTTACGTCTTCGGCAATGGTGATGGCATGTGGCGCAACTTCGTGCACCAATTGGTTGGCTAAAGCAAGGTAAATAATGGCATCTTCGTCCTGATTGCCGTCATAATAGGCATCGTAGCCGTTAAAGTGACGCTCCAATCCGTGATCAAGGTAGAGCATACTGGTAACTCCGTCAAAACGAAATCCGTCAAAATGATACTCCTGTAACCAATATTTGCAGTTGGACAGGAGAAAGAAGAGCGTGGTGTCCTTTCCATAATCAAAACATCGCGACGACCACGCGGGATGATCGCCCCGATTTCCCCTATGAAAATAGAGATCGGTGGTGCCGTCAAACCGGCTCAATCCCTCTACTTCGTTTTTTACTGCATGAGAATGAACCAAATCAAGAAGTACGTATATGCCTTTACTGTGCGATTCATCAATCAATGCTTTAAGATCGTCCGGGGTGCCAAAACGAGAACTTACGGCAAAAAAGTTGGAGACTTGATACCCAAACGAGCCGTAGTAGGGATGCTCCTGAATAGCCATCAGTTGCAGGGTGTTATAGCCCAACTTTACGATTCTCGGCAATACTGTTTCGCGAAACTCGTTAAAGGTGTGTACCCTTGGCTCTTCTCCACCCATTCCTATGTGCGCTTCATAGATGAGCGGATGCTTCACTTGGCCGGGCGTTTGAGCGCTCCAATGATACGGCTGCGGGGAATCCCACACTTGTGCAGAAAAAATTAAGGTTTGCGCATCTTGCACACATCGTTCAGCGTAAGCGGGCAAACGCTCTCCTCCTCCTCCCTCCCACTCTATATACCATTTGTAGAGCATCTTGTGGTGCAGGGCATCAATCGGAAGACGCAACTCCCAATTGCCGTTGCCTACTTGACAAAAGGCATATTCTGCACTTCGTTTCCAGCCGTTTGCTTCGCTAAGGAGGAATATTGCCGTAGCATTGGGAGCCCACTCCCGCAGCACCCACCCTTCTGATATGCGGTGTACGCCGTAATAGAGATGGTTGTTTGCCACGGAACTCAGCGGTTGCATTCCAGCCAACTCTCTCATTTTAAGCACGCTTTGTTCATAACGACTCCAAATCACCTTTTGAAAAGGTTCCAACCATGGGTCGTTTTCCCATAGCGCTAAATGTAAAAAGTTGTGATTCAATTCTTAATATATAGATTACAACCCACAAAGATATAAAAAGGATACTTCATTCCTATATAGAAAACCCTTTTTTCTTTCTATACCCCCTCAGGCTTTATTCCACCTGTTATTGCCCTTAATTTTATAGAAAAAAATAACCATTATTGCCCCCAATAATAGCAAAAATAAGTATCTTTGTATATGAACAACTTTTAATAAATATAAATATTATTATGATTATTTAATACTTAAAACGAAAAATAGATGCCGACTTATTGGAATGGAAAGAATCCGAACATCGAAAACCGCTTATCATACGGGATGCCCGACAGGTGGGCAAATCGTCCGCCGTACGGGAATTGGGCAGAAAGCTTACTCATTTTATAGAAATCAACTTCGAAAACAAAGATCATGCAGGCGCTAAACAGGTTTTTGAACGTCATTCTGACCCTAAGTTGATTTGCGACGAACTTTCGGCTATTTACGAAATACCCATCATTGCAAAACAAACCCTGCTCTTTATAGACGAGGTGCAATCGTGCCCGGACGCCCTTTCGGCGCTCCGCTATTTTTATGAATTTATGCCTGATCTTCATGTTATTGCTGCCAGTTCGCTCTTAGAGTTTGCCCTGCAAAAAATCCCCTCTTTTGCAGTAGGAAGGGTACGATCCCTCTATATGTATCCCTTTTCTTTTGAAGAATTTTTGCAGGCGATGGAACGCACTTTGCTACTCGAAAAATGGAAAACGGCAACGACACAACATCCTTTGTCCAAAGAGATCCACAATAAGTTAAATGAACTTCTTTTACGCTTTTTGGACATTGGCGGAATGCCCGAAGCGGTGTCAACATACGCCTCCGGTCAA
>Ga0082212_10007478_pt1 | contig 14441 bp, 10 predicted proteins | sample TergutNt197P3_FD_71548 | JGI IMG/M metagenome (GOLD analysis project Ga0082212, IMG submission 71548) | Neocapritermes taracua P3 segment gut microbial communities from Petit-Saut dam, French Guiana - Nt197 P3 | ecosystem: Host-associated > Arthropoda: Insects > Digestive system > Gut ... | reverse complement strand
TCCGCTCTCCCTTCGCCGGACTTTCCCTGCCGGGGCTTGCAGTCTGCCTCGCCGCCCTCGACGAAGGCGGGGCAGTGTTTGGCGATGAGCCGCTTTCCCTGCTTGCCGAAGGGGACAGGGCGCAGTATAGCCACGGGCGGCGCATTTACAAAAAGATTCTCGCCAAAGCCTGCACGGATCCGGTCAGTTCCCTGGTAAGCGAACTGTGGTACGGCGAGGGCTACCGCTATGAAACCGAATGGAACCCCAAAACCGCCGCTTACCGCGGCCTGTACGATTACCTCTTTCACCTTGCAGCCCTGGCGGACGGGGAAAATCAGGGGCTTGCGGCGTTTACCGATTTTATTCAGGGACTGGACAAACCGGGCGAACGGTTAAGCGACATTGAAATACCGCTGGAACGCTCAGGCGCGGTGCACCTGTTAACAATACATAAAAGCAAGGGACTGGAATTCCCTGTGGTGTTTATCCCATGCTGTGACAAAAAAGGCAGAAACGATTTCAGCGATGATATTTTTGACACCGGTACTGCCGGCCTGACCCTCAACCCTCCCCTGCCGCAAAGCCTTGACGCGATAAAGGACATCAGGCGCAATTATTTCTGGGAACGTTCGCTCGCGGAAGAAAAAGGAAAAAGAATCGCCGAACTGCGCCGTCTATTGTACGTCGGCATGACCCGCGCCGAAAACGAACTGTACCTTTCGGGCTGCCTGGGGATTAGCAAAGCCCTGGAAAAAGAGCAGGGCGATGAATCGGCAAACGATAATTTTTATTTGCAATTAAAACAATTCGTTGCAGTGAAAGCCGCGAGCGCCGCCGATAGAAACATAATTGAGGGTGACACCATACTTGACGCCAATACCTTTTTCGGCCTGTGCCTGGGCGCATTCGCCGCGCAGATACCGGCAGGGGGCGATGGCGGCAATGCGCTATCCATCGGCGGCGCGCCGCTCTTTTTCAACCTGGAACAAATTCCGTCATTCAGCGAACAGGGAGTGCCTGGCACTGAACGGCAGGGTAGTCGTTTTCCAAACAACCAAAAGGGGCTGGATTCCTTTTTCAAAACGGTTAAGCCGTTCTACGAAAACGCCGCGGTCATTGCAACCCCCGATGTGCCAAAAAGACATTTTTCGCCGACTGCCCTGCCTGAGCATTTTCAAAAACCTCCTGCCGCAGAAGATTTCATCGTCAGCAAGGAATTCTCCGGCGGCGGCGCGGCGGATGTTTTCGGCAGGGTCGACGCGCTGATCGCCCGTTATGCGAAACGGCATGTCAATACTCCTTCCCTTGAGGCTAAACTTGACCCACAATTATCGGAAAGTGCCCGGCAGGGAAGGCGGCGCGGGGCTGGCGAAGACTTCTGGGATTCCCCGCCGGAGGAGACCACGGAAAAAAATCAAAAACTAGGCGTAAAGCAAACGCTGCCCGGTACGCAAGACGCGGGAACATCGCATAACCCCGAAACAACCAAAAATCTGATACAAGAAAGCAAACCGGGCAAGGGCTCCGTAGGCGGACTCCCCCAGGGCTTCGCCGGACATGTGCCGCCTTCCCCGCCGGGGGATTCGCAGCAACCATATGGGTCAAGTTTAGCCATCCAGAGCGAGGTTTTTGGTTATGCCGGCTTTGGAACCATCGCCCACATCTGCGCCGAAGCGCTGCTGTCGGGAAAGGAAGCCGTCATCCCGCCGGGGCTTGCCGGCCTGTTAAGCCCCGCCGACGCCGAAACGCTGCTCGGCGCGGGCAGGGAGATTGCGCTGCGTTTTGTCCAATCGCCGCTGGGGGCCATTGCCCAAAAAGCGGAAAACCGGAAAAGCGAGTTTCAATTCCGCAGCCTGTTATACGACGTGGAAGACGAAATGTTCATCAACGGAACAATCGATCTTATTTTTGAAGACGCCGAAACGGTCTATGTGGTAGACTTCAAAACCGACAGCGAAGAGGTCCCCCAACTGCACCTCGCCCAGATGGCGTGTTATTGCCGTGCTGCTTCCGATCTTTTTGCATCACCGAAAAAAAAGAAGATACAGGCGTGGCTTTATTACCTGCGTTCAGGCCATGCCGTTGATGTTTCCAGGCAGGCAGGGGATTTTTCGCCCTAGACAACCTGCCCCGGCTGCACTTCCAGATCAATGCCCCGGCGGGAAATTACCCTGCACGGAACAATATCGCCGGCTTTATGAGGGCACTCACCGATCACTACCGCAGCGCCGTCAACCTCCGGCGCATGGCAGTACAGGCGGCCAAGCCAGAGTGCCCCGCTTTTCGTATCTCCGCCTGAAAACCGTTCTTCCAAAAGCACATTAAGGTTTTTGCCAACAAAGCGATCCATTTTATTTTCGGTAATTATTATTTGCCGTTTTTCAATTTCCATTTTTCTTGCGGCGGCTGTTTTTTTTGAAATCCGGCCTCTCATCGTATATGCCGGCGTTCCGTCTTCCCGGGAATAGGAGAAACAGCCAAGCCAGTCAGCATTGAGTTCTTTCTGAAAATCCAGCAGCGATGCGAAATCGGCGTCTGTTTCACCGGGAAAGCCGACAAGCAGCGTAGTGCGAATAACAGAAGCGGGAAGCCTCTGGCGGATAGTCTCGGCTAACGAAAGATAGTTTTTTGCAGTACCGCGCCGGTTCATTGCCCTGAGGAGTTTTTGCGATGCGTGCTGGAAGGGAATGTCAAAATAGGGAAGGAAACGTTCATCCCGTTCCATTATGTCAAGGACAGGCAGGGGAAAATGATCGGGGTGCATATACAAAAGCCGCACCCAAAAATCCCCCGGCAGCTGCGCAATGGCTGCAAGCAATTCCGGCAGCGACGATGTGCCCGAACGGTACGAGCCGATATCCTGCCCGATGACGCACAGTTCCCGTATCCCTCTCGCCAAAAGCCCCCTGCACTCATCCACAATGTCTTCCACAGTGCGGCAGCGCAGCGGCCCCCGGATTAGGGGAATGGCGCAAAAAGCGCACCGGTTATCGCAGCCTTCGCTGATTTTTACATACGCGGAACCCGGCAGCGACAACAGCGGGCGGTTTGAAGAGGGGACTGGGGTCTGGGGACTCGGGACTCGGGACTGGGGGATTAGGGACTGTGCCGCCCCGACAATGCCCGAAACATCTTCGATGCCGAAAAGAGCATCCGCTTCGGGAAGGGATTCGGCCAGTTCGGCGGCGTAACGCTGCGCGAGGCAGCCGGACAGCAAAATTTTTTTGCCGGGGTACAGTTTACGCCAGGCCAAAACCGCGTTAATCGATTCCTGTTTTGCACTTTCGATAAATCCGCACGAATTGACAATAATAACATCGGCGTCTGCCGTATCGTCCGCACATAACCACCCCGCACCCTCAAGGGCGGCCATCATGTTTTCCCCGTCAACCTGATTTTTGGCACAGCCGAAGGGATCCAAAAAATAGCGCACTAATTTCCAGAGAGAATTTCAGGTTTCAAGACGGGCGACTATCAGGCGAAACCGGTTGTCTTCATCCCGAACCCATCGAATATCGGCTACAACCACCTCGCCCGCGCTGCCAATCTCGACCGGAACAGTCCTGCCGCCGCCAATAACGGAGAATTTTGCCGCCTGGGCATTGGAAACCCAGACACGAATGCCGTTCTGCGCCTGAATATTCAGTTCATCGGAACGCTGGAAGTAACGCTCGTTCCGGTCCTGACGGTCGCGCTCATTCAAAATCTCCCAGCGGAACATACAGTAACCCTGGAAATTGGACTGAAGGGTAAAGGGATATGGGTTCGGCGATGAAAAGATTGCCGTAGACGCACTTTGGCCGGAAATATTAACCGCTTCGCCGGTTTCATTTTCCATCTCCATAGCAAAAGCCAGTTCGCTGCCCAGTTCAAAACGGAGCAGAACCCCCATGTCGGCGTTGTTTTTGGCATAATCAACGGCAACTATGCGGATATTCGACATTCCTTCCCTGTCAAGATCAACATTTGCATCCTGGCTTAGATCAAGAATCACCGGACTATTCGGGGTACGGATCGTCACCGCCTCGCCCAAATTCTGCAATTCCAGCTTGAAATAATCCTGCCGTCCTTCGGCGGATGACGGCCTTATTGGCACCAAAATTGAATCGCCCAAATAAAAACGATGCTCAAAGCTTTCCCCGCTCATGGTGTATTCAACCGGACCCCGTGCAACCGGCGCGGCAGGCCCCGGTTTTTTGGGGCGCGACATCAGCAGGGCAATCCCGCCGCCAATCACGCCAAGGGCAAGAACTGCCGCCGCCGCAATAATTGCGACCTTCGGCACCTTCGGCTGCTTGCGCAAAAGCTGCTCCACCGGAATCGGCTGTTCCTGAATTTTTATCGCGTGATACAGGGAAAGGAGTTCCTGTACGTCAAGTTCCAGGTAGGATCCGTAATTCCTCAAAAAACCTACAATGTAGGTTTCCCCGGGAAAGCCGGAAAAATCCTCGTGCTCAAGCGCCTCAAGGTACCGTATGGCAATTTTGGTATCTCTGCCCGCCTGATCATAGTTTAAGTCTTTCGCTTCACGGGCAGACTTTAATTTTTCACCAAGAGATTCCACTGCTTCCTCCCGCTCCCCTAATCTGAGTCTCTAAAAAGAAAATTGTTGTACATATTGGCGGATGCCGGAGAATCGTAAATAAACCTTAGTTCGGGAATCCCCTGATTTATCCTGATGTTGGTAAAATCAAACTGAACCTGAACATCGGCGATGGTACGCCCCTCAATGCGCCGGATTAGCCGGGTGGCAGGGCTGATACTCAGGATGATCTCCCGAAAACCTTCGGAGATGTTCCGCCGCGCCAGCCGGAGTTTAACCGCCTGTTCCACAGAACCATCATCAAGCGGCACCGGGTCGGGGCCGGTTACAAAAGAGGGAACATAATTACGCCTGAGCAGGGCAAGACCCTGAGCGCTCGCCAGCGATGCCCCGGAAGCCGGGCGGCGGCTTGGAGTAATGCTTTGATTAAGTACGGCGCGGTATTCGGGCAGATATACCGTCAGAAGCTCCCCATTGAATACAATTACCTGTTCGGCGGGTCTGGTAAAATCGATCCTGAGAAACGAGGGCGAAAGATAACTGACATTGCCAAGCATCTCGCTGCTGCCGGAACGGATGACAATGTGGGCTTCGTAATCCCTGACACCGCCGTAGCGCTCCGAAACCGTCTCAAGATAGCGTTCAGCCGTGATAATTTCCTGGGAATTGACCGAAAAGACAACGCAAACCGGAAAAATCAGCAATAATAACCACGATTTCATGGGTTTTCCTCTGTATTCAATAATAGCCAAAACGCCCGATCCATGCAATCCCCCTGTCAGCCCATGAAAAAGCACAGAAAAAAAAACCCAAATTCATAAAATAGATATACAAATAATCCTCTGGAGACAGGTTTGTCGCTACAGACTGTTTGTTAATGCAACAAAAACGAAAGAGAATAACAGCCAACATGAAAGAAAAAAAGATTACCGAAGAATATGTACGGGTCTTGGTCAGCAAGAATCTCAGGCGGATCAGACAGACACAGAATCTTTCGCAGTTGGGCCTTGCGGTCAGCGCCGGAATTACTCACAATTTTATCAATGATATTGAAAATGGTAAAAAAGGGATATCCGGCAAAACCCTCGCAAAGCTCTGTATTGCGCTGAATGTAGAGCCGCATCAATTTTTTCTGCCTGATGCGCTGCAAAACAACAGCATGATGGTCTATCTGAACGACTTTAATGATTCGCTGCAGAAAGTTGTCAAAGAACTGACCGATCAGTATCTAAACATGGAACAGGAAACAAATTAATTTTCTGCATCCGCCATCAGAGCCTTAAACTCCTTTTCGTCCAAAGTTTCCTTTTCCAAAAGCATTCCGGCAATTTTGTCCACCAGATGACGGTTCTTGTCCAGCTTTTCCTTTGCCATCGCATAACGCTGCTCTACTATACGGGCGATTTCCTCATCAACATACTGCTGGGTGCTTTCGGCATATTCCCGCTGGAAAGACGGTTCCTGCCGTTCCTGCCCCGTCATGCTCATGCCCCGCGATGTCAGGGCGACATTGCGGAAACGGTCGCTCATGCCGTAGTCGGTGATCATTTTACGGGCGATGTCGGTAGCCTTGGTTAAATCGTTTGCCGCGCCGGTAGAATATTCGCCGGAGATCATTTCTTCGGCAATGCGCCCTCCCAGCAGAATGTCTATCCGCCCCAGAAGGTCCGATCGGGTAACGGTGTAGCGGTCTTCCAGCGGCAGCTGCAACGTATAGCCCAGGGCAAAGCCGCGGGGGATTATCGAAATTTTCTGAACGGGATCGGCGTTAGGTGTAAAGGCAGCGATTAGGGCATGACCGGTCTCGTGGTAGGCGGTGAGTTTTCTTTCTTCGTACTTGAGCACCCGCGTTTTCTTCTGCAGCCCTGCGACGGTTTTTTCGATGGCTTCGTCAAAGTCCCGCTGCGCTACCATTCCCCGCCCTGCCCTGACTGCCAGCAGCGCCGCCTCGTTAACGATATTGGCAAGGTCTGCGCCGGAAAAACCGGAGGTAACACGGGCGACAACCTCAAGGTCTACGGCCGGATCGAGTTTTACCGGCTGTGAATGAATGCGCAGGATCGCCTCGCGGCCTTTCAGGTCGGGACGGTCAACCAGCACCTGCCGGTCAAAACGCCCCGGACGCAGCAGCGCCGGATCCAGCACATCGGGACGGTTGGTCGCCGCCAAAATAATAAGGCCGCTGGTTGCGTCAAAGCCGTCCATCTCGACCAAAAGCTGGTTCAGCGTCTGCTCCCGTTCGTCGTTGCCGCCGGCGATATTGTTGATCCGGCTCTTGCCGATAGCGTCCAGTTCGTCAATGAAGATAATGCAGGGGGCCTTGTCCCGCGCCTGCTTGAACAGATCACGCACCCTCGCCGCGCCCACGCCGACAAACATTTCCACAAAATCAGCGCCGCTCATGCGGAAGAACGCGACGCCTGCCTCTCCGGCAACAGCGCGGGCGAGCAGGGTCTTGCCCGTTCCCGGCGGCCCCACCAGCAAAACGCCCTTGGGAATCTTGCCGCCAATGTCGGTGTACTTGCGGGGGTTCTTCAGAAAATCCACCACCTCAACAAGCTCTTCCTTGGCCTCATCCACTCCGGCGACATCGTTAAACCGGGTGGCAATGTCCCCCTCGGCGACAATAACCGCGCGGTTCTGCCCCACAGAAAGAACGTTACCGCCCATGTTGCCCAGCCGCTTCATTAAAAAGCGCCAGATAAGAAAGAAAAACGCGATGGGCAGCACCCAGCTGAAAATGATGTTGAGAATGGTGCTCCCTTCACGGGAAACCGCGAAATATGCCACGCCTTTTTCATCCATCAGCTTAACAAATTCCGGATCGTTAATGGGTACGGTACGGTACACCGGCTCAGGGGGCCCAAGATACGGATTGCGGAGTGGCGTCCGGCCTGTATCCCGCCGGGGGCCCGGGGTCGTGTATCCGGTAAAATAAGAATCGGTCAATTCGACCCGCCTTATCTCGCCGGATGAGATGCGCGCCTTAAACTCGGAAAAGTCTATTGCGGGATTAACCCTGTTAAGGAAAACAAAATTAAACAGACTCATCACGATGATCAGCACAACTATATAAATTATCGAGAATTTCCATCCGCCAAAGGGTTTAAGGTCGGGCAGTTTGGGTCCGCCAAAGGGAAACTGCGGCCCCGAACCCTTGTTTTTGTTCTTGTCTTTTTTTGGATCGCTAAAACTATCGCTCATACTCGGTAAATACTATAAAAAAACGGGAAAAAAAACTAGTTGTATGCGGTACTCAGCCTGCTACAAATTCCAGTTTTCGCCCATGTCGCTTTGCAACAGCGGAATTCTCTTTTCAATGTCCACTACCCGAAGCTGCAAACGGCGTGTCGCGCCTGTTCCGGGGACGGTAATCACCACAAGAATGTTCGCCCCGGCGGCATTGCCTATGCTCACAAAATCACTATCGCTTACATAGCCCGACATCTGAAATTGCTGTTCCATTTCAATAATGCCGGAACTTTCCCGGTCTACAACGGTTATCCCGTTTTTAATAAGCGCGGAACTTATGCCGTCGGCAGCAGAACCAGCCATATCACCGCCGGCTTTATCGTTATTGAAGACCCATACCTTCGCATTTTGGGGAAGAACTTTCTGTATCTCGCCGCTTGCGTATGCAATAACCCTGTCTATCTGCCGGTAAGTCTGACTATACTCGCTTTCGAATAACGCCTGCTCCGCAATGTTCCTGTTCAGGCGGGCAATCGCATTGACGGCCTGGGGGTTTCCCGTTTCGCCGGCGACCTTCTGCATAAAGACCAGCGCGGCCTGTACATCGCCGAGCGCCTCATGGAGAATTGCCGCGTTATAGGCAGCGGCAAAATTACTGTATTCGTTATAGATGCCAAGATATGTGTTAAGGGCAATTCTATAGTTTTTCTCTTTCAGCCAGCCAAGCGCCTCTTTCATCTTTCCCTGTAAAACCTTATTTTTTGATTGTTCTTTCATGATGGCGTGCCTTTCGGTAACAACATAGGGGACCAGATTGCGGGTTAAAGTGGCAAAACCTGAACGGTTAACAATATCACGCATAAGCTGCGACTGGGATTTTAGAGAGGATGGAACCGTATCTGAGTCGGAGGTCTTTCCTTCTCTGGTTTCTACTCCGACAATGCTTCCATCCCGTGCCAGCTTCAGGGAGTAGGTAAAAGACATTTGCACTTCCCGGCTAAAAACAGTGACATTCACATTCTGCTTGGTTTGGGGATCATACCTTTGCCCCGGTTCGGAACTGTCTTTGGCATCACTTGTCAGCACCTGCCCGATAAGCAGGGCATCTACCTGGTCCTGGATATTTTCATTTCTCCTTTGCCGCCGGATAATATCGGAGGAATCCACCAGTATAAAATGATTTGTCTCCCTGAGCCTGGTTGCCGCGATGGTTGTAAGGTAATCGGCAGTTTCCTTATGGAAGGCAGAACCGTTGTGTTCAAAGGGCATAATGGCGATGCGTCTGATCCCTGCTGTATTCCAGTTCGGCGTCCGTTGAACCTGTATCGCAATTTTGGTGGCGCAGCCAGTCAGAATAAGGAGCAATGCTGTACACAGTACTGCCGCTTTCCCAATACTTTTTACGCTAGAATACATGGCCAACTCCTCTGCCTGAAATTATATGGTTTAATTGATGAAAACTCTACTATATTACCTCAGTCCGGCTTGTCAGGAACATCATTGTATCTGCCTGAATTGTTCCAGTAGGTAAGGCCGCCGTGACCCGCCGCGCGGACTCCTTCAACCTGGCGGCGGACGTAATCGGCGTTGTAATACTGACGGTCGTAGGAAACGTTGAGAAAGAACGCCTGTACATAAGGCCGGATAATTGCCTGCCCGCGGCCAATGCGGGAGGTGCGCAGGGTTCCCTGAAAATAGATGCGCCAGGGACGCAGTTCCGGCGGAGCGTGGGCGAGAAAGTGCTGTTCAAAGTGGCTGGGGTAATACATGGGACAGATAACATCCACCCACGGCGCGAGGAGTTCCACTTCCTGTCCGGTGCGCGCACCGGTGCGATACCATCCATTCGCACCATAAATGTCGATGGAAATGGGGGCGCTTACCCTTGAGCGGATGTGGCGCAAAAACGAAAGTATAGCGCTTTCCATATCCATGCCGTTTTCCTGCCAGCGGTAGCGGGCGTCAGCGAGGTTTGCGCCGTCGGTGGGGAAACGGATGTAGTCAAATTGAATTTCATCAAAGCCGCGCTCATGCAGTTCCGCCGCCAGCGCCGCAGTGTACTCCCAGACTTCTTCCGAATAGGGGTCTACCCACCGCTCGTCGTAAAATGTGCGGACAATTTCGTAGTCGGGATTATCGGCGGCAAAAAACCGCAGGAGATCGCTGCGGCGATCTTCGTCGCTGATGTCGGATTTTCTGCGGCGCTCGTCGTAGTAGCCAACCCAGGGTTTTGAATTTCTCGCGTCCCACACCGCAAATCTGCCGTTTTCCTTCGCGGCAAGTTCCGGGTCTTTGAAAACAACCACCCGTGCGACGGTATATATTCCCCTCTCCTTCATATTTTTCAGAAATGCGTCAATGTCCAGCGGACGAAAGACCCGGCCTTTCGCGCTTATTGCCGGGTTGTTGGGGGTAAAGCGAAGCCTGCCGTAGTCGTCTTTCATGTCGATGACGATCATGTTAAGGCCGCCCCGGTTAATAACATCCAGATATGGTCTCAGGCTGGCACTGTCCATCGCGTGGTTTACCGGGAGGTAAAGTCCTTCCCTGTCCAGCGCCCGCGCGGCAAACGATCCCTGAAGCGGCTGCCCTGCGCTGCTTCCCGGCTCGTCTTCGTCAAGCAGCCACAGTTCGCTCAGCGCCAGCAGCGCCGAATCCCCGCGTTTGCTGTTTTCCCGCAGCGCCACGCAGTTTGGCCGCGCCGAAACCGCGCGAACAGAGTCCAGTAGATCCTGCCGGTTTCGCAGGGCAAAATTATCAAAAGCAAGGGATACGACACTCCCCTCGGATACAAAATACAGACCGTCTTCGCCGGCGCACAGGGAATCTACCGTGCCGAAGGGACTCCCGTCTGACCAAAGGCGGCTGAACGTTTTGCGGTTCCAGTCCAGCCGGTAAATCCGCCGCCGGAACGTCTGCGATACGAAAATTTCGGGAGCGGCATTTTCGCCGGCAGGCATGACGGTAATGTCGGAAACTTCGTCGGCATTTCCGGTGGTTTCCAGGGTTTCAATCCCCTGATTAAGCTCAACCCACTGCGCGCCGTTTCGATTTGGCTGAATGTAAAAAATGCCGTACGTACTGTGCGACATGAACACCGTTAACTCGCCGCCGCCCGCCGCCGGTATGTACGCTGCCGCCACCGCTTTTATCCCGTTGGTGCGGTATGGCGGCGCGCCGAGGCTTGTCCACGACTCCCCCTGATTGCGGCTAAGGTACACCTGATCCTTTGTGGCGCAGACCATTATCTGAGGGTCTGCCGGATTTATTTTGAAGTCTTTAATCTCCTGCACCATCGGCAAAAACGATTTATTGCCGTCCTGAAAAATTTTAATCGTTTTTACCGGCAGACCCTGGTTACGCGGCTGCCATTCCCGCAGATCGGTTGAGACCAAAATCCCATCGCTGCCCAGCATTGCCCAAATGTCTGATTCATCGCCGGCGGCGAATACGATTTTTTTCACCGGCCCGCCCTGCCACAGATGCGTCATTTTCCCCGACTGACTAACGGCAAAAAGGCCATTGTTCATGCCGGCAAGCATCGCCCAGCCGTCTTCCGGCGAAAGTTCATCAATAGCAGCTTCCTGATCAACATTGCCGGCTGCCGGTCTTTTTCCCCCCTTTTCGGGTCTCCCCCCCGGATACAGGGGAAACGGAAGCAAAAGGCAGAGTATGACAGCGAGAAGTTTAAGCGCCGGCCGGTAAAAAACCATACTTGATTAAGACTATTCCAATTTTGGAACAAGTTCAATTTGTATTGCGGAAAAGCCCGCTTTGTTGTATATCTTCAATATGGAAAGTACCAGAAGCAGCGTCACCAAAACACTCGGCATACTTACTGCGGGGGGGGACTGCCCCGGCCTGAACGCGGCAATCCGCGGTGTCTGCCGGGCGGCGCATGACCGCTACGGCATGAAAATTATCGGCATTTCCGATGGATTCCGGGGCCTTATTGAGGAAAGTGTCCGTACCCTCAGCCCCAATGATTTTTCCGGCATTTTGACCCGGGGGGGAACTATTTTGGGGGCAAGCAGGGAAAAACCGTTCAAATCCGAAATCAAGGCCTCTGATGACATTATCGGGGAAAAAGTGGCAGCCGCCAAAAAGACCTACCGCAAACTTGGGCTTGACTGTCTGGTAGTGCTGGGGGGCAACGGAACCAACACTACCGGTTACCGTTTTGTCCAGGAGGGGTTAAATGTAATCGGCCTGCCAAAAACCATCGACAACGACATCGTCGGCACCGACCGGACATTCGGTTTCCATTCGGCACTGTCCATCGGTACCGAGGCCATCGACCGCCTGCACTCCACCGCGCAGAGCCACAGCCGGGTTATCGTCATTGAGCTGATGGGACACAAGGCCGGCTGGCTGGCCCTATACGCCGGAGTCGCGGGGGGCGGCGACGTTATCCTCATACCAGAGATTCCCTACGATATAAAAGTCATAGGCCGCCATATTGAGGAAAGGGCGAAAACCGGGAAAACTTTTTCCATTGTGGTTGTCGCCGAAGGCGCGCTTTCGATCAAGGAAGCGGGAATGGACAAACGCGAGCGCAAAAAATACCGTGCGGAAAAAGGGCCTTCGGCAGCATACCGTATCGCCCGTGAGATCTACGATGAGACCGGCGTGGAAACCCGCGCCACCGTCCTTGGCTATATGCAGCGCGGCGGCATACCCAGCGCCTCCGACCGCGTACTTGCCACCAGCCTTGGCACCGCCGCCGCAGATCTCCTTGCCAGGGGAGAATATGGCCGCATGGTCGCCCTGAACGGCAACGACATCAGCTCGGTACATTTAAGCGTGCCGGAAGGAAAGGTCAAAACCGTGCCGGAAGATCACTACATGATCGACACAGCGATTGCTGTGGGAACTTGCATGGGCAATTAACTTTTCTGCTGGAACGAGGGACAGTGGCTGCCGGCGGAACGGTATACCTCAAGCGAGGGCAAGTAACGTGACTTTATCGCAAAAACATCGCAGGAATAGGGCAACGAAGGATCCCAGCTAATCTTGAAGCAGGCGCATCTCATGCAGTTGGGCAGCGGCGATTTTTTTTCTGCTTTGGTAACAACCGTATCCATAACGGCGGCAGACTGGAACACCGGTTTCTCCTAGACGCTGATGTTGAACAGCGTCCCTGCAAGCGGAGCTGCCGGGGCATAGGGGTTACCCTCGCTTGCCTCCTGAATTTTCCGCAGCTGGCTCTGGTACTGATCGATAATTACACTAAGGCGCTTCTCCCAGTCCTGATCCTCCATGCCGGACAGGAGACTAAGGCCGGACACAGGCTCGGGATCCTTTTTCATGCGGGCAATCTGCTCAACAAGGCTGTCGATAATGGCCAGCTTGGTGATGTTTACTCCCCTCACCCCGTCGGGTGCGGGAGTTCCGGAAACATGCTGGAAATGCGAGTAGATATAGGACGATTCGGACACCGGCAGGGATATCCTGCCACCCTGGGAAATGCTGATAGCGTACCCTATGCTGGGAAACGCATGGTATGGCACTGATCCGATATTCATATCGATCTCCTATTCTGAATATCGGAGAAATAACTTTACGGGTTTATAGTAATAAAGCGGGAATTTTGCAGGGAGTTACTATCATTATATGTGTGCACAGTTGAAAGTGGGGGTTGTGCAACTGTGTATCCTAAGGAATGTGTGGTGGCAAGAGGAGACAGCTTAGCGGTTTTCATCTGTGAGGTTAGATTTGTTACTTGATATGAGCCACTTGTGTGTTGTTGCCTTGTGTGCAGATTTAAACTGACATGTTTCTGGACATTCCTTATGTTATTCTTTCCATGATACTGATTATACCCCCTCATTATAGAAGGTGGTTGGTAAAGTAAGCATATTCTGAAGCAGATCACTCAGTTTCTTTTAGTGCTGATAATACATGGAGCTTTGCCTTTATTCCACTGGACGCCTTCATGACCAAATGCTAGAAGCAGGGTTAACTTTACCGCTATGTTGATCAATATTACGAAGTTTTTAAGTGTGTTTGGACTCGGTTTTGTTGTGTTTCCTAGAATACCGATGTGACAAATATCCTGCCGTTTGAGGGCAGCTTTAATTTTCTTAAAAGATGAGGAGGAGAAGGAGGAGGAGGAGGAGGAGGAGTAGGAGGAGGAGTAGGAGAAATGTGCTGCAGCAATTTGATGAAAGTGTAAAGGGAGAGAGAAAACAAAGATGTGGGACGGAAGATAGACAGATCGACCAACACAGGGGCAGTATTTGTATTAATAATTCACAGTGCTGTGGGTTTGCTGTTTGCACTTCGCACGCAACTGCCGCTTCAAGTTCTAACAGTTCATTCGGCCTCCGACCTCGAGGTTGCTTGCGCAATGACAGACAGCACGGGGGGAAATGACTTGAAAACAGCCCCTACCGTCAGTCGGGGCACAGGCGGTGCTGTTGAACACTGACGTCCAGTCTGTTGCTACAGACAGAGTTAAGTAAGGAGGGAACCTCCGTCTTTCTTTATCCCCATGTCTGAATGTCCTATTCTGGCCCTCAAAATCGGTCACTGTGACACTCTCTCCCCATTTTAACCCCACACTTTAAATGTACAATATCAGAATTTGAAGATTACTTCTTCCAAGCGTTGTGTATGAAGACATTATGGTATATATAGTGCAGTCTAAGTGTAAGGAGGTATAGGGTGTTCGAGAAGAAGGGTAAAGGTAAAGTTCACCCTATAACAGGCCACGAAGGCCCAC
>Ga0082212_10007477_pt1 | contig 14444 bp, 10 predicted proteins | sample TergutNt197P3_FD_71548 | JGI IMG/M metagenome (GOLD analysis project Ga0082212, IMG submission 71548) | Neocapritermes taracua P3 segment gut microbial communities from Petit-Saut dam, French Guiana - Nt197 P3 | ecosystem: Host-associated > Arthropoda: Insects > Digestive system > Gut ... | reverse complement strand
TTTGAAATGAAACCTGAATGTGTTCCATGAAGATTTCAAATAGTTCCACCGCAGCAGGTGATAACGGCGTCCGGCTGCACTCCATCACAACCTGCAGCAGCCGCTCTCCTCCATACCGGCACCACTTCGACACTAGTTCATATGGGGATATGACGCCCGCTTCACAAACTACCGCCCCCTGCTCGCGCTCGTAGACCTCAAATCGTTTCAGTTCCCGGAACTTTTTAAGAGCAAACTCGGTATGATACCCCCTTGCCACAAACTCCGCGTTTACAGGGTCCCGGCATTCAATATTTTTTGTACAGGCGAGAAGCAGATAAGACGAGTCGAAAACTATCACGAAGTTATTCAGTACCTGCTCGCACATATCCACAAGCCGTTGGTAGTCACAGTTGTCAATAAGGGCTTTTTGCATTCCGACGATCCATTCGTTTATTTGCAGAAAGCGCTTTTGCACCGTGTTTGCAAGCCATGCAACGTCTTTGTTTTCGTCTATAACGATAAACCCTCGCAGCTTTTCTTTACTGTCCTCGTCATCCGTATAGCGGTCCCTGATGCACAGATAATTATGCCCAGGAACCTCATCATTGCGCTTCACCGCTTCAGAAAGCAAACATACATACAGGATATCCGGCTCCATCTCTCCAGTATCGTCCGGAAGCATAGCGACCCATCTGTACGAGCGGTCAGACCCGGTCAGGTATTGCGAACCCCGGTATTGCTGCAGTGTCTCAATAACTATGTTTTTGGAAAATGTCATCACATTACCGTCTTTCCGCAGAAAAACACAAAACCCACAAAATCATTTTCGGGACTGGTTCTCTGCCGCCGCTTTGCCGTCATAAGAGAAGCCAAGCCGTTTTCGGGCTTGACTTCTCTTCTTTCATTTAGCAGGCTCAGCCGGCCAGAGCGGCTTCGATAGCTACTACGCCGTCTATGTAAGTGAAGATATTCTCATAACCGGCGGTATGCGGCTTATTCCAGTTAAACGGAATGACCTCGCAATTATCGAAGTCTACCGCGGGGTTGTTCATCAGCGAATAGTAAAGCGTTGTCAGCATCGCGTAACTGATCTGCTGGTCATTCATGCCGTAGCGCACGAACCAGTATTTCGCCGGGTTTGCTTCGCCGCTGCCTGTGATCCCCGCCGTTACGAGATGAGGTATGCCCTCGAACGCGTCGTTCCACGCGTTCAGGTAGGGGATGGAACTGGCCATCTTGAGTTGCATGGCGTGCGTCTGGCCGGCAGGGGTCTTGAGATAATCATCCCATTCCTGGCCGCCGGAGTTCGCCTTACCGGCTCCCGGGAAGTCCGCGGCGGGACCAATGAAGCTGTTCCATGCTTCCCTGTTGAGCACGTTGTTCGGCTGGTCGTCGGCGCCGTACATACCCGAAGTGTCAGACAGCATTGCCCATGCGCCTGGTTCAAACGGCGTAACGCCGGAAGCAGGCCCGCCGCCCGGAGTCGTCGCGTCGTTCCCTGAACTGTACGGGAATACGCTGCCCTTGGCAAGCGACGCGTTTAGGCCTATCAGGTATTTTGCCAAATCGGTGATTTCCACAGTCGGGTTCACCGGATATGTATCAGCGGTGACAGGCCCGGCGACGGCTTCGCCGTTAATAAGGATACTATCCCTGATATAGGTCGGGTACGGGTGCGGGGTAACTGTGCCTTGCATATCGGTGGTCCCGGGATGTGAGTAGAGCGCCTCCAGCGAATCCGCTACCGCAAACACGGCTGCGTCTGAATCAGTGTTTGTTTCAGTAGCCCACTGGTTGATTGCCCTTTCGATCCCCTTTTCAAGCAAACGGACAGTCGCGTCATGGAAACTTCCGCCCGCGATACCGCCTTCATCGGGGTTGGTTTTGTTCGTATAGGTCGCCGCAAGCAGTTTGCCGTCCTCATCTTTCAGCCCGAGGGCGGTAATGTATTGGACGAACTCCGCTGCCAACCGGTTAGTCGCGTTCATCATAGCCGGGGTCTTGGCTGCTTCATCGTCCTGCTCCCAGCGTTTTCCCGCAAAGAACCACGCCATCGCCTGTTCTCCCATCGGGAAATCGTCCATCGGGCACCATGCCGCCACGCCGAGGTAAGCGTCGCTCAGGGCGCTTTTCCAGTTGGCTCCGTCTGTCTTTTGAGCCAGAGTAGCCGATCCAAACTCCGTGGTTCCGACCCAGTCAAGTCCGAGAGTGCCGATATCGTACATCGTAGCGAAAAAGTCGGGGCTGTTGCCTGACGCGCCTAGTATGTCGGACATCGCTCCGCCGCCGGAACCGCCGGTCACAAAGACCCAACCCGGATTTCCGACCGTTATCTCCTTGTCCGGCCCCATGTTTGCGCGCAGGAACCGCAGCGCTGATTTGTAATCCGACATAGTAGCCGGCGCTTTGCCAAGGTCTGAAATCTCCCCTGTCGGTGCGCCATACGTGCGCGCGCCGTTTGTCATAACGATATAGCCTCTGTTCAGCGCGTTGGCGGACGTGTTGTTTCCGGGCGTGAACACACCTGTCTCCGCGTCGAATACCGGCGCGTTGAACGGGTAAGCGTTCATGACCCAGCCGGCGTTATTGACCATGTGCAGAACCGGTGATTCCGATGTGGCATGTGAAGGCACATATATATCGATACGCTGGCGCATGCTGTTGGGCGTCTCCGCATACCAGCCCCAATAGTGCGTAACTACAAGCGGCGACCCGTCGTAAGTGCCGCTCAACACCCTCTTGCCTGCGAAGTCGCTGTTGACGCTTTCAACGGCGCTGTCGTACTCCTGCTCTTCATAGCCGCGCAGATCCCACCATTCGTAAGTCGGGACTTCAAAGTTGGCTATGAGTTCTTTTATGGCTTCGATGATCTCGTCGAGTTTTTCAAGCGCGGCTTCCTTTATCGCGCCCGCCCCGGCGAGGTCTTTTATCAGCATGTTGCCGGTCGCCTGGTTTTCCGCGACCAGCGCGAACAGTGAAACGCGCGCCATTGCGCCGCGGTTGATGCTGTTCTTTTCCTTGCTGAACTCCCCGAATGTTATACCCGCTTCGTCCGTCAGTTTCCAGGCCTCGTTCCATTCAAAATCTGTGCCGTCTTCATATCCGAGGGCGCGCAGTATGAACGTAAGGTACTGTGCCGCGGTAACTTGCGAACTGCTGCCGTATGCAGTATCCGAAACGCCCATAGTTATACCGGTGTTGTAGCCGTGCGCAACATAGGCTGCGGCCCAGTCGGGCACGTCGTCAAACGGATGCCCGTAGTCACCTTCTTCATAGAGGGCAAACGCTTCTTCTTCCACGCCGAAAAGCCTGATGTCCATGACAAGAGCCTCCGCGCGCGTCGGGGTCCTGCCAAGGTCAAAATTGGGCGTACCGTCGGGGTTGTCGCCGACGCCCAGGAACAGTCCCAAATCGAAAAGAAACTGTGCCGCCTGCTGGTCTGTCTGGTCGGTCGATGCTGACGCCACAGGTATTGCGACAAGCGACGATACCAGCATCATCATGACGAGCAAAACTGCGAACGGGCGTTTGTAATGCGAAGATTTCATGAACGGACCTCCTAAATATTATTTTGTCGTAGCGTTGCGGTGCTCGGTCGTACGGAGAGTTTATCACATCCGGCTCCGACCGGTCAATTATAATGTAAATATCATGTAAAGAAATATTTTATGTTTTGCAAGTTTTGCAAATAGTATGCATACCGTTTCTAAGTTCTGAAAACGCCTCTCATTCCTTTTCTGAATTCTCCTGATACGAAGGGTCAGGCAGAACGTCCGGCGGATAGACGTACAGCCTGTTTGATTCTATCAGCTCAAAAAAGTGAAAAGCGAGAGTCAGTTTCAGGCGTGCCCAATAGTCGTCCAGATCGATTCCTGTTATTTCCTCTATTCGGGAGATGTGATAGAGTACATTATTTCTGTGCATGTGAAGCAGTTTGCCGGTTGCGGTCGCGCGCCTTTCTGTGGCGAGATGCGCATACAGCACCTGGACCAGCCGCGTTTTATTCTCCTTGTCGTATTCCATCAGCTTTTTCAGCGCGTTATTGTAGAGCGTGTTGCCAAAGGCGTCGAAGGAGCCGGACTGCGCAAAGTGGAGCGCGAGGTAAATGAATATGTCGTTGTAGTAAAAAATACCGCTGCTGCGTTCAATAGTCGTGGCTTCAACTACTTCCTTGTCGAAATTCCAGAAATTCCCGAGCGTTCTAAGCTGAACTCCCAGAGCCTGAGCGCGCGTCGCCTGTAAATTGGCGTTGATAAGTTCCGGCAGAGAAGTGAATGTCTCGCTCACTCCGCACATTGCGCCGTATTTTTCAAGAAGAGGCAGCAGTTTTGCAAGATTTGCCATCGACTGCTTTTTTGTATTGGCTGAACTGTAGATGTTCAGCGAGACGACCTCGTAGTTGTGCGCGATCACTCTCGATTTCGGCAGGTATGCCATAAGTTCCTGCACGAACCTGCCGACCAGGATAGTTGAGTTATCCTTGAACACAATGCGATAAGCGTCGAAATACCCGTTGAACGGGACGTCCGCTGTTTTCGCGCGCTCGCCGATCACGAACGGGCTGATCGGCTCCCCGTAGAGGATGTCGTGCAGCAGCGAACTGTATATCTGTGACGGGTGCGCGCGCTGCTGCCTCTGAAAGCATATTTCAATGTAACCCATAAAAATCTCAAAAAGGTCGACGGCTGCCGGCGACACCGGGGTCCGGCTGCACTCCATGACGACCTGCAACAGCAGTTCTCCCCCGTACCGGCACCACTTCGTGATGATCTCGTATTGCGCTATGACCCCCGGCGCGCTGACGACTACCCCCTGCTCCTGCTCGTAGACCTCGAAACGCCTGCGGTCCCTGAATTTCTGCAATATCTCATCCGAATGGTATCCTTTTTCCATGAGCGCTATGTTTATCGGGTCGCGGCACTTGATATTCTTTGTGCAGGACAGAAGCGTGTAGGACGAGTCGAAAACCGACACAAAATTGTTCAGTATCGGTTCGCACAGATCCAGCAGGCGCTGATAATCGCAGTTGTCGATAAGCGCATTTTGCATTTTCGTCGCCCATTCGCTGATCTCCAGGAAACGCCTTTGTACTGTGTTGAGGAGCCATGAGACGTCTTTGTTTTCATTTATTATTATAAATCCGCGCAGTCTGTCCTTTTCCGTTTCGTCCTCATCGTCGGTGTACCTGTCGCGGATGCAAAGATAGTTGTACCCGGGCGCCTCCGGGTTGCGCTTCATCGCCTCGGAAAGCATGCACACATACAGTATATCCTCCTCCATCTCTCCCGGATCGTCAGGTAACATAGCCACCCACCTGTATGCCCGGCCGGGTTCGTCTAAATACTGCGACCCGCGGTATTGTATCAGTGTCTCAAGTACTATATTTTTTGTAAATGTCATTATTTCCACCTTTCATTGGCTAAAACGCTTAGAATCTCTACATCTAAAGCAATTCCAATAACATAATAATACAGTTTGCCTGAAACTTCAACACCAGTTTTCTTTGCTTTTTGTATATAATGAGTTGCACTTTACAAGTATCCCCGGCAGTAGGCGCTGAGGAGCATGTGCGTTCAGATTTTTGAGGGAATTCCGGTTTTATCCCGGAACTGACCGAAAAAAGCTGAACGTACATGCTTCTCAGTGCCGGATGTAGGATGATGTCTATAAAGCCACTAGAACCTGTTATAAATAAACTGCTTTGCGTCGTAACCGACGCCGTATACGCCGAAAACGACGATCGAAAAAATCAGAACCATATATACGCAGTAACGCACAGGCGCAGGCCGCCGCGCCAGCAACTCGCGAATATCCTCTGATTTTTGAAGCTGCCCGATAACAATAAGCAGCGCCACGCCCGAAAACGCGACCGCATAGTCCGCCGCCGACAAACCCAGCCGCGTCAGGCCGCCTGAAACGAATCCGCGGATATCCGGACGCAGAAACGCTTTTCCCACCATCCTGAATGTCGCCGCGACGCCGTCGTAAATATCGAGCGTCCTGATAAGGCTCATAAGGCAAAACGTCCGCACTACCTGAAACGCCCTGTAGACCGGTTTTTTCCCGATACCGAACGTATCGTGAAACTTCCTGTACAACGGGGCGCACTCTTCGGAAACGATCAGTACGAAACCGTTCAGCAGCCCCCATACGACGAAGTTCCAGTTCGCACCATGCCAGACCCCGGTAGCAAACCAAACAACTATCGTCGACATATAAACCGGAACGCGCTTGCCGAACCCCTCGCCGAGCGCCGCCCTGGTACGCCTCGACAATTTCAGCATCGGTTTACTGACCGATATCGGGTAGAACATGTAATCCCGAAACCACGTACCCATCGTAATATGCCATCTCCTCCAGTAATCCGCGGTCGACACTGCATAAAACGGCCTGTTGAAATTCTCCTTCACCCTTATGCCCAGAGCCTCGGCAATACCGATAGTGATATCGATGCCCCCGGTAAAATCGGCGTACAGCGTCACAGCGTACAGCAGCGACGCAGCCAGCACGAAAGCCCCCTGATATTCTCCCGGGCTGTCCGTTATAGCCCTTACGGCGATAATCAGACGGTCCGCTATGACCAGTTTTTTAAAAAACCCCAGCAAAACGCGCTGCAAACCGCCCGACACCTCACGGGCGCTTATTGCGCACTCAGAAAACAACGTTTCGCTCAAATCGCCGAACCGGCTTATAGGCCCCTGTACGACCTGCGGAAAAAAAGAAGCGAACAGCGCCAGCTTCAGCAGATTGCGCTCCGCCGGGTGTTTACCCCTGAACACATCGATGATGTACCCCATCGTCTGGAACGTATAGAAGGATATCCCCATCGGAAGGGCGAAACGGAAGAACGCTATTTCCCCCTTTCCACCGGTCAATCTGAGAAGCATGTTTATGTTGCCAATCGCGAAATCAGTGTACTTAATGACCGCCAAAACACCAAAGTTGAACAGAAGGCAAACGGCGACCCACTTGACGCGCGCCGACCTGTTCCCCGCCTTATACAGCTTCTTCTCCTCTTTATCGATCGCGGACCCCTCCGCGGTCAAATACTCCTCCTGCCTGCGGTGCAGCCTGCCAATCATTCGCGCGCAAAAATAAGTCGTAACTATCGTGGCTGAAATATACGCAAGATACCGCAAACCCGACATCCCGTAAAAAACCAAGCTGGCGGCAAGCAGCGCCTTCCACCTGTGCTTACCGGGGCAAACCAGGCAAACGACAAGCACAACAGCAAGAAATAACAGAAAACCATAAGAAGTGAAAAGCATAAACTCAATTCCCGATATTCATTAGGAGCTGTCCCTAATCCATCAATCGCTCCACTAAACTAAAAAGCGCCCTTGCCGAATTGAAATTCTCCGGAATGATCTCATCCGCCGTAACCGTGACGTCGAACCTCTCGCTTATCTCCGCAATTATCGCGACAATATCAAAAGAATCAAGCACACAATCGTCAATCAGCGAATCACAAGCCTCAAAATCGACGTCCGGGTGCAACCCCCGTAAAATCTCCAATAACTCGTTCAGAACACCATCCCCTTTAAAGTATGCACTAGTATAAGGAGCCTTGGATCAGTCACTGCAATTACATTCCGAAATTTGAGGCATGGACGCCTCAAATCGCGAGTGGAACAGGATTGTGGCTCCGAGCGGCGAGGAATGAAATTGCAGTGACTGATTCAGGGCGACGACGAATGGAAAGCACTATCCCGGCAGATACCCGATACCGCAACTAAGCTCGCCGCCCTCTATTGTCACAACGCCATAAGAAGCCGGCACAATACTATCATGCCTCATCATCTGCCCGGGATTCATCACCCACAGCCCGCCCGGCGCCTGCTCGAGCAGCGCCTTGTGGGTGTGCCCGAAAAGCGCGAGAGTTGCCCCCTTATCGCGCGCCGCGTTAATAAGCGCGCTTTGACCGGTTTTCACTCCGTACTTATGCCCGTGCGTTACGAAAACCACCGCACCGCCCAGTTCAAGCAGCAGCTCGTTTTTCCCGGCTGAACAGCCGTCGCAATTGCCATTGACCATATAGAAAGTGATCAGCGGAAACTGCCGCGAAAGCTCGAGCGCGTCCGAAATATGGTCGCCTAAATGGATTATTGCATCAGGCGCGGCTATATCAACCGCATAGCGCATATGCTTCATAATACGGTGCGAATCAGACATAACCAGCAGTTTCATATGTCTCTCCAAATGTGACAGAGGTGTGTCAGAAGAACCGTCCCCCCATGACAAGTTGGTCATGCGTCAGAGGGACGGTTCTTCTGACACACGCAGCGCATTCCTGTCGATCTTACCGTTAGCGTTGAGCGGCATTTCATCGATCTGCAAAATTGAATTCGGAGTCATGTATCGCGGGAGCGTTTCTTTCAGATACGCGCTGACGTCGGCGGGCGTCCGGCCGCCTGTATAATACAAAATCAGCTTTTTCCGCGCCTCGTCAAAAACGCAGCACGCGCTCTTAACGCCTTCGAACTTGTTTGCGACCGCCTCGATCTCGCCCAGTTCTATCCTGTGCCCCATATGCTTGACCTGATGATCCCTGCGCGAAATGAACATCAGTTCTCCGGACTCGTTATACTTCCCGATGTCGCCCGTCTTGTAAATCAGCTCGCGGTATGCCCGGTTGAGCGGGTTTTGGATGAAAGCTTTGTCCGTTTCCTCAAAATCGCCCCAGTACCCCAGAGTCAGGGCTGTGCCCCTTATGCATATCTCGCCCTCGCAACCGTCGCCTGCGAGGCCGCCGTCGTCGTCCAGCAGCAGGACCTCAGTGTTTTTAAACGGCCTGCCGATCGGCAGCTTTTCATCAGGCCCAAGATCGCCCCCGACCTCATAATAGCAGGACATACCGGTAGCTTCGGTCGGCCCGTAAAGGTTGACAAACCTTGTTTCCGGCAGCGCCGCCCTCCATTTGCTTAGCTGGGGCGTCGGGAATACCTCGCCCCCGAAAGCTATAAGGCGCAGATGTTCCGGCGTCTTTTTATCAAGCGCGCCGAAACCGGAAATCATCGTAAGCGCGGAAACCACCCAGCAAACGGTATTGATTTTATACTCGTTAAGATAATCTATCAGTTCGAGCGGAAACATGAATTTTTGTTTTGGAATGATATATGTCGTCGCGCCAAATTTGATCGTCGGGTAAAGCTCTTTCAGGCACGCGTCGGCGTAGAACGGCGCCTGATTCCCAAAAACCGTACCGGAACTGAACCTGAGCGTTTCCGACAAGTTCTCTATATAGTCAAGCACGCTGCGGTGGCACGCCGTGACGCCCTTCGGCACACCTGTCGAACCCGATGTGAACACTGTGTATATAGGATCGGTATCTATCGCCTTGTCCCTTGCCATCCCTAATATTGCCTCGTCAGCCGGTTCCGCGCTGATCCCGTCAAAATCATACAGCGGGCACTGATAAGGCAGCTCTTTAAGATACTCACGCATAAAACCGTCACAGATAACCGCGCGCGGTTTTACGCTTTCAAAAATCATCCCGATCCTGTGCTTCGGAATCTCGTCGTCAAATGGCAAGTAAGAACAACCGCCGTACACAACGCCAAAGAACGCGGCTACAGTCTCAGGGCTCTTTTTCATACAGACAGCGATCGGTTCCCTGCTGTAGCCGTTGCGTCCCAGAAAAGTACCGACAGCCCTTGCAGCGTCGTACGTCTGCCGGAATGTCAGCCCGTGCCCGCCGTCCGAATAGGCGAGCTTATCAGGACACTCATTGACAATATTATCTAAATATTCAAGAACATTAATTTGCATTGACGTCCCCGCAACCCTCGTCCCTTAACTCCTGCGCGCCGTTACGGCGCGTTACTCCTAACTCCTGCGGCGCTGCGCCGCCGACCCCGCACAGTTCCAGGGCGCGGCGCGCCAGGACCTCCAGGGCGTCTGCATACCCGGCGTGCAGCCCGAAATCCCGCTTTATCAGCGAAAGCTCCGTACACCCCAGAACGACGGTTTCAGCACCCTTTGCCCTCAACTCGTCTGCCGCCGACAAAAACCTGTCGATATCGACCGGTCTGTTCGCCTTTACATCGTCATATATCAAACTCATTACGACAGCCTGCGAATGCCCGGACGGGACGACCGTACGAACCCCGCGCGCTTCCAGTTCCCCGCTGAACAGCCCGCTTCTTATCGTGCCGTCAGTGGCAAGAAGGCCGGCGCATGCGACGCCGGCGCGCGCAACATGGTCAGCCGTTTCTTTTATCATATTTATCAGCGGTATGCCGATCCCCTGTGACAACTCGTCAAAAAAAGAGTGCGAGGTCACGCACGGGATAGCGATAATATCCGCGCCCATCATGGCAAGTTCGCGCCCGGCCCCGATGATCATCGGTATCGGGCTTTCCGCGCTCCTGTCCAAAATGTAAGCAGTACGGTCCGGTATCGACGGGCGGCTTATTATGAACGTCTCAATATGCTCCTGATCTGTGCTTGCATTCGGCAGTCTGGTCAGCAGATCATAAAAATAAGCAGTGGCGGCGGGTCCGATCCCCCCAATCACACCAAGTTTTTTCCTCCGCATCCTCTATCCTCTATCCTCTATCCTCTATCCTCTATCCTCTGGCCTAACTCTTAACTCCTAACTTCTACTCCGTCCGCTCCCCGTGAAGCATCCCGCCTGTGACCTCGGAAGCCAAAGCCGGGATTTTTTCCGGCGGTTCCGGATCGTCGCCGACCACCCGCGGATACAACGATTTATCATATACATAGTAGTTGGGGACTTGTGGTATCTGCCTCGTGAACTCTTCAGCCTGAACGCTTGTGAACATGAAGTTGTTGACCCGCTCCCTGGTTGGCGTAGCGTCGAAATGATACCAGCCGGTCCCGACATTGATAAGGTTCCAGTAGTGCGCCGTATATCCCCCGTCGCGCGTAACGCGCATGTTCGGTATCTCAGCCCTTGTCAGCAGGACTTCCGCCACGGCGTAAAACGTGAAGCAGTCCCCCTGCCTCGACCTGAACCCGGCGTATGCGCCGTCGATAGTGTTCGTCTTTTCCGAACTGTAGGAATAAACAATATTCCAGCGTATCCAGTTATGGATATTTCTCGCTCTGTCATAAAGGCTCATCTCCGGCGTAATGATACCCTCCAGGATCTTGTCCGCTATCTCGTATACGACTTCGGTGTTGAGTTCAATGACCGATATCGTTACGGTCACATACGCAGTGTTTCCGCTGGAATCGCTCGCGCTGTAGGTCACCTCGTAGGAGCCGGACTCGTATATATTCACATTGCTGCTGTCGACAGTAAAACTCACCTCGCCGTCGACCTCGTCATACGCTGAAACGCCGGCCCTGTACGCTATGCTGCTGCCGACAAATATCGTCTGATCCTCAGCCCCGGATATTACAGGCGGCTCCTTATCGGTGATCTCCGGCGTCGCCTGCGCAACTTCCTCATCCGGCGCCGTTTGCTGCGCGTCAGCCGGGGAAGTGCCGGGAGGCGCCGCCTCTGATCCGGATGCAACGCTTATTTGGGCTGTACCGTGATCCGGGTCATTTGCGGCGTTAACTTCAGGCACATCGCCGCCTGACGCCTCCGGCACTGCTGCGCTGCCATCCGTCACGCCGGAACGCGCTTTCGGCGAAGTTGAACTGAACGCCACGATCGTCGTCCCCAGAACGATAACAGTAATGAGTACGGCGACCGTTATTTTCAAATACTTTTTTATTCGAGCCGCCTCCCCTCGTCACATGTAGCTTTTTTATGAGTATATAATGCCGGCGTTCGGAATACAATAGTTTTTTACAACCATACAGAACATAGAGGAAGTGATCGTTACACTTCACTAAGGGTCACTCGGAAGTAGGCGCTGAGGAGCATGTGCGTCCAGATTTTTGAGGGAATTCCGGTTTTATCCCGGAACTGACCGAAAAAATCTGGACGTACATGCTTCGCAGTGCCGCCTATAACGATTTCTGAACAGTAACAACTGATCTGATCCTTGCCGCCAAAACTCATGTAACCCGTCGCTTCTTCCGATAATATCATATAGAGATTTGTAAACAGCCCCTGTCCCGGGAGGAACTTGATATGCGCGTACCATCTGTTTCAAAAATCAATACCAGGCAGCAGCAAAACCCGAATACTTCTCAAAACGCAGTCAGTTCTGTCACTGTAAAACCCTCATCAGGGAACACTTTCGAGGATTGTCTAAAGTCGCATTACCAACAGAGGACCTCGCAAAAAAAGGCACGCCCTCCCGAACATAAAACAGAAGACGCAACTATGGACCTCCCCGCGTCCGACAGCACCCTGCCAGAACATGATATTAAACACATAGACATAAAGCGATAGGCGGGGGTGGTCAGTGATCAGTGGTCAGTGATCAGTGGTTAGGAGACGAGGTTAACGCAGCTCCACACTCCACACTCCACACTCCACACTCCACACTCCACACTCCACACTCCACACTCCTACCCGCTCCCCGTCGAACCGAAACCGCCGTCGCCGCGCGCCGTGCCGTCCAAATCATCGCACAGTACCAACTCAGGGAGTTCGCACCTCGCGATCACCATCTGCGCTATGCGGTCGCCGTCTCTCACCGTGAAAGGCTTCCCTGACGTATTCTTCAGCCCAACGATGATCTCGCCCCGGTAGTCGGAGTCAATGACGCCGACACAGTTTGCGGGTATCACGCCGTGCTTTATCCCAAGCCCGCTGCGGGCGTAGATAAACCCCGCGTATCCCGGAGCCAGCGCAATCGCAAGCCCGGAGCCTACCATAACGGTCTCACCCGGTGCGATAACGACATCCCCGCTCAGACAGGCAGCTAAATCATAACCGACACTGCCCGCGGTTTTTCGCGCGGGCAGTGTCGCGTCCGGCCTTATTCGCTTTATTTGCAATAAATCCATGGTACTCCGCACTGCTATCTCAATGTAACGGTACAGTTCAGGGGGGTATCCGGCGCACTGAACACTATCCGCGAAACTGACCGATTCTACATGATCCAACCGTCCAGGCATACTCCCGAAGCGGCGTCCAGCTTTCTGTCAAAAGCCTCGGGGTGTGCTTTTTTCCAGTCGTCCATCTCCTGTTCGGTGACTTTTTCGACCTCGACCAGGAATCCCGAGACCGCCATCCCTGTGGAGTTGGTAGAAGTCAACGCGGTGGGCGTGATCGTATTGATCGCGCCTCCTCTGTCAAGTTCGCCCGGAATGATCGGGTCGAGGCGCGCACCGTGATCAATAGAACATGCCCGGGGGATAATACGTTCGGTAACGTAAGCCCCGCACAAGACTGCTCCGCGCTCGTTATACACCTTAACTATATCACCGTGCGATATGCCTCGGCTCAAGGCGTCGGCCGGGTGCAGCCAGCACGGTTCGTACTGGTACCCGTCCTTTGCCCTCACTTTCATCGTCCCGACTTCACGGTTCCAGGTGACGTCGTCCAGTTGCGCGTGCATACGCCAGCGGCCGTGATTTGACATACACAGTATCGGATACTTATCCGCCCGCCCGCTTGACAGCCTCTCGTCATGAGCGGGACCTTTCTCTATCCATTTCGGGACGGGAGGCCTTTCCGTGTCGTCAGGCATATACCGCTCAATGTCGGTGGACATGAACTCAAGTTTGCCCGTAGGCGTCGTCAGGGGGTGATTTTCCGGGTCTGAGTAGAAGCCATTAAGGCCCGCCGGAACCTTATCCAAATCTTTTCTCAACGGCAGCACGCACATCTTCTTTTCGGAAAGTTCATCCCAACCCATGATGCCTGCCGCGTCAGTAGTCTCATAGCACATACGGGCAAGTTCCTCATCCGTGTAATTGCCGGTATAGCGCTCATAGTAGTCCCCGCCCAGTTTTTCGGCGACTTTTGCGCATGCGCGGAAATCGGACACAGACTCGCCTATCGGGTCGCAGCACTGGTCCTCCCGGAAAATCGAGACGAAACCTGCGCTGCTGGGATCGTTTCCAATATCGCTCAGTTCAAATTTAGTCGCAACCGGTAATACGAGGTCCGCAAAGTAGCAGTCGTTTTCCAGCCAGGGATGCTGCGAAACGATACACTCGATATCCGGGCTCTGGAAAGCGCGGATCATCATGTTGCCGTCGTTCCAGCATGTTACCTGGCATGGGGAATCAGTCCATATCATATGGATACGGGATTTCCCGGGACGTGGAAATTCGATTTTTCTAAACAGATACTTCGATGTTGATTTTAGCGACCCGTCCGGTTCGGGGATCTGCCGCAAAGGGTGCATCTGCATACCGTGCCATTCGATATGCGGCTCGAGGATCGCGCGATGAATAAGGCAGCGCGGGATGGTTTGGCCGGGAGAACCGGGAAACTTCATTAGTTCCGCAAGCTTAGGCGAACGCACAGCAAGCTGAGGCGCCAACTCGCCGTTTAACAAGCGGGTATCGGGATCGATGTCCTCTTCAGCGGGGGAGTTAGTGATGCCCAAGCTGAGAAGGAAAGGACTTACAGAACTCTGGTAGGG
>Ga0082212_10007476_pt1 | contig 14444 bp, 15 predicted proteins | sample TergutNt197P3_FD_71548 | JGI IMG/M metagenome (GOLD analysis project Ga0082212, IMG submission 71548) | Neocapritermes taracua P3 segment gut microbial communities from Petit-Saut dam, French Guiana - Nt197 P3 | ecosystem: Host-associated > Arthropoda: Insects > Digestive system > Gut ... | reverse complement strand
ACATGTGAAGAGGGATGCGGAGATTATTTGGGGGGTAATCCGGGCCGGGTATGCATCTTGCGCGGATCTTGCGGTGTTCCAGATGCAGGATTATTTGGAGCTGGGTGATGAGGCACGGATTAATGCGCCTTCGACTTTAGGCGGGCTTAATTGGCGTTGGCGTCTTAAAGAAGGACAGGCGGATGTAGAATTGGCGCTGCGGATTAGGGATTTATGCGAGACGTATGGGCGGTAATAGTATGAAGAGATTTTCTAAGTGCGTGTCCAGTGGGACACACACAAAGAAAATCTCTTCATACGGCAATTTCGTGCCTAAGCGGAACTGCGTTCCGCAACGGCTCAAATCGCGGGCTACTGGCAATGTATTCATGTGAAGGTTTATGATGGAATAAACAAGCTTTCGTCTGCATATCCTCGACTATGAGAAAGAAAGCGCATACCCAAACCCTCCTATATTTAACGCTCCAGGAAAATACCTGCGCGAAATCACATCCGTGGGACCCGGCTCCGCCGGTCGTCTATCGTTCCGCCCGACGCGGAAAAATTCATAAAGGTTATATCCAATACTACTTTGCTCCGATTCCGGAGTACCAGTATCATTTTATCAAGTGCCGCGCCTGGAAGCCTGAAAACTTAAGGCGGTACATTCAGAAAGCATTTGATATCATTAGGCCGGATGATTATTATATTCATCCGGACTTGCGTGACCTGCTCGGAGGTAAAGAGCAATACGAACTTCCACCGCTTTCGCTTTTAGAGGCGATGCTGGGTGAGCGGGAAAAAATATCGGCGGTTGAGATCATTTTACCAGCGGACAGCCGGATTGGGGTGAAAGATACCATTTCCGCACTTTTGTACCCTTATCTGCATCGTGTGAACACGGTTACATTAATCGGCGGCAGCGAAGCAGTTTGTACAGAGCTGGCAGACTTTTTTTATAGTGAATTCGGGATTCTGACAACGCATTTGAAGCGACCAACAGTGAATGGGTTGCCGCATCAGCGGCCTTTCGTTCTTGATTTATGGAGTGGTGAAAGTGAAACTTTGAAATTCCTTGACACTATGGTCAAAAATGGGTATAATACGATGGTTGATGAAATGGGTTAATGACTATTACTGTATGGTCGCGGCTTGTGTACATCATTATAATCTGACAAAGTCAGAACTATAGAAAGGGTTCTATCATGGAGGAGAAAAAAAACATCTTAACATACGAGGGGCTTCGTAAATACGAGGATGAGTTACAGGATTTGAAAGTCGTCCGTCGTAAACAAGTCGCGGAAAAAATAAAAGAAGCCAGAGAACAGGGCGATTTATCGGAAAATGCTGAGTACGATGCGGCGAAAGATGAGCAGCGCGATATCGAATCCCGTATCGAAGAGTTAGAGAAGATTCTGAAAAATGCCGAGGTTGTGGTTGAAGATGAAGTCGATTTAGAGGCAATAAATATTGGCTGTAAAGTAAAAATACTTGACTTAGAACTCGGCGAAGAAGTTGAATACAAAATCGTAGGTTCCACGGAAGCGGATAGCTTAAAAGGGCGGATTTCGAATGAATCACCGGTTGGCAAAGCTCTTATTGGCCGTAAAGTCAGTGAAACGGTGACCGTTGAAACGCAAGTTGGTGTTTTGAAATATCAGGTATTGGAGATTCATAATAGAAACTGAAATGGTTAGAAAAGAAAGCAGTGGCGGCGTAGCAGACCTTTGGTTTCGCCGCCATATTTTATTAAAGAGCCGTGTAAGGAAATTTTTCGTCTAAACGTTTGCTTAAGAGAATAAATCCCGTAAACAAACAGTCGAATACGGCTCGCAGGCGGACAGAAGTCCTGTCCGATCGGCAAAAAGGAGTGACAAATGAGCGAAAATCAAAATAACCAACCACCGGAACAGGACATCCATCAATTGTTGAAAGTCCGGCGCGAAAAGCTTAAGAATTTACAGGAAAATGGTAAAGACCCCTTTCATATTGTCAAATACGATGTAAGCAATCATACGCAGGAAATCAAAGATCATTTTGAGGAACTGAATGGGACGAAGGTTTCCATCGCCGGCCGGATGATGGCGAAGCGAGTCATGGGGAAGGCCTCCTTTTGTAATATTCAGGATTATGCGGGAAATATTCAGTGTTATGTAACGAGAGATAGCTTAGGGGAAGCGGTTTATGCTGATTTTAAAAAATATGATGTTGGCGATATCATCGGAATAAAGGGTGCGGTTTTCCGAACGCAAAAAGGTGAGATGAGCGTTCATGTCGATGAAATCGTTTTGCTTACAAAAAGTTTGCAGATTTTACCGGAGAAATATCATGGGCTTGTTAACACGGACCTTCGGTATCGTCAGCGTTATGTTGACTTAATCATGAATGAGGACGTGAAAAATACTTTTATTAAACGTTCGCGGATTGTTAGTTCGATCCGGCGTTATCTCGACGGACAAGGTTTTATGGAAGTGGAAACGCCGGTTTTGACTGCGAATGCGGGCGGCGCGTCGGCACGTCCATTTTTAACCCATTATAATGCCCTTGATGAGGATGTGAAACTGCGTATTTCGTTGGAGTTATATCTGAAACGGCTGATCGTTGGCGGTTTGGAGCGGGTTTATGAAATCAGCCGGGTTTTTCGGAATGAAGGAATGAGTACGCGGCATAATCCTGAATTTACGATGATGGAGCTTTATCAGGCTTATACCGATTATTATGGAATGATGGACTTGACGGAAAATCTTTTCCGCCATGTGGCTTCGGAGGTTCTAGGGACGACCGTGATACAGTATGGGGAAGATACGATTGATTTAGGTAAGCCATTCGAGCGTATTACGATGGTGGACGCCGTGAAAAAGTATACCGGCATTGATTTTGGCACCATAACGACACTTGCTGAGGCGAGAAAAATCGCGGATGAAAAAGATGTTCATTATGAGAAGCGTCATAAGAAAGGTGATATCCTAGCGCTTATTTTTGAAGAATTCGTTGAAAAGTTTTTGGTTCAGCCGACTTTTATCATGGATCATCCCATCGAGATTACGCCGTTGGCGAAGAAAAAGCCGGATAATCCGGAGTATACCGAGCGTTTTGAATTATTCGTAACTTGCCGTGAGTTTGCGAATGCTTATTCCGAATTAAATGACCCAATCGACCAGCGCGAACGCTTCCTTGCCCAAGAAGAACTACGGGCGCAGGGTGATGAGGAAGCGAACCAGATGGATGAGGATTTTTTGAATGCCTTGGAAATCGGTATGCCGCCTACCGGCGGAATCGGGATCGGGATTGACCGCTTAATTATGTTGCTGACGAACTCCCCGGCGATTCGGGATGTGATTTTGTTCCCGACGATGAAGAGCCTGGATAAGTAAGTAACTCGGAAACGGTGTAAATAAGGGAAAGTTTGGGGTAAGCGGTAAAAATGAGTTGGAATGATGTTGATGCTATTATATACGATGGAACACCAGCGGTGTGGACGAAATTCCTAATTTTGCCAAAATCGCATAATTTACACACAATTAGTTAAAAATGGTAAAACCCTGAATTGACTCGTTTAGATTGGATGAAAAACTATATCGCCCATACAGGAATGATTTTATCATTATCTTTCAATGGCAGCAGATTGCTTGATAAACAAATAATCCCTCCTTCACCCCGTTTTATGTCAGGTAAATTGCTAGCTTTTTCTATATGTCTATTAATAAACATTAAAATCCTCTTTCTATGTTATTTCAATATTCAATATTAAAATAACATAGATATCCCGCATTGTCAAATTATATTAATTCGCTTAAAATATTTTTCGAATCATCGACACTTGATGAACCGCTTTCTTTTGAAATCACTTTATTTATTACGTCTTCAAGATAGGTATCGGCTGTTTCAGCATCATTGCTTTCCTTATATTTCTCGATTTGCTCGGCTCGTTCTTTTATCCATTCTTCTAATTCTTTAAGTAACTCTGCTTTATCTTTGGCTTCATTTTCAAGATGGGCTACACATTCATCAAGTAAAACTCCGATAACTTCTTCACTCACTTTGGCTAAAACTTCTTCAGCCGAAGCGAGGGCATCGCCGATGATAGGGTTCTCCATCCGCCATTTCATGGTATCCTTAATGGCTTTGTTTTCTTCTATTATTTCCTGTTTTAATTTTTCTGCGTCACCGATTCCGTTTTTAATATCATCCCATAATCGGGAAATTTTTTCCTCTCGCCTTGAAATACTTTCATCAATTTTCTTATCCTGATTGAAGGCTTTGATGATAACTCTCATTGCTTTTTTCTTACCCATATTCTGAACTGTTTCAGCCCTGCTGGGCATGGCATTATTTCTCCGGCTTTTCGCAACCCGTTCCATGGAAGCCGATAACCCCTCTTCCGATAGGGTTACTTTATCCGAACGCACATCAGAGTTTCGGTTTATGTTGGCAGAGGTTTCACGGTTCTTACTGTACTCGGATTGCGCTTTACGGCTCTGTTGCTCCATACTGCTGTTAATTATTGTTACTGACCATTGTGTTTTCATGCTTTTGACTCCTGTTTCTGTTGTTTGTTTGGGAAAAACTAACAATATCCATATCATATATCGGCATAAAAAAGTTTTTGCTAAAGAATCCGAAATCGGTTACTATTCACAGCGTAGCTGTGAATAGTAACCGATTTCGATGTGATCGAAAGAATTGATGCGAAATAAACTTGACCTTGGCATCGCCTCAAGTTTATACTTTACATAAAGCTATTCAACACAGGGGGACATATCACAGGGGGACATGTTCATTGTGTTGACAAATAAAGCTGTTATTAGTATAAAGGAGCACAAATGGATATTAATTTTGCATTTGCATAACCGGAGGTAAATATGAAGCACTTAAAGTTATTTTTCTGGGTTACCGATATCGGATTTATTCTATATTGGTTCGTTACAGGGTTTCACTTAATCCCCGAAAGCTGGGCTTTCAAAGATTATACAAATCCGATTATAGTTGCTTGGAACTGGTCGTTTTTCCCCTTAGATATGTTTATCTCCGCAACGGGATTATTAAGTATTTATCTTTATAAAACGAAAAATCAACTGTGGAAGAAAACCAGCCTGATTTCCTTGATATTAACATTTGCCTCAGGCCTTAATGCAATTTCTTTTTGGGTACTGCGGCTTGATTTTGATATTATGTGGTGGCTGCCTAATTTATATTTACTTATTTACCCGTTATTTTTTATTCGAAAAATTGTGAATGATAAATTGGATTGAAAATATAACTTCCTGTCAGAGCGTTAAAGCCGATAAAATCAAGAGTTTCAGGATATGAAAGCCGAAAGTTACGACTAATTGTTTAAAGAGAATACACTCACAGTATTATTTCAAGAAAGCATAGATATTATATATGAAAACAGTCCTATCACAACAAGCAGCTAAATACTTAAAACGATTGAATGAACCAGAAAAATCACGTATAATAAAAGCATTAGAGAAGTTAGAGTTAGAGCCACCAGAAGGAGATATAAAGAATCTTTCAGGAAAAGACGGATATAGGCTTCGTGTTGGTGGATATCGGGTATTATTCGGTATAAAATCAGATATAATAGTTATTACAGACATTGCTCCAAGAGGGCAAGCTTATAAAGGAAGGTGATAAAATGACTTTACGGCAAGAAATTCATGCATACGTTGATGATATAACCGAAAAAAAGCTTTTAGCATTAAAGCCTTTACTTTTTGCTTTAGCTGATGAATCTATAGTTATTGAAAAAGATTTAACAGAAGAAGAACGTGAAATAATAAATAAAGGTATGGCAGATTATGAAGCTAATCCTAATAGCTTTGTTCCGCTTGCAGAAATATGAGTTTGATTGCCTTGCTTAAAATTAAGTAAGTAGATTGCCCAAACGATTAAAACGGTTACATTCCCAAAAGGTGTAACCGTCTTTTATTGCCCAATATTAAGAATCGCAATATGGCGCATTAAGTGACTATATCTTTCTCTTAATCAACACATAGGATAATAAGCTTATTCATTGAAATATTTTTCTCATCACATATATTATTCACCCTATCAACTAACTTATTTATATCTTACGAGGGAGGCATATTATATAATAAAGGATAACGAAAAAATGCTGAAAAACGCATTTTGGCGCTTGCGACCCTCGAAAAATTGCGCAAAAGCGCAATTTTATCTTCGCGGGATAGTCATGTCTGAACAGTAACCATTCGCTGCCATTTTTGCCGATTAAGGAGCATTACCCCTTGAAACGGATGTGAGTTAGGTTTATACTTATTCTTGGATAAGCCGGGCAAACCCGGCAAATACTAGATATAGTGCGATATAGTAAAAAACTTTGAACATTTGCCCGAAACCGCTAAAGTCTTTAAGAAATCGGCCGATATTAATTACAGAGAAACATTGTAAAGCACCAAGTTAAAAGGAGACATATATGCGCATAGAAGCTTATACACAGGTACAACAGGCATATAAAGCCACCTACACGAATAAAGCAGAAGCGAAACCCGGCGTAGCGAAAACTGATAATGTCCAGATTTCCAGTATTGGGAAAGATATTACGGTTGCGAAACAGGCGATAAAAGATGTTGCCGATATCCGTGAAGATATCGTTGCCCCGATTAAGGAAAAAATCCAGAACGGTACGTATGATGTTAGTGCTGACAGTTTTGCTGATAAACTGCTGGAAAGAGTTGCGGCACTATAAGATAGATAGGCATCCGAAAAGCCTAGAAAAGAATGAAAGGTTGTGATTTTCTGTGGCAAGTTTAATCGATAGTCTTATTGAAGTGTTGGAAAATATTAGTACAGAATATGAAAACTTGCTTGGATTATCCATGAAAAAAACGCCGGTGATTGTCGCCGGCGATTTAAATCAAATGGCTGTTATCACGGATGATGAACAGCTCATAGTCAGCAAAATAAATAAATTAGATGTCCAGATGCAAAAGACATTAAAAGAGATTGCCGACGTAATCAACACGGATGTTAGCGAGCTGGATCTTAAGGTGATCATCGGATTTATGGGACCGAAACCTGTAGAGCAGCAGAAGCTGGCCGTTGTTTATGACAAATTGAAAAGTGTGGTTTTGCAGGTCGCCCGTATTAATGACCAAAACGGTGAATTGATTAAAGATGCCCTCGAAATGGTTCAATTTGAAATGAACATCCTTCAAGCCGCTAAGGCTGCCCCTGAAACTGCCAATTATGACCGTAGTGCATATAATTCCGGCAGTGTCATCGGTGTAGCGGCGAAAGGATTTGATGCCAGACAATAGTATGAAGAGATTTTCTAAGTTTGCGTCCATTGGAACGCAAACAAAGAAAATCTAATCCCGCTTCGCGGGCCCCTTCATACGGCAAGAATGCAGAGCATTCTTGCAAATGTGCAGGTGTGTAGATTACAGAGCGAGGTTTCTTATGTCATTAATGGGAAGTTTATATATCGGTGCATCCGGCCTGCAAACCAGCCAGAATGCCTTAAATACCACTGCACATAATATGGCCAACGTAGATACAGCCGGATATGTAAGGCAAATGGTCATGCAAGGCACACGGGCATATAATACGATTTCAGTAAATGGTTCTGCCATTGCGAAACAGCAATTGGGTCTTGGCGTTGTCTACGCGGAAACCAAAACACAGCGAGATGTTTTTTTAGATAAAGCTTTTCGGAAAGAGTCGGGTCGTAGTGCTTTTTATGAAGTATCGACCACGACCCTGGAAGAAATCGAAAACCTCTTCCAGGAATTGGATGGGGAAGCTTTTGCGAAAACACTTAATAATCTATGGACGGCGGTTCAGGATTTGGCGAATGAGCCGGATCAGGCATCGCGTCAGGGTATCTTCATTCAGCGTTGCTATGAGTTTTTGATGCGGGCTGATTCGGTCTACCAAGGGCTTTGTGATTATCAGGATAATTTGAATGCCAGCATCCAAAAAGATGTTGAGCGTATTAATGAAATCGGCAAGGCGATTCATGAGCTGAATGAGCGGATCCGCCGCATTGAAGCCGGAAAGATGGAACACGCCAATGACCTCCATAATCTCCGTGACCGTCTGCTTGACGAACTTTCGGGTCTTGCCGATGTCTCGTATTATTATGATGCTTTTGGCAATATGAATGTGAAAATCGAAGGAAATGACTTTGTCAAAATGGGTTCGGTCAGTGAAATTTCTTTACATACCGACCCGATAACGGGGTTTTATACGCCTTACTGGAAAACGCTGGCGACTACATATATTGATATGGATGGCGAAGAGCAAGTAGATATTGAGGGTGCGCGGGTTTTTAACGTCACCCAGACGATTTCATCGGAAATGAATACCGACGTCGGCCAGGTAAAATCGAAGCTGCTTGCCCGGGGGACTCATCGGGCGACTTTTGAAGACATCGCCGTTTCGGATCCTAATAACGCCGCCTATTATGACCCGGATCGAGCCGGACATTATGATCAGAATATCTCGCAGTCCATCATCATGAATATGCAGGCTGAGTTTGATCAATTGATTAACAAGGTAGTGCAAGGAATTAACGAAATTCTTGAAGAAGCGGCGCGAGGGGCGGAGAAAGCCGCGGTGGCAGCAGGTAAAACACCGGCGGATTCAACTTATATGAAGGATGCCTATGGTAATTATTTGCAGGTTTTTAACCTGATTAATCCACTTCCGCCCGCAGGTGACGGCTCATTCTCGATTCGAAACGTTGTCATCAACAATGACCTGCGCCAAGCCCCGACATTGCTGGGTTTCCACTTAGATGACGGGCAAACGGATTACCGGACGGCGGAAAAATTAAAAGAGCTTTTTGACGATAAAAAACATACTTTGAACCCGAATGTCCAGACCAGGATTAATCTGGCCGGGTATTACAACGCGATGATTTCTCAGGTTGCGAATTCCTCATCGGTATCGCGGGAGATCGCGAAGAACCAAGAGCTGACGGTTGATCAGGTCACCGCTGCCAGAGAGCAGGTGATCGGTGTTTCAACGGACGAGGAACTTAGTTATATGATTCAGTTCCAGAATGCCTTTAATGCTTCCAGCCGTTATATCAATGTAATCAGCGAAATGCTTGAACACGTCGTGACCCGGCTCGGCAACGGATAGAATAGCAGTGAACAGAAAGGGGTTCCTATGTCTTCACAATTTTTCGGATTATATATCGCCGGCAGCGGGTTAAGAACCTCCAATGCCGCCCTGAATACCACCGCGAACAATATTGCCAATACCCAGACGGTTGGTTACAGCCGCCAGCAGGTTACGCAAGAAGCCAGCGATGCGCTCCGCACTTTTGCCACTTATGGATGTGCCGGGGCCGGTGTTGACGTGATTGCGATCGAGCGGGTTCGGAACCATTTCTATGATATGAAATACTGGAACAACCAAAGCCGGTTGGGTAAAGTGGAAGTTCAGCAATACTATATGCAAACGCTGGAAGATTATATGATTGATGATGGCAAATCCGGCTTCACGACCCTCTTTAACCGAATGTTTGAGGCACTTGAGGAGGTTGCGAAAAATCCCGAGTCGACTTCGACGAGAACCAATTATGTTTCTTCGATGAAAGCAATGACCGATTATTTTAATAATATGTACGGCAATCTGCAAGAAATGCAAAACGACTTGAATCTGGAAATCAAGCAAACCGTCGATGAGATCAATTCGATCGCGGAAAAATTGTCGATTTTGAATAAACAGATTAATATTATCGAAATGAGCAAGGGCGGTGTCGCGAATGAGTTGCGCGATCAGCGGGAAAATTTGATTGACCGGCTTTCTTTGCTGGTGGATGTGTCCGTTGATGAATACCCGATTTATGATATCAATGATCCGACCCGGCTTACCGGCGGAACGATGTATACGGTTCGAATCAACGGTGGCCAGTTACTGGCGAATGGTAATGAGTTTAATCAACTCGTCTGTGCGCCCAGAATGACTTATGAAAAGCAAAATCAAACCGATATTGATGGCTTATTCGATGTAAAATGGGCTAATGGTAACGATTTCGGCTTGCACAGTGCGGCGATGGGTGGTAAACTTCGCGGCCTGGTGGAAATGCGTGATGGGAATAACAGCTTTCATTTTAACGGAAAACTGCGGGAAATTGAAACGGTTATGCATAACGGGCGCATGGTTTCATCCATTAATATTGCGGTTACCGATGTGAATCTGATGGATATGAAATTATGTAATTTATCAGACACCGGCGGCAGAATTACGATCGGCGGGCAACTTTACTATTACCAAGACTGGAAATATGAAGTAGTGGATGGTATCGCTCAATATACCTTTATTATGGATGACGGGGAGGATGGTAGAGGTGAAACGGTTACTGCTTCGCGGATTGGTAACGATGCAGCCATCGGCCGGGCGATCGATTATCAGGGCATTCCTTATTATATGAGTCAGATGAATGCATGGCTTCGCGGTTTTGCCGAAAAAGTAAACGGAATTTTTCACGGTGAATACCAGTATACCGGACCGATGAATCCGGAAACCGGAAATCCGGCTTTTAGTCAAACGGAGCGGCCGGATTTATATGAGCTGGTTCAAAATGCGGATGGGACTTTTGGCAATGGATTTGACATATATGGTGATACCGGCGCGCTTTTGTTTACCGGGAAGATTATGGGTGGTACCCGCGCCGGTGAGCAGTATAGCGCAACGGATTTATTAGCCGGTTACGGCAGCGGGCTGTACGTGTTAACGGCCGGTAATATCGCGATTAATGATGAACTGATGCGGAATGCGGAACGTTTAGGTGTCAAAAGCGAGTCGTCGGTTGGTAATGCACAATGTGTACAAATCAATCAGATGATTCAGCTTTTGGACAGCAAAGAAATGTTCAGTTTCCGAAATGGAACGGCTAGGGATTTCCTGGAAATGCTGCTTGGCGACGTCGCCTTAAATGCCAGCAATGCTAATACATTCTATAAAACTTATAAAGGCCTTGCTAATTCGATTGATAATCAAAGAAGTTCCATTTCCGGCGTTGATGAAGATGAAGAAGCGGTGAACTTGGTTAAGTTTCAGAATGCATATAATTTATCTTCACGGATGATTCAAACGTTAACGGAAATTTATAATCGTTTGATTTTGCAGACTGGGGTCTAGTATAGCGTAAATTAAGTTGCGAACAGTTATGTCATTGCGAGGAACGCAGTGACGAAGCAATCCAGATTGCGATTACTGGATTGCTTCGCTAACGCTCGCAATGACGGATTCTTTCGGGCTATTTGAGTCACACGAAGCGCGGCATGAAGGTTAGTGTGAAGAAAAATGAAAATAAAGCCGATATATAATAAGAGCCTATCAAGGCTCTCGCAGGATGCGAAATGGTTCAGGCACGGATGCCCGATAGCAAAATTAGCGCAGCTAATTGCACGCTTGAAAGGCAGGTATTTCTATGAGAATGACCAATAAAATTATGCAGAATAACTCACTGTATAATATCAATAACAATAAGCTTTTGCAAGATAAACTAAGCACGATGATGTCTACCCAGAAAAAACTGACCCGTCCTTCCGACGACCCGATCGTCGCGATTCGCGCCCTTCGTCTGCGCACCAGTGTGTCGGAACTTTCCCAATATCATGATAAAAATGCCAAAGATGCCGATGCTTGGCTGACCGTCACCGAGGATGCCCTTAGCACAGTCAGTGATATTATCGGCGGGGGCAAAGGCCTTATTTCGCTGATGGGGAAAGCGGCTAATAAAGATTTGACCCCGGCTGATATTAATATCGTAATGGAGCAGATTCGCTCTTTACGTGATGAAGTTTATGCGACGGCGAATGCGGATTATGCGGGCCGGTATATTTTTACCGGATACCGGACGGATACGCCGCTCAGCTTTACGAAAGATGTCTTAAAACAAGACCTCTCGTATGATATTACTGAGCAAGTGAAGATTAGCGCTTTTGACATCATTAATTATACGGATTTGAAATATGCGGCGGGAATCAGCAAAAGCAATTATGCCGGTACCAATTATGATAAGGTGGTTGAACAGGATATCGAAAATTATGATATCCATAGGCTGCGCCTTTCTTATGATGCTTTGCCGTATGATGATGCGGCGGCGGGAATCGAAAGGCCGGTGCTTGAAATCATGAGTAACTCACCCCCACCGACTCTATATGATTTCACAGCCCATTTGGACGATTATAGGACCGGGCCGGTATCAGCCGTCTATCCTGCCCTTGATGCATATCAAATGGTCAAACAAATGAGTGATGCCGGCACGATAGGGGCGGTTTATGTTCCGGAGACCGGCGAGATGCTGTTATCTGACGAGGCGTATCGGATTTTGACCGGGGCAGGGTTAAGTAATACTGCCGCTGCTGATTTAGCACAGCTTGAACAAGATTTAGTGGACCAAATCGAAATTATCAAGGATGAAGTTATCGATTATTTTCTGAACTATCCGCCCCGAACAAATGGGACTACGGCGACTGACCATCCGAATTCGGCATGGCAGAATGATGTTTTAGAACCGACCGGTACTTTTCGGAATTCGATAGAGGAGATATTAGTGGAAAATGGATTATCCCTCTCTTCGCTACCGGTTGATGTAAGCACGATAGATATTGAGGATATCTTAGAATTAGCCAGCCATATTAATGGCTATCTTCAAGATAAGATTGTACACTATCCGTATCTTCCGGCTCCTGGTCTTTTGCCGACCTTAAATAACGCAGTTGATGCCGCCGGTTATGAAGAATACCTTGAAATCGAGAAAAAAATCGCTATCTTAACCAACCAGCTATCCGGAGCCGTCGACTCAACCACGGAAATCCGCGTCACTTACACGAAAAATAGCTGGCTCGAGGGCGACCTGCGCCCGGAACATTACTTCGCCTGCATCTCTACCGAAGTAAAAACCGATGGCTCTACGAAATCAGTTAATTACAATCCGGAATATTTAGCCGGAGCTACTAATGGACAAATCATTGAATATGATGTAGGATATAACCAGAGGATTCGCATTAATACTTTGGCGGAAGATGTTTTTAAACACTCGCTCGACCGTAACGTTGATGATTTGGAAAAAGCCGTCAGGGATCTTCTGGAAATCGAAAGAATCCGTGATGATTTGAAAGGGGTTCTCTCAGGTTATAGTGAAGGCACGCCAGAGTATACGATGGTCGAAAATCAGCTTGATGCTGCCCAAAAAGCTTATGATTATATGCGTGATAACGTCCACCGAATGTTCGAACAGTCGATTACTAATATGCAAAAAGCTTTAGATGACATCAATATTGCCGTCACCGACAGCGGAACGCGCAGTGCGAGGCTTGATTTGATCAGCAACCGCCTACTATCACAAAAGACGACTTTTGAAGTTTTGCGGTCAGAAAATGAAGACATTGATATTGCTGAAATCGCGATTAAGCTGACTAGCACCGAATTATCGTATAATGCGGCTTTGATGGCCACCGGTAAGATTATGCAGACATCTTTAATGAATTTTATTTAATAAATATACTTTAGCTATCAGTTTTCGCCCATAGAAGGAGGACAAAAATGATAATCGTAACAAAGAACTTTGGCGAGATCGAAATTGATGATCAAAAGACCATTCATTTTCCGGCCGGGATTATTGGCTTTCCCGATTTGGTCGATTTCGCGCTCGTCCATGATGACGAACAAGGCGCTGGAAATGTCCATTGGCTCCAGTCCATCCAAGAGGCCGGATTCGCTATGCCGGTCATGGATCCCTTAATTGTCGCTCCCGACTATAATCCGGTGATTGATGATGATGTTTTTGCCCCGATCGGCAATCTTTTAGAAAATGAGATGCTGATTCTGGTTACCCTGACGGTTCCGAAAGATGTCACGGCGATGTCCGTTAACTTAAAAGGGCCTATTATCGTGAATGCGGTTACCCGGAAAGCATGTCAGGTTATTTTAGAAGATAAACAGTACGAGATAAAGTTTCCGATTTATGAAATCCTGAATGCCGCCAAGACAGAAGGGGGTGAGTAAATGTTAGCTTTATCGCGCAAAAAAAACGAAGCAATTATGATAAACAATAATATCGAAGTGACGATATTGGATATCAGGGGCGAGCAGGTAAAGATCGGCATTTCGGCACCCAAGGAAATCCCTGTCTATCGGAAAGAGGTTTATCTCGATATCCAAAATGCGAATAAGGAAGCGACCAGTGCCGAAGGTATTGAAGCGCTTAAGAAATTGTTCGGCTAGTATGTGATTAATGTTTTCGATGAAAGCGAAGCAAGCCCATTCCTTGCTTTGTTTTCGTACCTACAGAAAAAACTTGATATATTTTACATTATCCTCTAAGTATTTCTTCATTTCTTCCGATATAATAAGCAAAGACGTAAACTTTTAAAGTAACTTTTGTTGTATTAAAAATTCACATGGAGGTGATGAAATGGCACTAGGACCAATCGAAAACATTATGACAGTTCAAGCCCAGCCGATTCAAAAGCAAGTAG
>Ga0082212_10007475_pt1 | contig 14445 bp, 10 predicted proteins | sample TergutNt197P3_FD_71548 | JGI IMG/M metagenome (GOLD analysis project Ga0082212, IMG submission 71548) | Neocapritermes taracua P3 segment gut microbial communities from Petit-Saut dam, French Guiana - Nt197 P3 | ecosystem: Host-associated > Arthropoda: Insects > Digestive system > Gut ... | reverse complement strand
GGGGTACATGAGCAGTGGCTACCGCCTCCTGCTATAAGTTCAGCCTCAAAAAAGGCAGTCTCCCGGATACCCCTCTGAACTGCAACTTGTCGGCAGGTGATTTCATTTCGAGTTTTTACTGTTCAGTACCTCGGTGAGGTCGTTGCGATCACGTTCCGAAAAGCGGAGGCATGGATGCCGGAGCGCGCGAGTATGCGCATGGATGCGCATTCGAGTGAAAAGGAACGTGATGTAACGGCCGAACTTAGGTGGCACTGAACAGTAACACTCTACGAGTTAAAAAAATCATTGACTTTTATATGCATGTGTGCCATACTATTCTGGCCGCTTTGAATGGGCATATGATACGCGGAGTTTCACCAGGTATCATGCATTAAGCGAAGGCCGGCCTTCCGCCCCCGATAGCGAGACTCAATATTATGAGGTGATAACCCGAATGACACAAGCCATAATCGAAACAGGAGGAAAGCAGTACAGCGTTAAGGAAGGCGACGTTGTCTTTGTTGAGAAGCTGTCTGCCGAACCCGGGGATACGGTGACATTTGACAAAGTCCTCTCTGTCATCAGCGACGACGGGCCGAAATTCGGCGCTCCGGTAGTTGAAGGGGCGTCAGTAACGGCGGAGGTCATCAAAAACGGCAAGTCGAAGAAAACCATCGTATACAAAATGCACGCGAAGAAAGGCTACCGCAGGAAGCAGGGTCACAGGCAGCCATACACCAGAGTAAAAATCGACAAAATCATCATATGATGTTTTTTCAAGCCACAGATAATGTGAAAGGTTAGGTTGTATCAATGGCACATAAGAAAGGTATGGGGTCGAGTAAGAACGGGCGCGACAGCAAGTCGAAACGCCTGGGCCCGAAGCGCGCCGACGGGCAGTTCGTGCTTGCCGGGAATATTCTCGTACGTCAGCGCGGCACAAAGATCCACCCGGGAACAAACGTGGGTAGAGGAAGCGACGATACGCTGTTCGCCCTGAAGAGCGGAAGAGTCCGATTTGAACCTATGGGCCGCGACCGCAAGTGCGTATCCGTATATGAGGAAGCCGCTCAGTAGACGGAAGCTCCTTGAGTTATCCGGCAATCGGTTTTCTATCGATATGCTTTATCTCAATTTTATAAGTTTGCTAACGTGTATCGATTCAACCGCTCTCGAAAGTTTGAGGGCGGTTTTCATTTTCTATATAACGTTACTCTCCGGGTTACCCTCCGGCCCTCGCCCCTCGCGCTTCGCTCCTCGCACCTCATTATCTCATTCCTAATTCCTCACTCCTCACTCCTCAGCTCACTCCTTCGCCCAGAAACGCAATCGCCTCCAGAAAGTTCGCAAGCGCCTTCTCAGGATCCGGAGCTCCCCCGCTAATGTACAGCGGCGGCTCCCCGCTGTAATCAAAGCTCTCGGGCGAGTACCTTCCGTAGACCTTGGCCCATGACTTTATCACAGCTCTGTCATTTGACCTGTGCAGTGTTATCTCAACAGACTCTCTGATGCCCTTTGTCCCGATGTCGTATGTCCCGTCGCTCGTGTAGTCATAGTTAATTAATAGTATAAAGCCGGCATCATCGAACGATGATATCCGCAGATCGTCCGGCAGCGCTGACATCACGCTGAGCGGAATAATGTAACGCTCGTTGTCCGGCCTGTTCAGACGCGTCAAAATAAGCAGTTTTGCGCCTTCCGCTTCGCTGCATTGATCGTATATCCATTCACCCGCGTCAATGCCCCAGCGGTATTCCGGCTCGATCTCTTTGAGCATATCATCTGTGCCGTAACCTTCGAACCGATTATACAAACTCAGTAAAGCAAGTGACTCATCCAGTGATATATCCCAGTCAAAGAATCTTTCATATAGGTCGCGCGGATCAGCAACAGCGGCAATTTCTTCTTCATATTTAAACAGAGATTCCGTGAACGCCATTGCATTACGCGTTGCAAGAGCGCCCAGGACATCTGCGAATATCGCAGCGTTTTCGTATTCGCCGTATGACGCGAACTGTTCGGCAAGAGCCGAAAAAGCGACATTATCGCCGGCTTGAACAGCGTGTCGCTGCAGCAGTATCACGCTCTGGTTGTATACGCATTCCATTCGCATATTTTCTGCTCGGTCACAAGTCGCAGGCAGATCAGGCATAACATTCAGCAAATCCAGCGCTTGAGTGTACAAAATGTAACCCGAACCGCTTCCGCCATCTTCTTTTGCTGACCTCAGCAACTCCCCGGCATTGATCAGAAAAAGCTCGCTTTGGCAGCGTATGAGCCAGGCTTCCGACTCAAGGAAGCTTCCGAGCGATGCGAACGCTTCTCCGGCTTCACTCCATTTTTCGGCCTCAGCAAGCGATACGGCTTCCGCAAAACTCAGATATTTCGAACATATAGAAGCCTGCTCCTTTGAGGCGCGGAACGTTCCAAGCAAATTGTAGAGCTCAAGCGCTTTAGCGAACTCCTCATCGCTAAACAACCTTTCGGCTTCAGCATAGTCAAGTTCTATCCGGCAGAGTTCCAGAAGGTCCGGTGTGTCTTTGAAATCCGGGTGTAACTCCAGAATTGCCTTTGCTCCCGAAAAGTCACCGTTTTCCATTAGCGTCAGCGCTTTATCATAGTCTCCGGACACGCAACCTGAAAGCAGCATGCCGAAGAGCAGCAGAGCGCATATAAGAAATATCCTCAGATGAACACACTTCAATGAACTGCCTCCTCGTTATTCATCATTAACTTCATTCTAACGTGAGGGCTGCGTAAAGCTCCGCCGGCGGCGCTGCTCACAACCTATGCCGGGCTGCAACCTCCTCATCCGGTCAGTCTGCTGATGTTACTCAGAGTCGCCCTGACGTCAGGATGATCCTCGCCCAGTGATACGCGCCCTATATCCAGCGCACGCTCGTAAGATTCAATCGCTTTCGCGTCGTCACCCATTTCCTCGTATATCATTCCCATGTTGTTGTGGATCATGTGCCCTGCAGGGTGATACGCATCCTGCGTTCTTCGTGATATATCCAAAGCTTTCCCGTACATTTGAAGCGCATTATCAGCGCTGCCCTTTTTCAGGTATATGGTTCCGAGACTGCATAAAGTCGGTATCACTCCGGACTTGTCCGCAATTCCAAGCGCCTCGCTTATCGACAGCGACTCAAGCGTGACCTGCAGTGCCTGATCGTAATCTCCCGCTTTTGAGTATAGCATCCCCATGTTATTGTACAGGGTCGAAACATCAATGTGTTCGCGTCCGAGAAGCTTCTCAAGCGTTTCTGCCGCTTTATTGAGATAACTGAGCGACTTGCCTGTTTCTCCCATTTTGTAGTAAACCCCGGCAAGACCGTGGTACGCGACGGCTGTGTCGGGGTGGCCCGTCCCTGACGTTCTTTCTAAAATCACAACGGCATTCTCGCACATCCCGGCTGCTTTGTCAAAATCTCCTGTCATCGTGTACAGATCGCCGACGTCGTTCATCACCAGCGCGGTTTTTGGATCTTCTGCTCCATACAGGCGTGTAAACGCGTCGAGCGCGCCAAGGTACATTTCCAGCGCCTGATCGTATCGCCCTGTTAAATGGAACACCGTTGCGGTGTTTTTCATCGCCAAGGCGTAAATGGAAGCGTCGTCTCCGGAAGCGGCGGATTTAAGGAACATGCTCAGCGCATTGTCATACTCTTCTGTCCTCATGTACAAGCTTCCGATATTGTTATACGCCGCGGCTGTATCAGCGCTCATAAATCCATACACATTTTCGGTGACGGCTACGTTTTTTCGATGCCATTCCAGAGCCTGTTTATAATCCCCTGCCTCCTCATAAAGTACCGCAAGGTTATTATACGCAGCCGCGGTTTCCGGGTGGACTGTTCCGTTGATTATCTCGCTGATCTCTACGCTTCTTCGCTGCCACTTGATTGCCTGCGCGTAGTCGACGTTCAGAATGATTCCGAACTTGAATATTTCATATAGCTGAACCGACGCCCGCAACGAGTATACGGAACAGCCGGCTGCAGCGGCAGATAAGAGCTTGACTGCTCGGTTTATGTCCCTCAGCACCGAGATCCCTTTCAGGAACGCCATGCCGAGCAGATAGCTCCTCTCGTCATTATTATCGGCGAAGGAAGCTTTATCGCTTAAGAGCTTACAAAAAAAGCCGCTCTCCGTCTCAAAAGAAGCAAAAAACTCCGTCGCCGGAAAGATGCTCATGAACTCATTCTTTTCAATATCCGTTCGTCCGGCTTCCAAAATGATTATCTTTACACTCCGGCTCGCTGCGTAAGGGTACTCCTGTGTTTGTACATAATTGCCGGGTTCAAGAAGATCAGGCGTCGCAAGCAGAACAAAGGCGTCGCTGCTCCTTATCGCGTCCCTGATCTCGTCGTCGAAACTCCTTCCGGCAGTCAGGTAATCGTCATACCATACCGCGACGGATTGCAGCTCATCGGCTTCATAGAACCTCTTCATAAATCTGCGAGCCAGCGGCAGATCCTTTCTGCGATAACTTAGAAATATCGACGCTGAAAAGGCCTTTTCAGTCACTTCCCGAATGAGTATATCCCCGGCAAGCAGCGCCTCCAGCTGCCTTTTGAGCTTCGCGCGATACTCGCTGTCTGACATCGCGATGCAATGCAATGCTCCCGCAAGCTCCGTGAAAGCAGGCAGCAAGCGCTCGTCCGCCGCTATTGGCAGCACGGGCGTCCCCGTTTCCATTGCCAGGACGAACTCGATTGGCGGCGCGCCCGCTTGCATTGTCCGGGCATTCTCAATTGGCGGCGTCCCCGCAGCAAGACCTGCTTTCCACGCCTTCAGCATATCCGCGGTCACGCACAGTACAAGCGCTTGCGAGCCAAACAGTTCGTTTCTCAGTGCTTCGACGACAGCGGAAAAACTCTCACTTCCGCTGCACGCGTTATCCGCGTACGAAACCACGCACTCCATCCCGGCGTCAAGGGAAAGCAGGTCTGCGATCACCCTGTCCCGCAGCGCTTCATCCGCGCGGTCCCAGCAAAGCAGCGCCCTCTGCGCCCGCTTCGGTATCTCGCTGCCTCTTGCTCTGCGTATTATGTTCATGCTCAGTGCATGATCACTGCTGCGGTGCTCGCGTCTACGATAGCGGTGCCGGAATCGGCTGAGAGTACGGCGCCTGTTATTGTAGCGGACTCGTCGCTCGCGAAGAACACGCAAGCCTGAGCTATCTCGTCAGTCGGTACGGGGCGGTGGATGGGACTGAAGCGCATCGAGTTTTCAAGTATCTCCTCAAGTTCGACCCCCTGAGCTTTCGCACGCTCCGTCAACATGCGCAGGTTTCCTTCAGTGGCAGTGTTCCCGGGGCAGATAATGTTGCTGCGAATATTGAACTTTCCATAGTCCATTGCCACGGACTGCGCAAGCCCTATCAAACCTTCCTTCGCCGTGCTGTATGCCGACAGTCCGGGAACTCTGCGGATACCGGCAAGTGAAGATATGCTTACTATCGAGCCTCCCCCCGCTTCTTTCATGTGCGGTATAACGGCGCGCATCATGTAAAACGGTCCGAGCAAGTCGGTGTTAATGACGTCCATCCACTCGTCGAGATCAGCCTCCGCTACTCCGCCGCCCCGCGCGATGCCTGCGTCGTTGACAAGTATATCGACTTTCCCGCCGAACTTGATAGCCGCTTCTGTCACTGCGAGCGAGTCTTCGATTTTACGCACATCACCCTGAAACGGGAGTACGCTGCCTTCCGGGCACGCCTTCGCCGTTTCCTCCAGTTTCTCTTTCCTCCGGCCCATAATGACAAGTTTCGCGCCTTCCGCTGCGAAGCGCCGGGCGATCGCAGCGCCGATCCCGCTGCCCGCTCCTGTTATTATGGCAACCTTTCCTGCCAGACGTTCAGCCATTGTATAACCCTCCTTGTATTTATATTATTTTCGATTGCTCAGTTTACTCTCCTCGTGTCTATTCAGGTACCCGCTACCTTCAGGCGCTGCATTGCAGTTCCTGAACGGGGCGCCTTATATTACATCTGCTCTTTCCTCTTCCATCCCTCACCCTGCTGTAAGCATCGAAGCCCTGTCAAGCAGAGTTTCAAAGTCGTGGAACAGGACGCCCGAAACAGCGGCGCCGCTTTCCTTTACGATCACGGCTTCCCTGCCGTCCGTTGTGAATCCGATATCGGTTATTCTATCTTCTTCATCGGCTTCAAGAATGTAAAGGCAAGTCCCGGAATGCAGATCGTACACATGCGCGCTCGTGCATGACTCCGTCAGTATGATTATCATACCGCCGTCTTCGCTCAGTTCAAAGCGCGGTATGCGCTCGCCCGGCGAGATAAAGCGGACCGTCTCGCCAAGATGCAGGTCGAACACCATGACCCTGCCGTCATATCCCGCTGTGAGCAGATAGCGGTCCGTCATGCGGGTCTGCATGATGAGTCCGATATGCTCGCGCAGCAGATAGGACGACTTTCCGTCCTTCTTTTTTGCGTCCCACACCTCCACGAATCCGTCGGGGTATGTCATTGCAATGAATCTTCCGTCCGGGCTGTTTGAAAGCTGCGCCGGCATACCAAAGAACATTGACTGATCGTAGTAGTGAGTCTGATATAACATCTCCGGCTGCGGGTTGTCCTGAAACCACTGAGGGTACTCATACAGTTCTCCGCCGCTTATCGCAGAGGGAACTGCCGTTGCGCTTGCCGGCGTGCTGAATATTCCCGCGGCGCCCTCAGTTGTTATGAGTACCGCGAACCGCCCGTCATGGCTGTACGCTGCGGAGATCACCCTGCCGACGCTCAGCCTTCTTAATAGCGCTCCGCTCATGACGTCATAAACTTCCGCTGCGCCACCCAGTACCAGGATCTCTTTTCCGTCCGGTGAGAACATGGCGCTGAACTGAACGTAACCGGCCTGCAGGTCGAGTTTCCCGAACGAGTGAAGAAGCTCACCGTCTGAGACCTGCAGCAGCAGAACGCCTTCAAAGGACGATGCCGCAAGAGTCTTTCCGTCGGGTGAAAAGACGAGTGCGCCGACGTCCATGAACCCGGTTTGCGTAACCCACAGCGTTTGCCTCGTGCCTGTGTCCCAGACGACGATAGTATTCATGAAAGCGCCCGCGAGCGATTTACCGTCCGGCGAAAACGCGAATACTCTGCCTCCAAGTTCCACCGGCATTGCGAAGTCCTGTCTCGCCCCTGTCTTCAGATCTATTACCGGGAGCGTCGCCGCGGGATAATCCAGCGAGCAGACTGCAAGGCTTCCATCAGGCGATACCGCTGCGCCGGACATCATCATTGTCCCGAGCAAAGTTTCGCGGTCTGAAATCACTCGCGACGTGTTTTTCGTGTAATCCCACACTGTCAAAGTCCCGTCGTAGTTGCTGAGCAGAATTGAATCCTCCGATATGAACGCCGCGCCTGACAAGAACGGCGCCGAATCCGCTTCCGGCTCGTAAGACGCTGCTGTCCGCGCCGGGGCTGACGCTGAATAGACGCCGACGTTGCCGGACCAGAAGTCCGCAGCCATATAGACATTCCCCGACGGTGAAAACTGCACGGCGTCCACCGCGCCTGCATAAGCGTTCGCGGCAAGCAGCTCGCCGTTTGCGGCGTCTATCAAAACAGTACCGCCGCCTGAAATACCGAGAATGAGATTATCGTCCGGTGAAAAACACAAAGACGTAAGCAGGCGGTTTTCGTTTTGAATGTTCTGCACGATCTGGTAAGGCTGTGAGTATGCGCAGGCTGTGAACGCCGACAATATCCGCTCCATGATCTCAGGGTTTCCGTCCGGATAAACCTCGCCGTATCTGGTATAAGCGTCCAGCGCTTTCCGGGCGGCTTCCAGGTTGTCACCCGCATCGGAGTCAGCAATAGATCGCTGTATCAGCAGGTGCATTTCGTTTTTCACGGCGATCGCGCGCTGCTTTTCGATCTGAACGGCAGAAAATACAGCCCCAACGGCAAAAGCTGAGACTATGACGACAGCAGCCGCCGAAACAGCCGCTATCCTCCGGACCTTTCTTCTGTGAAAACGCCGGAACAGCGTGTCGTAGTCCACGTTCAGCATCCGGGCGAATAATCTAAGCTTCTCATTTTTCAGGTTCTTGATAAGCTCTGTCTGATTTTTCCCGGATATTTCCATCGCCAGCGGCTCGTAGGGCATGCCGCTTACGCTGAATTGCTCCGCAACTCCGCGCAGAGCATTCCAGAACTTCGGAAATACATCCGGCGCGAGCCCCGATGTTATCACAGGTATGACATTTCCGAGGCCCCGCGCATGCACGAAGTATCTGAGTTCGCTCACACAGTAGGGGCTTTCAAAGTACTCGTCGCAAAGCAGGCAGACGAACCATTCGGACTGCCACAGCGCGTTCTGCAACGCCTGCGGCAGGTCGCCCGCGAGAGGCAGTTCGTCTTTATCGCGGAAGACGCGCCCGAACTTCTTCTTTCCCGCTTGCCGCCTTACCTCTCCGGCCGGGAATGTGAATGTCTCGAGCTGACGGTGCAGCGCCGCAGCGACAGGCTTATCTCTCTCTGAATGCCTGTAGCTCATGAACGCGGCGTAGTGGAATACCCTGCTTTGATCCATGTCACTCCATTTCCTTCTGTCTTCGCATAAATGACGGCATCACAAGCAAAAACAAGACAAGCGAAATAGCCAGAGGGATCATCCCCGACACAATGGCTGTGGAATAGTTCGAATAACTGACTACGGCCCCGCCCCATATCGGCCCGACCCAGCCTCCCAGGTCTATGCCTCCGTACAAGGTGTTGCTTGCTACAGCCCTGCGCGCCGGAGGCTCGGTCTGTATACACATAGCTTGCAGGCCCGGGTTCACAAAAGCGTTGCCAAGCGCTGAGAGAAATGCCCCGGCCAGTACAACAGGCAGCGTCTTGCTGTTTGATATAACTAAAAGCGCCGCCGCTATCAAGGCCATCCCTGCCGGAATTACCTTCTTCATGCTTACGCGGTCCATGATTCTGCCTGATATAGGCCTTGTGCAAAGCATCACGATCGCAGAGGTAGTTGAAAACAAACCGATGCTCGGTATGCCCGCCTCCCTTGCGAAGGGGTCGAGAAAGCTCCTGTAACCTGTATTCGCCATTTGAGCAAGAATGATAACAACTGTCATAGGTATAGTATGCTTCGATATGATGGTTTTATACCAGGGGTCGGTGTTGGTTGAATCCGGCTTCGCCTCTTGCTTGTACTTGATCAAAGCCAGAGGTATTACTGCAAGCAGCATGACTATTGCGGCAAAAAAGAAAGCGAATTTGTATCCGAGCGCAACACCTTCTGCGCCTTCCCGCAGTTTTGGGCCAAGATCCCTCATCCATAAACCGAGGTTTGGCCCGATAGTCTGCGTCACGACGCCGCCGAGGCTGTACATAGCTACGCCGGACGCGACGCGCTCTTTCGGCAGACAGTCCACTACGAGGATCATAATGAGCGAACCCATAAACGCATACTGCACGCCCTGTAGAATCCTGAACGTAATAAACGCGGCGGTCGTATTGAACAGCGCATACCCTATGTTCACAAGCCCGCCTGTCGAATATACCGCGATCAGCAGGTTGCGCTTGTTGAGTTTCGCCTGAAGCGGGCCTGCGACAGGCCGCATCGCGAGGGCGACGCCGAAGTACAGCCCGACAAGGTTGCCCATGACTACAGGGTTGACTCCGAGCGAGTCTGTAGCGTACCTCGCTATCAGGATGTTGATCGATTGCTGGGAGAATGACATGCATGTCTGGGTAAGGCAAAGGCAGATGAAAGTCCTGTTCCAAATCGTCGGTTTTGCTGAGATCGGCGCGTTTATGTCATTTTTACCGCGTTTACTCATCGCTTGTACCGGAGTACTGCGAAAGCGCGCGCATGACGTCCTCGCTGGCCTGCAGCTGTATCAAACACAGTCTCTCGTAGAGTCCGCCCGCTGTCATCAGCTGCTCATGCGTACCGACTTCTTCTATCCTGCCGTTCTCCAAAACAATTATCTTGTCTGCCTTTTTTACTGTCGAAAGCCTGTGCGCAATGACGAAAACCGTCCTGTTTCCAACGAGAGTAGCTACGGCCTTTTGTATCTCCGCTTCTGTCTCGACGTCCACGGATGCGGTCGCCTCGTCCATGATCAGTATCGGGGCGTCGCGCAGCACGGCCCGCGCGATGGCGATGCGTTGCTTCTGGCCACCGGAAAGCCTGACGCCGCGTTCGCCGATGCGCGTATCGTAACCATCGGGCATCTCGCTGATGAAACCGTCCGCACTCGCAATGGTTGCAGCTCTTTCTATCTGTTCACGGGTAGCTTCCTTGACTCCATATGCTATGTTATCGGCAACTGAACCGTTAAACAGGAACACGTCCTGTAAAATGATGGACATATGGCTCCTGAGCGACTTTATAGTAATGTCTTTGATATCTTTCCCGGAAATGAGTACCTGTCCCTCCACAGGGTCGTAGAAGCGCTCCAACAGTGAAACCAGCGTCGTCTTCCCCACGCCGGTCGGCCCTACGAGAGCGATCATCTGCCCCTGCTCGGCGCGGAAGTTGATATCTTTCAGTATTGGTTGGTCGGCCAGATAGTGAAAGCTCACATTCCTGAACTCCACCGTGCCGTCGCACTCCGTCAAGTCAACGGCGCCCGGCGAGTCTGTGATCTCCTCAAACGCGTCGAGTATTTCGATTACGCGTTTGGCCCCCGCCCTCGCTGTTTGTATGTCCTCCGTCAGCCTCGCAAGAGTGGCTATCGGCTGATAATACAGGCTAAGGTACAGCACGAAACCAACGATGTCAGCGCTTGTCATCCTGCCGTTTACCGCAAGGTACCCTCCGAAAGATATAACAAGGATCGTTCCGATGGACGTCAGAAACTCTATAAACGGCGCGAAGAAACTGTTGATCTTACTCCACCTGATAGTTCCTTTTGAGTACCTGTCGTCGATCTCCTCAATTTTCGCGAACTCCTTCTCTTCCTGACCGAACGCCTGGATCTCTTTCACGCCCGAGATGTTATCCTGCAGCGCTCCGTTCAGTTCGCCAAGAATCCTCTGGTTGCGCTGTATTATCGGCCCTACCCGCTTCATGAATATAATGCTGGCAACTATTATGAGCGGGATCGGTATCATTGTCAGCGCTGCCAGCGAAGTGTTGATAGTGAACAGTACTATCGTCACAAGCACGACTATCAGAATACTTGACATCAGGTCCGGCAGGGCGTGTGCGAACAGCATCTCCATCTGCCTTGCGTCGTTGACCGCGCGGCTCATGAGCTCGCCCGTCTGCTTGTCGTGATAGAATCTCATCGATAGCCGCTGGAGTTTGTCATACACCGTGTTTGTGAGCCAGGGCAGGAACGACCACGCCGCATAATGTGAGATATAGAACGCCGAGAACCTGAACAGCCATCTCAGCAGATGCGCTCCTCCCAGGACAAGCGAGTACGCGACTATGAGCTGCATGTCTATTCCTGTCGCCGAGTTGAGCGCGGCCGTCAACCTGGAAACAAGCCACGGCGTAACCATTGTCAATACTGTCGCCACCAGAGATAGTGCGAAAGACATGATAATCATGCCCCAGTACTTCCGCGCCATCTTCACCATTCTTACTACAGCTTCCAAACCAACACTCCTCCAAAGAACACGCCCGTCAAAGGCGCGTGTATTATTATTATGGATAATATACCATTTTCCTGCAAAAACTGCAAACATGATGAATTATCTACACTATTGTGTTATACTTCTGTTAAATGCTCACGGGGTGCTGAGACACGGTAAAATGTGAGAAAAAGGCCGTGTTGTGCGGCGCAGAGAGGGAATTCCGGTGAAAAGGCCGGAACTGACCGAACAAGCCGCATAACACGGCCTTTTTCGACAAGAGATGAGCTGTAGCTTTTTCTAATAACAATGAAAGGAACGATTATATATGAAAAAACCGGTAGTCCTTATCGTTATGGACGGGGTCGGGATCCGCGAAGACAGCTTCGGAAACGCCGTCGCCGCCGCAAATACTCCCACACTCGACAAACTCATGCAGACCTGCCCTTATACGATGCTAAAAGCCCACGGCACGGCGGTCGGCCTCCCTTCGGACGATGACATGGGCAACAGCGAAGTAGGCCACAACGCGCTTGGCTGCGGGCAGGTGTACGCGCAGGGCGCGATGCTTGTCAACAACTCGATCGGCAGCGGCTCCATGTACACGTCGGAGACCTGGAATCTTCTGCTTGAAAATGTGAAAACTCACCATTCATCGCTGCATTTCATCGGGCTTTTGTCCGACGGAAACGTCCATTCGAACATTGCGCACCTGAAAGCCATGATCACCGAAGCGAAGAAGGAAGGCGCAGGTAAAGTCCGCGTGCATGTTCTGCTCGACGGGCGCGACGTCCCCGCGCAGAGCGCGCTCGACTACATCGACGATCTGGAATCGCATATGTCGAGCCTTAACGACGGCTCATTCGACGCGCGGATAGCCAGCGGCGGCGGCAGGATGAAGATAACTATGGACCGCTATGAAGCCGACTGGGACATGGTGAAACGCGGCTGGGAGATACATGTGCTCGGCGTCGGCGATATGTACGATACGGCAACTACGGCGATTCTAAAGGCGCGCGCGGCGCATGAGGGTATCATCGATCAGGACGTCCCGCCGTTTGTGATCGCGGAAGGCGGCGTTCCCGTCGGGACCATCGAAGACAACGACAGCGTAGTGCTGTTCAACTTCCGCGGCGACAGAGCGCTTGAACTAAGCCAATGCTTCGACAAGGCGGAGTTCGGCAAATTCGACCGCGTTCGTCGTCCGAAAGTAATATACGCGGGAATGCTGCAGTATGACGGCGACTTGAAGATACCGGAGAAGTTCCTTGTGAACCCTCCGGACATCCACAACACGCTTTCCGAGCTTCTGGTCAAGAACAACGTACCGCAATACGCGGTTTCGGAGACGCAGAAATTCGGCCACGTCACCTACTTCTGGAACGGCAACAGGAACGAAAAGTTCTCCGAATCGCTCGAGCATTTCTTCGAGGTCCCGTCCGACAGAGTCAGTTTCGACGAGCGTCCCTGGATGAAGTGCGCGGAGGTGACGGACAAGATCCTCGAGGCGATAGACTCGAAGCAGTACGGCTTCATACGCGCAAATTTCCCGAACGGCGACATGGTCGGCCATACGGGAAACTATGACGCAGCAGTGATCGGAGTCGAGGGCGTGGACCTTTGCCTGGCCCGCATACTCGAATCCGTTAAAGAAAACGACTGCACGCTTATTATAACGGCGGATCACGGGAACGCCGACGAAATGTACGAGAAAAACAAGAAAGGCGAGATCACCCCGAAAACCGCGCACACGCTGAACCCCGTGCCTTTCATCATCTTCGACAAAGAGAAAAGACACGAAATCGCCGCAGGCGAGTACGGCCTTGCAAACGTAGCCGCCACCGTCGCGAAACTTCTGGAACTCGAACCTCCGGCCATGTGGGAGCAATCGATGATTAAATAACGGTACTGTTCAGGTCCCCGTTCAGCGGGTATCCGGGAGACTGCAACTTAGGGGGGAGGGATTCGAACTCAATACGGTTCGAATCCCGCCCCCCCTAAGGTTTCACGTGCATACCGCCGTCGACAAACAGGGTTTGCCCGGTCGTATGGCCCGCAAGATCCGAACTCAGCCACATCACAGCCTCTGCCACGTCCGACATCTGCCCGAACTTGCCCATTGGGATAATGCGGGTCCTCACGGCGTCGTCCATGCCCTTATCGGCCGAGAGTGTGTTGTCCATCATCTGCGTGCCGAATGTGGGCCCCGGGGAAACACAGTTCACGCGGATACCGTTCTTCGCGTTCTCGTTTGCGGCCATCTCTGTCAGAGCGACGACGCCCGCCTTTGTGGGGCCGTAAGCGTGGAACCCCGGCGCGAAACGGTCTCCGCCTGTGCTCGAAGTGTTGACGATCGAACCGCAGCCCTGCTTTTGCATTTGAATAAGTTCATGCTTCAGGCAGAAAAACGTCCCCGTCAAGTTGACGTCGACGATTTTCTGCCAGTCGTTTGCTGTCGTCTCCGTTAGCGGGCAGTACGGTATGCGGACGCCGTCCGGCCCTATCCCCGCGCAGTTGAACGCAATATCGACGCGCCCGAAAGCGGCGATGACGCTCTCGATCATCCTGACGACCTGCGGCTCGTCCGAAATGTCGCACAGAAACGCTTCAGCCTTCCCACCGGCCTTCCGGATCGCATCCACAGTTCCCGACGCATCCGACATATCAACGGCTGCTATGACAGCGCCTCTTTCCGCGAACATCAGCGCAGCAGTCCTCGCGATCCCGCTGGCCGCTCCTGTGATCAGCACGATTTTTCCATTAAAGTCCATATCCACTCTCCTCAGTTAGGAACTGTAAAGTAATAACTTGTGCAATATTGCCGCAGGATTTTTGCTGGCAGGTGGCGTGGGAAAGCCGCAGGAATGCTAGTAGCCTTTCAAGGTTTTACCGCGCCGCATGACGGC
>Ga0082212_10007474_pt1 | contig 14448 bp, 11 predicted proteins | sample TergutNt197P3_FD_71548 | JGI IMG/M metagenome (GOLD analysis project Ga0082212, IMG submission 71548) | Neocapritermes taracua P3 segment gut microbial communities from Petit-Saut dam, French Guiana - Nt197 P3 | ecosystem: Host-associated > Arthropoda: Insects > Digestive system > Gut ... | reverse complement strand
ATCGACAACAAGGTGAAAATCGTTGACGAGCAGACGGGGCGTATCATGGAAGGCCGTCGTTATTCGGACGGTTTGCATCAGGCTATCGAAGCGAAGGAAAACGTGAAGGTGGAAGCCGCCACGCAAACCTTCGCCACCATCACGTTGCAGAATTATTTCCGTATGTATCACAAATTAGCCGGTATGACCGGAACGGCTGAAACGGAAGCCGGCGAGTTGTGGAACATCTACAAGTTAGACGTGGTGGTGATTCCCACCAACAGGGACGTTATACGTAAAGACCAGGAAGATTTGGTTTACAAGACCAAACGCGAGAAATACACTTCGGTGATTGACGAAATCGTTAAATTAGTGAACAATGGTCGTCCGGTGCTGGTAGGTACTACTTCGGTGGAAATATCGGAGTTACTCAGCAAGATGCTTAACATGCGCAAAATCAGGCACAACGTACTGAATGCGAAATTGCACCAGCGCGAAGCCGACATCGTTGCCGAAGCCGGTAAGACGGGTACGGTGACTATCGCCACGAACATGGCGGGTCGTGGTACCGACATCAAGTTGTCGCCCGAAGTGAAGGCTGCCGGCGGTTTGGCTATTGTAGGCACCGAACGCCACGAATCGCGCCGCGTTGACCGCCAGTTGCGCGGACGTTCCGGTCGTCAGGGCGACCCGGGCAGTTCTCAGTTTTTCGTTTCGCTCGAAGACGACCTGATGCGGCTTTTCGGCTCCGACCGCATCGCAGGACTGATGGACAGACTTGGCTTAAAAGAAGGCGAAGTGATACAACATTCGATGATTACCAAATCCATCGAACGCGCCCAGCGCAAGGTGGAGGAAAACAACTTCGGCATCCGTAAGCGTTTGCTCGAATACGACGACGTGATGAACTCGCAGCGCGAAGTGATTTACACCAAGCGTCGCCACGCCCTTTACGGCGAACGCCTCAATATCGACATCGCCAACATGATGTTCGACGTGATTGAGAACATCGTCACCAACTACCATAAGGAGCAGGATTACGAAGGGCTGAACATGGAATTGATTCGCTATTTCTCTATTGAGATGCCGGTTACCGAACAGGATTTCCGCAAAAATCCGGTGGACGATACCATACAGACTGTTTCGGAAACCGTTCAAAAAGCCTATCAGCGCAAGACGGAAAACAATATGCAGCAAGCCAAGCCGGTAATCAAGGATGTGTTTGAAAATCAGGGAGCGCAGTACGAAAACATTGTGATACCGTTTACCGACGGGCGCCGTGTATTCCAAATTATTACCAATCTCCGCAAAGCCTACGAAACACAGGGACGCGAGATGATACGCTCTTTTGAAAAAAGCGCCATCCTTGCCACTATAGACGAAGCATGGAAGGAACATCTTCGTGAGTTGGACGATCTCCGTCAATCGGTGCAAAATGCCAGCTATGAACAAAAAGACCCGTTGCTGATCTATAAATTCGAGTCGTTCGAACTGTTCAGGACGATGATCGAGAAAGTGAACCGCGACGTGGTATCCATGTTGATGAAAAGCAGTATCCCCCTGCGCGATCCCAATGAGGTGCAACGCGCTCAGGCTCCGCGCCGTTTAGATATGAGCCGGATGCAAGCCCGCAAGAGTGAATATGCAGGCGGAGGCGGAAATGAACAACCCGGAATGCAGGACACCCGAGAAAAGCAAGCGCCGCAACCATTCGTAAAAACCGAAAAGAAGGTCGGACGCAATGAACCCTGCCCGTGCGGTAGCGGAAAGAAATACAAGAATTGTCATGGGGCAGGCGTGGTGGTTGCTTGAGATAGCCCATGCGATTAAACGTAAAAAAATGTGATACATTTCTGTCATTCATAACACAAAATCAAGATCAGAACATCTCTATCATTTTATCTAACACTATATTCGTTATATGTATTTTGTTGTTTCATCAAGCACATCAAGTATAAAGTGTGAAAGCATAAAATCAATGCAAACTATGTTTGGTTAGTTTTCTTTGTTTTACCCAAATGATTTATCCGTTATTTTTATTGTGTATTAGTGATCTACCTTTAGGGTAAAAATTAAGGTTTTCAGATGAAACCCTTTAAATTTTCAAATTTTTTTAAACTATTGTTCCACGTGGAACAATTAGTGGTGTTTAATAATTATTTTATTTGTAAATAATAAATGTTCCACGTGGAACATTTATCTTCCAAATTTCGTTAATAAAATATTAACATCAGAAGGAGATACTCCAGGTATTCGCGAAGCAGAGCCTATTGTTTTTGGCTTAATTTTTGCTAATTTTATTCTTGCTTCAAACGATAATGATTGTATATCTCTAAAATTAAAATTATCTGGTATTTTAATATAATCTAACCTTTCAATTTTTTTTGCTAAATTCTTTTCCCTTTCTATATATCCAGAGTATTTTATTTCTATCTCAGTAGATTCCAAACTCTCATCTACTCTGTTAGTGATTTTTTGTGTAACCTCTTTTAAATCGCTAATTATTTCTATTAATTCTTTTAATTTTACGTGCGGACGAAGTAATATATCTTTTAATTTTATTTTTTGATGAATTATAGGAGTGCCGATAGATAATAAATAATCATTAATTATATTTGGTTCTGCACTATAATTAGAAATAAAACCATTCAGTATATTGCAGTAACTAATCTTTTCATTTAGTAAATGATAACGATATTCATTGGCAAGTCCAATCTTATATGACAAGGGAGTCAATCTTGAATCAGCATTATCTTGTCTTAAAAGGATACGGTATTCAGCACGTGAAGTAAACATTCGATATGGTTCATCAACACCTTTTGTCACTAAATCATCAATTAATACGCCAATATAAGCTTCATCTCGCTTTAGAATAAATTCTTTTTCTTCTTTAATTTTTAGAACAGAGTTAATTGCAGCGAGTAATCCTTGCGCAGCCGCTTCCTCATAACCTGTTGTTCCATTGATTTGCCCAGCAAAAAATAAATTTTTTATGACTTTTGTTTCTAACGTGTGGTACAATTGTGTAGGGGGGAAAAAGTCATATTCTATTGCATACCCAGGGCGAAATAATTTTACATGTTCTAACCCATCTACTGCTCTTAATGCTTCCCATTGAATATTCCAAGGCAAAGAAGAAGAAAAACCATTTACATAATATTCGTTAGTTTCAGTTCCTTCAGGTTCAAGAAACAAATGATGCGAATCTTTTGAAGCAAAAGTGACAATTTTATCTTCAATGCTTGGGCAATAACGAGGACCTATACTACTAATTGTACCATTAAACAAAGGAGAATCAACAAACCCTCTTGCTAAAATAGAATGAACCTCTGTATTTGTATACGCTATATAACATGGACGTTGTTTCAAATCACTTCTAATATCCGGTAAAAAAGAAAAGTGTTTCGTGTCAAAATCTCCTTCTTGCCTTTTTAATTTATCAAAATTTATAGTTTTCCCATCAATACGCGGAGGTGTTCCTGTTTTCATTCTTCCAACTTCAAACCCAAAAGTTTTTAACTGATCTGATAATCCTTTTGAAGAATTTTCTGAAATTCTACCACCTTCTATTTTAATTCTTCCTATGTGCATTAATCCGTTTAAAAAAGTGCCGCAAGTTAAAATAATTGACTTAGCTTGAAAAGTAACTCCTAATTTTGTTATAACGCCACAAGCGACGTTTTTTTTAATGAGTAGCGAAATTACACTGTCTTGCCAAATATAGAGATTGGGCTTTGACTCAATAATTTTTCTCCATTCCTGCGAAAACTTAATACGATCGCATTGTGCTCGAGGACTCCACATTGCAGGTCCTTTTGAAATATTAAGCATTCTAAATTGAATTGTTGTCCTATCAGTAACAATAGCAGAATATCCACCAAGAGCATCAATTTCTCTAACAATCTGTCCTTTTGCTATTCCGCCCATCGCAGGATTGCATGACATTTGAGCAATTTTTTCCATATCTAACGTGATTAGCAAAACATTAACGCCCATATTTGCCGCCGCACATGCTGCCTCACAACCAGCGTGTCCGGCACCTACAACAATAACATCATATTGCGATAATTTCATTATGTTTGTAGTAAAAAAACAGTTGGTATTTTATGGATATTTGGTAAATTGTTTTTCCATTCACTAATAGATTTCGATATAATCAATTCTCTTTTTCCGGTTATGTCTGCAGCAATTGATAGCATGGTTTCAGGTCTACAATATTTCAAAATGTCATTCAATAAACTAATATTTCTGTAAGGTGTCTCAATAAAAATTTGTGTCTGTTTTTCTTTTAAAGATCGTTGCTCAAGGACTTTTAGAGCTTCTTTTCTTTCCTTTTCTTTTATTGGAAGATATCCAACAAAAGAAAAGGATTGACCATTGAAACCTGAAGCCATTAATGCCATTAATATAGACGAAGGGCCTACTAATGGTACTACTTTTATGCCATTCGCATGAGCTATCTTAACTAATTCTGCACCCGGATCAGCAATGCAAGGCATACCAACTTCAGATAATAGTCCTGTATCATTTTTTAATAAATAAGATGATAGCAAAACAAAATCATCTTCTTTTGAATGCTCATTTAGCTCTTTAAATACTAATTTATTTATTTCCAAAGAGGGTGAAACTCTTGAGATGAATCTCCTGGCTGATCTAATATCTTCAACTACAAATTGCTTTAAATTAGTAATTATTTTTATTACGTTATCAGGAATTACTTTTTTTAACGTATTATCAGATAAAAACGAGGGAATTAAGTATAGAACAGGCATTTTATAACTATTTATTTTTCGGTGCGTTTCTCATCATTTTTGCCATTCTATTTTTATCGGTCATCATTCTCATCATTTTTCTGGTTTCATCGAACTGCTTGATTATTCTGTTTACTTCTTGAATATTCGTACCACTTCCATAAGCTATACGTAAGCGACGACTTCCGTTGAGTACTGCTGGGTTAGCTCTTTCTTCGGGAGTCATTGATTGAATTATTGCTTCTATTCCTTTAAAGGCATTTTCATCAATATCTAAATTTTTCATAGATTTTCCTATTCCGGGAATCATAGCTGCCAACTCTTTTATATTTCCCATTTTTTTTACTTGTTGTATCTGTCCTAAAAAATCATTAAAATCGAATTGATTTTTTGCTATCCTTTTTTGTAATTTTCTTGCTTCTTCTTCATTATATTGTTCTTCTGCTTTTTCAACTAAAGATACAATATCTCCCATACCAAGTATTCTGTCAGCCATACGTTCCGGATGAAAAACATCCAAAGCCTCCATTTTTTCACCTGAACTTATAAATTTTATAGGTTTATGAACAACAGACATAACAGAAATAGCAGCTCCACCTCGCGTATCTCCATCCAATTTTGTAAGCACTACGCCATTGAAATCTAATCTATCATTAAATGCTTTTGCTGTATTTACCGCATCTTGACCTGTCATTGAATCAACAACAAATAGAATTTCTTCCGGGTTAGTTACTTTTTTTATGGATGTAATTTCATCCATCATTTCCTGATCAACTGCTAACCGACCTGCAGTGTCAATTATTACCGTATTGAAACCATGCATCTTTGCATGCTTTATTGCATTTTCAGCAATATTTACTGGTTTCAAATTATCGTCTTCAGTGTAAACAGGTACATTTATCTGATTTCCTAAGATTTTTAACTGTTCTATTGCTGCTGGTCGATAAACATCACCTGCTACTAAAAGTAGTGAACGCCCTCTCTTATTTTTCAGATAATTTGCCAACTTTCCGCTAAATGTTGTTTTCCCAGAACCTTGTAATCCTGCGATTAGTATAATTGCTGGATTCTGCCTTAAACTTATATCAACTGCATGTCCACCCATGAGCGTTGCTAACTCATCATGAGTAACTTTTATGAGCATTTCGCTCGGTTTTACTGATTGTAGCACATTCATACCCAATGCCTTTTCTTTTACTTTATCAGTAAAATCTTTGGCTATTTTGTAATTCACATCAGCATCCAGCAGCGCTTTACGTACTTCCTTTAATGTTTCAGCAACATTAATTTCAGTGATTCTTCCTTCACCCTTTAGGGTTTTAAAAGCTCTTTCTAACTTTTCAGATAAATTATCAAACATGGTCAAATTTTAATATTCCAATTACATTTCAAATTTGATGCAAAAATAAATAATCCTGTATCAAAATTAAAATCTAAAAACAAAAACTTTTTAACAATACTAACCTACGTTAAATTTATATATTCTTTTTTTTAAATAAATTCATAGTATTGTTGATAGCATGTTAATAATGTTAATAAATATTATTTTTCCCATTATAAAAATGATTTACAAATTTTTAAAAGAATTTTATCCTCAAAAATAATGTTGATATTTAATTTTAAAACTAAAATAAATAAATTTTGATAAATAGAAAAAGTGATTATAAGAAACGTTCATTAATAAAAACAAGCGCATTTTATAAATAATTTTCACAAAAAATTAACATTAAATTAACATTAAGGGTTGAGTTGAAACTTCAAAATTCATTCAACCACCCTCAGCTTCTCCCCCGTGTCTTCCACAATTTTTTTGCGCCACTCTTCGGGATATCCCGGTTGAAGAGGCGATGCAACAGTGGTATTGTATTGGTTGGGGACGAACTGGCCATCCTGCTCTTTCTTAATGTTGCCGTCAATATATTTGACCAACAGATACTGGCTGAGTTTTTTCCACTGCTGGAAGGTAAGATTTGCCATCATATTGGAATAGACGGTGAGATATTGTTGCGCTTTTTGAGGGTCTGTCATGTAAAGCGCCTGCGCTTCGGTATCAGCTCGGGATACATCTTTCAGATATCCGTCCTCCAATTCGTGCATTACCTTGCATACATCTGCCGCCATCACATCGTAGCGCAGATAAGAGAAATTAGCCACTAAATTGAACAGCCAAAAAGCGGATGTTTCCGAATATTCTGACATGCTGCCGTTACCAACTGCAAAAACATGAGGGATTTTGTTGATTGAAGTGTACATAGGAGTAAGCGCAGAAGTTGCGGCATCGTCAACGCCAAACCAAATAATTCCGCCGATCATATCAGGCAACCATGAACGCGCCTGACCTACGAACCAGAAGCCGGTTTGTTGCGTAGCGGTGGCTCTTTCATTGACATATTCCTTTCCATCCACTTCCCAGGTGAGCGGACGCCAGCGGTAGGGCAATCCGTGAGGGCCGGCGCCAAGGTCTTTCCGCATATCTAACTCCGTACCTTCCAGATGGTCGCGCATTCCATTCATGACGTCCTTTGGCGAAACCTTGCGATTGGGTTTTATCCACAAGGGCATTCTGTTTTTCAGATCATGGCCTTTCACATAATTGAAATAACGCATCATATCATTGTCATATTCTTTGAAAAACGACCATACGCGGATTTCGCTAAAGCGCGCGCCACTGAACTCAATGGGGCAATAAGTGTCGGAAAAACTGAAATTGTCATCCGAACCGTTGTACCAACCCTTTGCACGGGCAAAACTGATGACATCCTTAGCATAGAGGCAATTTTCAGGATCATTTTTCGGAAAAGTCGTAATACGCGCCTGGTTGGCATGAGCGCAAATATAGCCGTCGGGAATACGAAGCGCTACCCACAACGCTCCTTTTCCGCCGGAGCCTTTTCCCACCATTTCCATGATCCATGCTTCGTTTTTATCGGCAATGCTGAATGTTTCGCCGCCGCTGTAAAAGCCGTATTTCTCTACCAGCGAAGTCATCACCTGCACCGCTTCACGAGCAGTTTTAGAACGTTGCAAAGCAATATAAATCAGACTACCGTAATCAATGATGCCTGTAGTGTCCACCAATTCACGACGTCCTCCAAAAGTTGTTTCGCCGATGATTACCTGGTGTTCGTTCATGTTTCCGACAACATTATAGGTTTCGGCAGCTTCAGGAATAGAACCCAACGGACGGCCGGAATCCCAGTCGATGATCCTGCGTAAGGCGCCTGCGTTATATTTGGCCGCCGCAAAATGATACAACTCGCCGTAAAGGGTATGCGAATCGGCCGAATAGGATACCATCACCGAACCATCAGTGGAGGCGCCCTTTGTGATGATGAAATTTGTACAAGCTCTGCCATCAAAGGCATTTGACATAACTAAACATGCTGCAATAATGATACTTATTTTTTTCATTTGATTCAATTTTTTTTGATGAATGTTGAAAATTATTTGCCACAAAAATAATCATAAAAGATAATTGGTTGAAATATTTTGAAGAAAATAGTAAAGAATAAGATTATTTCTTGTATTTTTGTGCAAAAATCAAACATAATAAATGGAGTATAATACTTTACAAAAAAAATTAGTCATGCCCGAATATGGGCGTCATGTGCATTTGATGGTGCAACACGCCATACAAATCGAAGATCGTGAACAAAGGAACATTGCCGCTCATACCATCGTCGGCGTCATGGGTAACTTGATGCCTCACTTGCGTGAAACGCCCGATTTCAAACATAAACTGTGGGATCACCTGATGATCATCTCCGAATTTAAATTGGATATTGATTCGCCCTACCCTTCGCCGTCACACACTGAAATGGTGGAAAAGCCACAAACAGTGCCGTATCCGCAATCGAACATCCGGCATAAGCATTACGGGAAAATTTTGTTGGAAATGATTCGCGAAACCGGTAAATTAGAGGATTGTCCGCAAAGGGATTCGCTTATTCAACTGTTGGCCACCCAGATGAAAAAATCTTATACTGCATGGAACCGAAGCGAACTCAACAATGAGCAGGTCGTTCAGGATATTTGGGACATCACCGATGGAAAAATCCGGTTAGACCCGGAAACAGTGCAGTTTGCAGAGCCTGTGGCAAGGGAGACCCCATATATACCGCATCGTGTTCATGGCGGGAAAAACAGGAAAAGAAGATCTATCGGCAACAGGAAATAAGTTGATTAGTTTCAAGTTTCAGGTTTCATTTTGGGCAAAGCCATATTAACCTGAAACTTGAAACCTGAAACCTGAAACATCATGAAAGCAAAATCAATATTCATATCTTTATATTACTTAGTTTTTCTAAACGCTATTGCTATGGACAACAACAATGTACCTTCAAAAATAGAAGAGGCAACCGTATTTTTTCAGGGCGCCGAACTGATACATACCGCCCGTGCCGTTTTGCAAAAAGGCAATAATGAGGTATCCATATCCGGCTTGAGCCCCAAGATCGACCGCAACAGCGTCAAAATCAAAACTACAGGCGGCGTGGTGGTGTCGTCGTTTGAGTTTTCGGTGGATTACCTTACGGAAAAAAGTTTGAGCGCCGATGCCCAAAAGATTCAGGACGCAGTGAAGGTACAGCAAAAACTGCTGGAACAACTTCGGACGGAAATCAAAATCAACGCCAATCTGCTCAAAATCCTGCAGGAAAGCACCGACAAGAATACGTCGGGATCGGATAACGGATTGAGTATCGACGAGTTGATTAAAACGATGGATTACTACAAATCCAAAGCCGGCGAATTGGAAAAATCAATTGCCGACGGGAAAGAGAAGGAAGCCGACGCCAACAAACGCTTACAGGAACTGAAGGCGCAATTAGAACAGGAATCGCTGAAAAACAACCGGACGTCGGGCGTATTGAAGTTGAGCCTCTCGTCGCCGGCTGACGGAACGTGCAATTTCACTGTCAGCTATTATACGGCATCGGCAGGCTGGACGCCCTATTACGACATCAACGTGGCGGCGCCCAACCAGCCGGTAAAGATTGCTTCGAAGGCGAAAGTCAGGCAGGTGACGGGCATCGACTGGGAAAAGGTGCGCATCAACCTCTCGTCAGCCGTGCCGCGGTCGGGAAACGTGGCGCCGCTGTTCAATGCGTGGTTTTTGCGCTTTGTGGACATTGACATTCAAATGAGAAGTGCAGGTGCAGCAAGGATGCAAAACGCTTTTTCGTACGCGTCAGAAAGAAGAGCGGTAAGCGAGATGGCAGTTGCTGATGAGGAAATTTTTTTCGATGAACCGGCTACTATGGACAATTTCGTCACCCAATCGGATAACCAATTGAACCTCACGTTCAACATTGATTTACCTTATACCATTCCCGGCAACGGCAAGGAACAGAGCATCGAACTGAAAAATCAGGAAGTAAATGCCTCATTCAAATATTACTGCGCCCCTAAATTAGACGCCGAAACCTATCTGCTTGCCGAAATAGCCGACTGGGAAAAACTGAATCTGCTCAGCGGTAGCGCCAACATCACCTACGATGGCACTTACGTGGGCGAAACGTACATTGACGCCGCTTCAACGCAGCAAAACCTCGCCTTGACGCTGGGCGTTGACAAGCGTATTGCCGTGAAGCGCGAAAAAATGAAAGAATACAGCAGTACCGGAATGTTCGGCAACGATGTGCGACAGGAATTTGCCTACCTGATGACCGTGCGAAACAACCGTAACGAGGCAGTTCGCATGGTGCTCAAAGACCAGTACCCGATTTCAACCTTGAAGGACATTACCGTAGAACTCTCAAAAGACACCACCCCGCCAACGGTGAACGTAGCCGAACTGGGCGTCGTCACCTGGGAATACGACATGCAGCCGGGCGAAACCTCAACCTTCAGGATGGTGTATTCGGTGAAATATCCGAAAGGGAGAACGTTGAATTTGTAAGTATCAAAAAGATATACATATTTGCAATGTGATTTTGTGTTTCGTTTGAAAAATCATATCTTGCGCCGCTTTTTAATGAAACAACCATGAAAAATTCCATCTTAGTTCTTGCAGCCATCGCATGTATGGCGGGCTGCCGTCCTGCTCCGGATGTCAGGGAGCCTGTTGATTATGTCAACACCCGCATCGGGAACATCAGCATACTGCTGGTTCCCACGTTTCCCACCACTCATTTGCCCAACAGCATGTTGCGCATGATTCCAAGCCATCGGGAATTTGTTACCGACCGTATGCAGGGGTTTCCGTTAAACGTGCCATCGCACAGGAATGGAGACGTGCTGCTGCTGATGCCGTTTTGCGGTGATGCGGCTCCCAATCCGAACGCCAATTTCCGTTACGATCAGGAGATTTCGACGCCCTACCGCTATTCTGTTTTTCTGGATGACGACGCCATCAGTGTCGGCTTTGCCCCTGCGGCTAAGGCTGCCGTTTATTCTTTCACTTTCGAGGAAAACGGAACGCGCAGCATCGTACTCCGCACGGCAAGCCGCGGCGAAATCAATGCCGAAGGGAAAACCATCAGCGGCTTTGAAAATTTCCGTAATGTGAAACATTATTTTTATCTGGAGTTTGACCATGAACCTGTGCAAACCGGTGGTATTGACGCAGGAAGACGAGTGGCTGCCTGTGCGCAGTTTGGCCGGGATGTGCAAACCGTAAAAGCCCGCTATGGCGTTTCCTACATCAGTGTGGAGCAGGCAAAAAAGAATCTGGAAAAGGAAATTCCGGACTTTGATATAGACCGTGTAGCCCAAAATGCCCGCAACGAGTGGAACCGCGTGTTGGGCAAAATCAAAGTGGAAGGCGGTACGGAAAATGACAAAACCACTTTTTATACCGCCCTGTACCGTTCGCACGAGCGGATGGTCAACATTTCGGAAGACGGGAAATATTACAGCGGTTTCGATGGGCAGATACATGACGATGGCGGCGTCCCGTTCTGGACAGACGACTGGGTTTGGGATACTTACCATGCGCTGCATCCGCTGCAAACTATCCTTAATCCGAAAGTTCAGGAGGAAAAACTGGCTTCGTATATCCGTATGTGCGAACAGTCGCCCGAAGGCTGGATGCCAACTTTTCCCAACGTATTCGGCGATTCCCACGCCATGAACGGCAACCACGCCGCCGTAATCTTCGCCGACGCCCTGTGTAAGAATCTGAAATTTGATGTGGCAAAAGCATTTGAGGGAATGAAAAATACGGTGCTTACCGAAACGATAATTCCATGGAGACGCGCGCCCAAAACAGAGCTTGACGATTTTTACCGTGAAAACGGCTGGTTTCCGGCGCTTTGGCCTGATGAAAAAGAAACGGTAGCCGAAGTTCATTCATTTGAAAAACGACAATCGGTTGCAGTTACGCTGGCCGCTTCGTATGACGACTGGTGTATTGCTCAGTTGGCCAAATCTCTTGGTAAAACCGAAGATTATGATTATTTCATGAAGCATTCATACAATTATCGCAATCTGTTCAATAAGGAAACGGGGTTTTTTCACCCAAAGGATAAAGACGGAAAGTTTATCGAACCGTTTGACTATGCCCTTTCGGGAGGCGTCGGTGCGCGCGATTATTACGATGAAAACAACGCCTGGACGTACATCTGGGATGTGCACCACCGCATTGCCGATCTGATTGATCTTTTCGGAGGCGCCCGGCCTTTTACTGATAAATTAGATCGATTGTTCGCTACGGAAATACCCATGTCAAAATGGCAGTATTATGCTGTGCAGCCCGACGCTACGGGCAGCATCGGACAATATGTGGCGGGCAATGAGCCGAGTTTCCACATACCCTATCTGTACAATTATGCCGGCGAACCCTGGAAAACGCAAAAACGTATCCGCATGGTGATGGAGAGTTGGTTCCGCAACGATTTGCTGGGCATTCCCGGCGATGAGGATGGCGGCGGCATGTCGGCATATTATGCGTTTTCGGCAATGGGATTTTATCCCGTGTCGACAGGAATACCGGTTTATGTTATCGGAAGTCCCCTGTTCACTAAAACCACCATCCAGTTAGATAATGGAAAAAAGTTCACGATTACGGCCAAAAATGCTTCGTGGAGTAACAAGTACATTCAATCAGCAAAATTGAATGGCCAATCTTGGGACAAAACGTGGTTTACACATGACGATATCGTGAATGGCGGCACACTGGAACTCGAAATGGGCGATCGCCCGAACAAACAATGGGGAACCGGAAAAGACGCAATACCTCCTTCGGGAAACTAATAATTGAGTAATATAATTTTGAAACTTAAACCAAAATATGTCCCGTAAACCGTTAAAACGCCGATTGGTGAATTATTTCCTGCAAGGGCTATTGTATATTGCGCCTTTGGGGATTACCGTGTTCATTCTATACTCACTGTTTGATTTCGTCGATGGGTTGTTGCGTTCGTCCATCCAGTCGTTATTTAACGTGGATATTCCCGGGCTTGGGCTGGTTATTATCCTGGTGATGGTTACTTTGCTGGGATTTGTAGGGCAAACGGTCATTGCACAGCCCGTGAAAAGTTATCTGAACCGACTTATCATGCAAGCTCCTTTTTTACAGACCATCTACACGACCACCAAAGATTTTTTAGGCGCATTTCTGGGTAAGGAAAAAAAGTTTGTACACCCGGTTTTGGTGAAGTTAAACCGCACACAAGAGTTGGAAAGGATTGGATTTCTGACTCAAAGCGATCTTTCGGAATTAAAAATCAAAGATAAGGTAGCGGTTTATTTTCCTCAGTCCTATAGTTTTTCGGGCGATTTATTTATTGTGCCATCCGAAAACGTTACTCCGCTTGATATTACGCCACGCGACGCCATGAAATTTGCCGTAACGGGAGGTGTTGCAAAAGTGAGCGAGGATAACGGGGTGAAAAATGAAGAAGAGGAAATAAAGATTGATATGAAAGTTGATGGTAATTAAATGTATGCAAATTGATCAAGATGAAGACGAATAACCTCCTTAGTTTCTTGGTTGTTACATGTTTGATGACCACATGTCGTTCGCTTATTACCACAACGCTCGAAGCGGATCTTTTTGAACAAACACTCAGCCAAACACCCGATCCGCAATTAGTTGACGTGCGTACACCTGCGGAATATGCCGAAGACCGACTGCCAGGAGCAATCCTTATAAACGTCAGAGAAGCGACTTTCGATTCGCAGATTCAGCAATTGGACAAGAGCCGCCCTGTTTTTGTTTATTGCCGCTCAGGAAAACGGAGTTTACAAGCAGCCAAAGTTCTTGAAAAGAATCATTTCAAAGTTGTGTACAATCTCAAAGGAGGGATTATTGCATGGAAAGAAAATGGTAAGGATGTTATAAATGATTGAATTTTGTTTAGGTAAAATAAAAAAATGATTATCTTTGCCGCCTCAAACGGGGGTATAGCTCAGTTGGCTAGAGCGTTTGACTGGCAGTCAAAAGGTCAGGGGTTCGATTCCCCTTATCTCCACAGATAATTCTGAATATAAGAGTATTCCAGTGCAAACACCCAATTTTACACCGGCAAAATGTAAAGTTAGGTGTTCTGATTTTAAGACAACCTTCTTCGATGGTTCGTCGTTAACTACTTTCTACAAACTATTCCTTTTCATCAATTTCTTCCTCCCCCCAACGCACGGTACAAAAGAACATGCGTCAATGTGTACGCAGTAGTCAATCGTGCATATTCCTGCTCTGCTTCGAGGCTTTTTTCCATGACCGAAAGGACTTCCAGGTAACTGGCAAAATCTAATTTGAACAGTTCCGTTGCGCTTT
>Ga0082212_10007473_pt1 | contig 14448 bp, 8 predicted proteins | sample TergutNt197P3_FD_71548 | JGI IMG/M metagenome (GOLD analysis project Ga0082212, IMG submission 71548) | Neocapritermes taracua P3 segment gut microbial communities from Petit-Saut dam, French Guiana - Nt197 P3 | ecosystem: Host-associated > Arthropoda: Insects > Digestive system > Gut ... | reverse complement strand
CGGGGCTGGATTCAATTTCGTACCCCCCCTGGCCATATGCTTCTCTGGAACCTATGTAGGAAGGGCCATATTCTCCGTATGCCGCCATCGACACCGCCAGATCAGGCCGGAACGACTTGGCTGCCAGCTGGTATTCCACAAAAAGTTCGCCCGGTACAAATAAAATCCGCGCTTTTCCGATACTTAGACATGCGACGTCGATGGTTTTTCCGGATAGCGTCCTTTTTGCCCAAAGAATTGCGGATTCCGGTAAAAAATCGGATGTTCCGGATAGGTTTTCAATTTTTTTAATCAACGCATCCGACACAGGAAGCAATACAGGCGCCGTCTTCCAGAAAACCTCGCCGGCAGTCACCGGTATTTTTGTGCTGTTCTTCCAGGCCCGTTCCATACCATCGGCAAGACGCCTGGCCAAGATCATGCGATTTTCAGGAGAACCGTCATTATACTTACCTGCGGCTAAGTTTCCACCCGCGCCATTGAAATGAATATGCAAAGCATCGGGAATGGCCAATTGCCGGTAAAAACGCGCGATGCCGGGGAAATCGGGATTGGCGGTTTTCGTCCGGTAATACGATTGCGGATGCGTGGCATAAAAGGTCAGGACGGCAACCGGAGCATCTTCGTCCCAAAATGCAATCAGTGTGACGTCGGGATCTATCAGTCCTTCCGGCTCGTTCCGTAACACAGCATCAGCGCATGATGAATACCGTGTGGCTATTACTTTGCCGTCCTTTACAATCCTGCGATTGGAGGCGACTTCATAAACCGGCGCTTTTCCGATGCTGATGGTTGTTACCGGTCTGAGGTTGTCCAACGATTCTTTTGCAGCTTTCCCCAACCGGGGCAAAAATTCCCGTGCAAAAGTGCCGTCATAACTATCAAGCGCTATCCCCATTTCTACACGCATTTTTTCTGTTGAAAAATCGCTGCGGGGCGCATCATGTTGATGTAATGTGTGTACTGCAACTCGTTCCGGATCGGTTTGAACGGCATCAGCCAATGTCTTTTTAAACATTTCCTGGCTTTCATTGGCAATGCCGATCCAGTCGACTGCGCATAAAACCACGGGAGCGTCAGCGCCGGTCAGCACAATGCCTTTGGCTCTCAAACCCATTTCCCATGCGGCTTCCATTTGATCGTAAGCAAGGCGGCTTCCAATGGGAGGCGTGGCATCTATATCAAACACGGATATTTTAAACATATTTATTTTTCCCTAATGTCAATTGATATGGCTAATTCTTTCATTCCCCGATAGATCAACGGTTCTATTTCTTCCGACCATATATTGGGCATTCCATATACGCGCTGCGAGCTTTCGCCTTCATAGCCGCCTTCCCTGAGGATAGTTACCGAAGGAATATAGGCAGGAACATCGTTGGCGTATCCCATTACAAAAATATCAGGGCCGAAAATGCGTTTGAGTCCGATAGCATATTCGACCACCAGCTCTCCGCCCAGAATCATCATCGGTTGTCCGCCGATGTTCCATGCCTGAAGCGGATACGGGTAAGAGGTGATGGGCGACTGTCCCTTCTCCATTTCTGCAAGTATTCGTGTAGCCCAGCGCTTATAGTATTCCACCTGATCCTGTCCGGCGATTTTTGCGAGTTCCTCTTTTGTAGGCGGAGCAGTCAGGGGCAGGTCGACTTCCTTATATGTTGCTAATAAAGTGGGCGGTAAGTTCTTCATCTGTTCCTGCAAGACCCTGTCGACGGCTACAGCCAAAGTCAGTCCGTGCTGCTTTGCCAGCGGGACAGTTCGGCGGGGCATTGGATTCTGATCGGCGCCGGCTCCCGCAAAAAACAGCGCCACAGCGCCGGGATATAACCTCTCTAATTCAATTTGCGCAAAACCCGGATAATCGCCACACCATTCGTAACCATCCAAAGTAGTTGCATGACAGGCGTATCCGAAAACAATCGCCCGGATATTACCCTGCCGGTCGGTCACTTTGATTACCGGAACCGCATAATCGTTCGGGCCTTTGAGCTCCGTTTGCTGTAGCAGCGACCCTTCGCTATTGTTCCGGCGATTCACCTGAAAGCGCGTCACCCCGTTTTGGGCATACAACGCGGCAGATGACATCGTTTGAAAAGCATCCGACACAAGCCGAACAATTTTTGATTCCAGCAGCGCGGCATAGCGGGAGATTCCCTTGTCGCTGTCTATGTCCAGCGGATAAATATCGGCAAGCGACTCTGCAATTACCGGACCTGAATGTGTATGGGAAGCGCTCAGCACGATCTGCTCCCTACTCAGGTTAAGTTCCGATTTTAACCGTTCACAAATTCTGTCTGACATTGGCTTGGGTAATCCTAACAGATCGAGCGTCACCAAAACGGAACGGTTACCCAGCGAATCTTCCAAGGCAAGCGCTTTTGCCCATAAATCATGTATTTTCCCGTTTGCAGGCTGATTACGCGCGGCATAACCGGCCATCCAAATTTGTTCTTCCGGGGTAATCACTGTTTTGGCTATCCCTGCTTTCCATCCTTCCGCACAGATACTGTTCGAAAGAAACAGCAGGGTTAAAATGATAATCCAAAAAGATATTTTTTTCATGCTTATCCGTTTTTTTGTTGTGTTATTTTATCTTATTATCAGCTATTTATGAGTTTTTCGGCGTTTTCCTGAATTTTATTAATGGCTGTGGCAATGTCATCCATATCCTGTTTACTGCCGAGCAGCATGTTTTGGCCTAACCAGACGGCTTCTTCGCATAAACGGTCGTTTTCAGGACATTGATTGGCTTCCATGTAACGTTTGATATCCAGCATTTCTGTTGAATACATCTTCCTGAAATTCTTGGTTTGAAAAGCATGTCCCAAATAAGGCATCTTATTAAGAGGATCGTATCCGCCCGAACAGGGTACGCCCTCTGCATGGAGCGCTTTCAGGAATGTTGCCCGCGGCATCCCTTTGAACTGTTCCTTTTTGTAGTGGAATGGGAAAAGATGAAATGCTGCACGGGTTACGTTATCATACAGTTTATAGGGGACAATACCGGGTATCTTTTCTATTTTCGCTTTCAGCCAGGCTGCATTTTCATTGCGCAGGACGGTTTCTTCCTCCAGGCGGACAAGCTGGGCAAGACCGATGGCCGCCTGATATTCGCTCAGGCGCATTTTGGTGCCTAACATCACCGTGCCGCTTCCAACAGCGCCTACCGTACTTCCATATGGATTGCCGTAATTATGGAACGAGTAGCACCTGTCCATAAAATCATCGTCATCGCTCACGATGGCGCCTCCTTCGCCCATCGGTATATTCTTTGAATTTTGGAAACTGTAACAGCCGGCAAGACCGAATGTCCCGACATTCCTGTGATTGATTGCGGCCAGCCATGCCTGGCAGGCGTCTTCGATAACTACAAGATTGTGCTTTTTGGCAATAGCCATGATGGCAACCATATCTGCCGGCAAGCCAAGAATGTGAACAGGCAAAATAGCACGCGTTCGGGGTGTGATTTTCTTCTCAATACTTTCCGGGCTGATCTGGAAAGTCGCCCAGTCTACATCGGCAAAGACCGGCATGGCGCCGGTCATCAGCACCGAAGCCACCGTGGCAATAAATGTATACGGGGGCACAATCACCTCGTCGCCTCCGCCGATATCTGCCTGTGTAAGCGCCGCTATCAGCGCACTGGTGCCGTTCACAACCGACAGACATCTTTTTGAGCCGATGAGCTTCGCCCATTTCTGTTCAAATTCGGTCGTCACGTTTGCCCGCGACCAAACGCCGCTTCGCAATACTTCGAGTATCCGTTTTTCGTCGGTCGCCTGGTCCCATCTCGGCCATTCAGGCCAACCTTTTGTATGTACGGGCGTGCCGCCCAACAAAGCGGGAACATCCGGATTACTACCGGAATGTATGCTGCCCGTCAAAGCAGAAAATTCCGGGCTGCCGCCCGAAACTGTGATTGTTGGAAATGCAGCCGAAGTGGCAAGCAGTCCCAGGCCTGTCAGGGAATTTTTCCTGATAAATTCCCGTCTTGAATATTTTTTTGTAGTCATAGGAAATTATTTATTTGTGTTATTTTTATTTTATCTTGTGACAAAGCTATATCAAAATGCCAGTGTTTACAATCATGACAGCAGTTTTCGGAAAGCGTTCATTAATATCTCTTCGGCATCACCGGTCACGGGGCTTTCATTGACTTCGTAGCCTCCTTGCGCGTATGCTTCTCTGGCGCAGATATAGGAAGGGCCGTATTCGCCATATGCAGCCATGGAAACTGCCAGGTCGGGTCGAAAAGCCTTGGCTGCGAGTTGATATTCGATACAAAGTTCGCCCGGCGCAAACAGCGCTCTTGCCTGGCCGACTTTAAGACACGCGACGTCGATGGTTTTACCTGCGCGCGCGCTTTTGGCCCATGCAATCATGGACATATTGTTCGAACGGAAACGCATATCGGCTGTTCTGATGGCACTTTCGGCTTGACGGATCACTTCGTCTGCCACAGGTAGCGCCACAGATTCCGTTTCCCATGAAACGTCGCGAGCGGAAACCGGCATCTTCGCGCTGTATTTCCAGGCATGTTCCATGCCGTCGGCCAGCCGCTGTGCTAATATCATGCGGTTCTCAGGCGATCCGTCGTTATATTTTCCTGCGCCGATATTCCCGCCTGCGCCTGTAAAATGGATATGCAGGGCTTCGGGTACGGCTAATTGCCGGTAAAAACGCGCTAATCCGGGGAAATCGGGATTGGCTATTTTTGTCAGGTAATAACTTTGCGGATGCGTGGCGTAGAAAGTCATGACGGCAACAGGTTTTTCTCCATCCCAGAAAGCAAGTAGCGTAACGTCGGGGTCGATCAGCCCTTCGGGTTCGTCCCGTAAAGCCGGATCAGTACATTTGGTAGCGCGCATGGGTCCTACTTTACCGTCCTTCACGATCCGGCGATTGGAGGCAACTTTGTAAACCGGCGCCTTTCCGATACTGACGTCGGACACCGTTCGCGCGCCGTGCAGCGAATCTGCTACCGTTTTTCCCAGTCGCGACAGGAAGTCGCGTTGAAAATGACTGTCAAAACTCATGGGATCGAGACCCATTTCCTTCAACAGTTTTTCGGCTGTAAAATCGCTGACAGGAGCGTCGTGCTGGTGCAAGGCGTGTACCACAACCCGTTTCGGATCGGTATGAACAGCGTCGGCCAAAGTCTTCTTGAAAGCATCCTGGCTTTCATTGGCAATGCCGATCCAGTCGATAGCGCACAAGACAATCGGGTCGCCCGCTCCTGTTAATACAATACCTTTTGCTCTTAGACTCAGATCCCACACATTGGCCATTTGATCATACATCAAATAACTTCCTGCCGGTGGCGTGGCATCCATATCAAATACGGATATTTTCAACGTATCACCGACGGCATGAGGTTCGGTTACATGCGCTTGTTCAGCGCCTATCCCCCGTTCTGCGGCCAACTCCTGTTCGGCATCCAACCCCTGTTCGGCATCCAACCCCTGTTCAGCGGCCAACCCCCGTTCGGCGGCATTTGAAATGCCGCCGCCTATCGCGCTTCCCAAAACAACGCCTACGCCGCCTAAAGCGTTCTTCTTAATAAATTCGCGTCGCGAACAACTTACTCCGGACATAAATAATTACTAATTACTATTCTTTAACCAATAACAGCTGATCCCTGTTTTCGTAAACCTTCATAATAGCATTAACGACGTCGTCCATATCGGAACGGCTACCCAGCAAAGGCCCGGACGCCCAAAACATCAGCATCTCTTCGCTACATATTTTATCGCACACGGGACAGGGTAGTTCCTCCCTATATTGTTTCAGCCGTCTGGGATCATACATTTTCTGGTATACTTTCAATCCCAGAATATGATCTACCCACGGCGCGTTATGTAATCCGTTCGCTATATACGGTGAAAGACTGACGCCTTCGGCTTCCAGCGCTTTCAGGAAAACGCTTCTACTCACGTTGTTGAAATGCTCCTTGCGATAGCCCATTGTATAGAGATACCACGAACCGCTTTCGTAACCGTCGTACAGTTTTTGCGGTACCACACCCGGACATGCTTTCAATTTGGAGGTAAGATAGGCGGCATTTTCATTACGGCGTTTCCAATGTTCTTTTGCATTGACCAATTGTGCCACCAGTATAGCGCCTTCCAGTTCATTCATCCGCATTTTATTGCCGATGGTTTCATTTTTTCCACTACGCGAGGTTCCGTGGTTCATTACCGTATAGCATTTGTCCATCAGTTCGTCGTTGTTGCCGACAATCGAGCCACCTTCGCCGCAGCCAATCGTTTTGGATGATTGATGGCTGAAACATCCCAGATCGCCGATAGTTCCCAGTTTTTTCCCGCGATATTCGCCAAGATGCGCCTGGCATGCATCTTCAATCACATACAGGTTATGTTTTTTGGCAAGCGCCAGTATGCTGTCCATATCGCAGGGTTGTCCCATGATATGTATAGGCATAAGCGCTTTGGTGTTTTCGTTGATACGTTTTGCGACAATGGCAGGGTCAAGCTGAAACGATTCCCTGTCAATATCGACCATCACGGGGAGCGCCCGTGCGCAGAGGATAGAGGCGATGGTTCCCATATCAGTATAGGGGCTGGTGATGACTTCATCACCCGGGCCGATACCCAGCGCTTCCACGCAGGTGTTGAGCGATTGTGTGCCCGCGCCGGTGGCCACACTGTGTTTTGCACCCAACAGGGCAGCCCATTCCTTTTCGAATTGCACCACCGTTCCCTCACTGATATCAATCCGGCACCAGGCCCTGCTTCTGACGGTTTTTTCGACCGAAGCAACCACTTTTTCATCCATGTAAGGCCATTCAGGCCAGGATTTGTTTTGGCGCACCGGATTACCGCCCAGAATCGCCAACTTATCGGCAGTATCGCTTGAACGTCCGAATACGGGTGTAAAACCCGATACTGCTACGCCTGCCGTAGCTACTGCAACTGTGCCTATAAAGCGGCGGCGATTGATCTCATTACTTTTCATATTATTTTGATTATATATTTATTGTTTTTGTTATCATAACCGACCCGCAAATATATAAAAAAAATCTGCCTTATCAAAAAAAACGATAAAAAATCTTCAATTTCAAAACTCGACAATCACCGCATCCTCCCGGTATGCGCGCCATACATTTTCGAACCAGTCATCGTTTTTCGGAATAGGACGGACGTCGTCCCATGCGAAATCGCAACCCTGCGGGGTATAGCATACTTCCTGTATTTTCTTCGACATTTTTCCGTCATCCGGCGTAAACCGGGATGAACCCGGAATGTCGACTGTACCTTTTTCATCAGGTATGATATACGAACCGCGACTGCCGCCTCCTGAGGCGATGTAGTTCTCCATAGCGGCGGCATACACATGCTGTGCAACTAATAAATCTACATTTTCGAAGGCTGCCGCCAAGTCTGCCGGATTTGATAATACTGTCTGTTCTGCAACGTTTCGCAGTTGTGTCATGGCTTCCTCTTTGACTTTGCGGATTTCGTCCGTATGGCGAATGTGCGCCGCGAACGATGACATCCTGTCACCCAGAGCGGTTCGTATTTCCTGCGGCGAATATCCGTTTTTGTTTTTAAGAAACATTTTGGCCATACTTAATTTTGGAGCGATTTTTGTTGCGGCAAGGTTGATAAAATCGCTCTCGGACATCGGCTCGTCCGCGTATCTCCGGGCAATGAACATCGCCGCACGGACGCCGCCTGCCTGTCCTGCATTGAGCGCACTGCCGCCCGGACGGTATACACCATGCGTTCCGGCTGCTTCGCCAACGGCAAAAAGATGCGGTACATTGGTTTCCCACCAGCAATTTACGGCCAGTCCGCCGTTGTTGTGCTGTGCGCAGACGGCAATTTCGAGCAGCTCGTGCGACAGGTCGATGCCATTGTTTTTATACAGGTCTATGGCCGGCTGGTTGATATGCGCCAGCCGTTCAAGGGGTGTAGCCTGGAAGGCGCCGGACTGTTCGAGATAGGCGAAAGATTCCTTGCCCAAGTTGCCGAAATCCTGTTGTAGTGCAGATGGATTATGCAGAAAATCAAGGAAGACCCGGCGTCCTTTCCGGTGTATCTCCTGATGTACCAGTATATCAATTAGTGAGGAGCCGTAGCCTGCAATTTTACGCGAATCGAACGGCCACTGGTAGCCTTTCAGGAAAATCGCATCAATCATATGCCGGGCATCGGGGAAATACGGGTCAAGAAACTCGCGTGCATCGTTTCCCTGCCTGTCGGTCGAAATATAGCAGGGAATCACCTGCTGATAGCTTCCCGAAAGGTTCCATCGGAACTTGATGGAGGCGATACCATATTGCCACTCCGTGAGATTCCGGCCTGCAACGCCTGCCTCGAAAGCCATACCGTTGGAGCCGCTCTGGCTTTCAGGATATACGCTGCAACTGTATAGCCCGGCAGGGCCGCCTGTTGCCAACACCACATTGGTACAGTTGAAAAGAGCAAACAGGTTATCGACAAAAACATTGCCTGTAATATTTCTGTCAATAACCTGTTTGTTCAGCGCCAGCAAACCCTTACATTCACCATGATCCGTGATTATTCCGACGACTTTATATCCGTCAAAAATTCGGATGTTCTTTGCGCTGACCTGCGCCTCGAGTTTTTCGGTCATAAACCGCGACGTTAACGGTCCGGCGCTTGTAGCCCGCTGTCGCGGGTCATGGTCGGTTTTGTAACCAATAAATTCGCCATAGCGGTTGTGAGGGAAAGGGACGCCAATGGCAGCCAGTTTGCAGAAACACTGCACTGACATGGCTGCTTCGCAAAGAGCCAGGTCGCCGTGCATACAGCCGCCGTCGAAAAGGGTACGCGCCATTTCGAGTACGCTATCATCTCCGCCTCCCGCAAGCGTCAGCTTGTAGTAGGTCTGTTTGTCCGAACCGGTATTGCGGCTTGTACCCATATTGATACCTTCGGTAATGACGGCCACATCGTGCTGGCCAAAATCATAAAGCCTGTCGGCAGCATTAAAACCCGCCGCACCTGATCCTACGACTACTGTGTTAAAAGAAAAAATGTTCATACTGCTAAAGACTTCTCAGATGAAACCCGCCATCCACATTGATAACTTCGCCTGTGGAATAGGGGTATGCTCCGCTGGCAAATGCCGCTACTGCTTTGGCCACATCTTCCGGGAAACCCCACCGTTTGATGGGGAAAACGCCATCAGCAATCATCCGGTCATATTTTTCGACGACTGGGGCGGTCATATCGGTGCGAATGACGCCCGGTCGAATTTCATATACGCGGATACCGTGATCGGCAAGCCTGTCGGCAAACAGTACGGTCATCATGCTGATAGCCGATTTCGACATGCAGTATTCCGGACGGTTCACCGACGAGGTGTAGGCCGACATGGAGGAAATGTTGATGATGATGCCGTCGTTCTGTTTGACCATCTGTCGGGCAACGGCCTGCGACATAAAAAACGTGCCTTTGATGTTGACGCCAAACACATAATCAATACTCTCCTCCGATGTATCGAGCATATCGGCGCGTACTTTCGGCGCCACACCGGAGTTATTCACCAATACGTCTATTTTCCGGTATTTTTCGATGACTTTTTCCACAAAAGCGAAGCAGACATCCCGCCGGGCTATGTCCCCTTCAAAATACATCGTATCGGAGCCTGCCGCGTCCAATTGGGCTATCTTTTCGCTGACACGGGATTCGTCCCTGATGTCGAAGATAGCGATATTGAAACCGTCGGATGCTAACTGCTGTGCTGTTGCATAGCCGATGCCACCGGCTCCTCCTGTTACTATTGCAATTTTTTTCATTACATAAAAAATTAAAAAATTATAACCATAAACTGGGCGACCACGTAGGGGCAAGGCATGCCTTGCCCCTACAGTATAAATCACACATGATTCGCTATCCTTGTACTCATCATCGTCTGGCCATTGGTTGCTTCGCGCCAGAGAGGAAGGTAAACTTTACTGTCCCTGACGACGCAGCCTGCTTGTCCGCCAAAACGCATCAGTTCGGTACACTTTGTACATGCGATACAACATTGGCTGCGCGTCATCGCTCCACCGGCGATGATATCCCCTGCAAAGCCGGGATATGCAAACGACTGCCTTCCGAAGCCGGCTATGTCCATCCATCCCTGTTCGATACAGCCGGCAGCGATATTGGCGCCGTACTCGCGAAACCAGCTAAATCCCGTGCCGACTACTGTCATTCCGGGTGCGGCTGCTTTCATTTCCCGGATGATATGCAACATCCGTGCAGCCGATTCAACGGGATGTTCCGGCGCTGTGTAAGGCCCTGTATCGGCCGGTCGACCGATATGCGGGTTGTAATACGGGTTACCGGTAGTGATATTGACCAGCTGTACCCCTTTATCCCGCAGTATTTGTATCAGGCGGCGCGGCTCGTCAAGTGACGGGAAACCGTTTTCATCCGTACCCCAGCCATACGGATACGGTATCGCGTCGTAGGCGTTAATACGGAGGGTAACGTCAATACCCACCCGGTCTTTCACCTTGTCGATGATGTTCAGCAGGAAGCGTACACGGTTTTCGAAAGAGCCGCCATACCGGCCTTCCCGCGTATGTGCAGACAACAGCTCGGATATCAGGTAACGATGGCAGGCCTTGATATCCACAGCATCAAAACCGGCTTCGAGCGCTAAGCGCGCCGTTTCAACGTACCGGTCTTCCAGCAGTTCCAGTTCCTCATCGGTGATGAATCGTCTTTTAGGATTTGAATAGGGGTCAAGGAATGGATTTGCTGTGACTGCTACAATGGCCGTTGCATCAGCATGGGGCTTGCTGTATCGTCCGGCATGTGTCAGTTGAAGTACGGTGTAAGGCTGGAAATCCGTACCGGAAACCATTGTTGCAGAGGTCATCATCCTATTGAATAGATTTTTGAACGCAGGCAACGTATCATGGTTCAGGCAGAGATGCCGGACATTGCCGCGTCCTTCGTTTTTCACTGCACAGGCCTCTACCCAAATTAATCCCGCTCCACCAGCGCCAAAACGTTCGTAACGCCTGAAAGTGAGTTCGCCGGGAGCGCCGCTGGCTGTCCCGTCGCATCCTTCCATCGGGTGATTGGCCAAGCGATTGGGTAAGCGTTTGCCATTAAGCAGTAACGGGGTTTTCAATATATCCATTCGCTCTGAAACAGGCAATTCGACGCCCAAACGAATGATATCCTCTTTCAACGCATCCAAATGCCGATAAGAAAATTTCCTGTGCTCCATCAGAATCAGGTAAAATCGATAAAAAAAAGTAACTCGTAATTTGTAATTAATAGTCAAGCCAGCAGGCGCTTTACCGTTTCCGAAATAACTCGCCCTTCGGCTTTTCCGGATAGCGCTTTTGTGGCTGCGCCCATCACCTTGCCCATATCCTGCGGCCCGGCTGCGCCCACCGAAGCGATTATTTTCTTCAATTCGGCTTCCAATTCTCCGATTGATAACGGCTTCGGAAGATAGCCTTCATAAACGCTAACCTGTGCGAGTTCTGCTTCTGCAAGGTCCGGACGATTCTGCGTTGAATAAATCTGTGCCGAATCCTTCCCCTGTTTTACTAACTTCGCGATAATCTTCAATGCGGCATCATCGCCCAGCATATCATTCGCTCCCGGCGCCGTTTTGGCTTCTATGAAGTACTTCTTTACATTTCGTAATGCTTCCAGTCTCACTTTGTCCTTTGCCAACATGGCAGATTTAATGTCTGTGCTGATTTGATCAAATAAATTCATATTTTTTTATTTTTAAAATTGGGTTGCAAATATACGAAAAAAAAAGCTTTACTTTGCAGTAAAAAAATAAATACTTTATTATGAAATTACAATTATTCATCGCCGCAGCGCTTTTCAGCATTGCCGTATTCGCTCAGAAAGACGAATGGAAAAACCCGAAAGTCAACCAAATCAACCGCGCACCGATGCACACCAATTTTTTTGCCTACGAATCGGAAAAGGCTGCAAAGGAAAACGTCCGGGAAAAATCCGAAAACTTTTTAAGCCTGAACGGACCATGGCGTTTCTTCTGGGTAAGGAACGCCGACGCACGTCCCGCCGATTTCTACAAAACAAACTATGATGACAAGGGCTGGGCTACCATGCAGGTGCCAGGTATCTGGGAAGTAAACGGATATGGCGACCCGATTTACCTGAATATTGGATATGCCTGGAGTAATCAGTTCAGGAATAACCCGCCGGAAGTTCCGCTCGAAAACAACCATGTTGGCTCCTACCGTCGCGAGATAACGGTTCCGGACAACTGGAACGGCAAACAGGTATTCGCCCATTTCGGATCGGTAACGTCCAATATATATCTTTGGGTCAACGGACAGTTTGCAGGATACAGTGAGGATAGTAAATTGGAAGCGGAGTTTAACATTACCCCTTATCTGAAGCCAGGTAAGAATCTGATTGCATTTCAGGTTTTTCGCTGGTGCGACGGTACCTATCTCGAAGACCAGGACTTTTTCCGTCTTTCTGGTGTCGGACGCAATTGTTATCTGTATGCACGTAACACTAAATATATCAAGGATATACGCGTGACGCCCGATCTTGACGCGCTATATAAGGACGGTTCGCTCGCCATCGAAGCAACGCTTTTATCATCCGGTAGCGTTCAGTTGGATTTGTACGATAAGAAAGGAAATACGGTTGCTACACAAACACTGAAAGGTAGCGGAAAATTGACAGGCGCGCTCCAGGTTGCCAATCCGGAAAAGTGGACGGCGGAAACGCCCAACATCTATACATTGATGGCGACGCTGAAAGACGGTGATAAAACGATCGAAGTGATCCCGATTAAAACAGGCTTCCGCAAGATAGAAATTAAAAACGCCCAGCTGCTGATCAACGGACAACCTGTCTTGATCAAAGGCGTCAACCGCCATGAAATGGACCCGAAAACAGGCTATTATATCTCTCCGGAACGAATGGTTCAGGATATTAAAATAATGAAGGAACACAACATCAATGCCGTCCGTACAAGCCATTATCCTGACGATAACCTGTGGTACGAACTATGCGACGAATATGGTTTATATGTAGTGGCCGAAGCAAATGTCGAATCGCATGGTATGGGATACGACGAACAGACGCTGGCAAAAAACCCGCTGTTCGCGCTGGCGCACTTGGAGAGGAATCAGCGCAATATACAAAGGGGTTACAACCATGTTTCCATTATCACCTGGTCGCTGGGCAATGAAGCCGGTTTCGGCCCCAATTTCGAAGCCTGCTACAAATGGATCAGGAATGAAGACAGGACACGTCCGGTACAATACGAACAGGCAGGCAGGAATGAGTTTACTGACATTTATTGCCCGATGTATCTGGGTTATGACGGAACGGAAAGGTATGCACAGAGCGATGCTACAAAACCGTTGATACAGTGCGAATACGCCCATGCCATGGGTAATTCCGAGGGCGGCTTTAAGGAATATTGGGAATTGATTCGCAAATACCCGAAAGCGCAGGGCGGTTTTATATGGGACTTCGTCGACCAGTCGCTCCACTGGAAGAACAAAGACGGCATAACTATTTACGGTTATGGAGGCGACTTCAACCCCTATGACGCTTCCGACCAAAACTTCTGCGATAATGCCCTGATAAGTCCCGACCGCGTTCCCAACCCGCATGCGCATGAAGTAGGCTATTTCTATCAATCCATCTGGGCGACACCGGTCAATCTTGCAACAGGCGAGGTAAACGTCTATAACGAAAACTTCTTCCGCAACCTTTCCGCATATTATGCTGAATGGACTCTGCTTGCCGACGGCCACGTCCTGCAAACCGGCCACGTAAACGAACTGAATGTAGCGCCGCAGCAAACCGGCAAGATCAAGTTGAATTATGATTTGACGGAAATTTCCAAAGAAAAAGAAATCCTGTTGAACATTGACTTCAAACTGAAAAAAGCGGAAACATTGCTGCCTGCAGGATTCACGGTAGCGCGCAACCAACTGGAAATACAATCTTATAAGGCGCCAAAACTTGATATTGCCGCTGAATCGACCTGTAAAAACTGCCATCCGAAACAAATCGCCGCCAAGAACAACGACCGTCAATACCTTATCATCGACGGACAGGAACTGCGGATTGAGTTTAGTAAGACGACAGGATTCCTGTGCAGGTACAACGTCGAAGGTAAAAAATTCATCCATGAGGGAGGCGCGCTGACGCCCAATTTCTGGCGCGCACCGACCGACAACGACTATGGCGCCAGCCTCCAAAAGAAATACGATGTATGGAAACAGCCTGCCATGCAACTTACGTCGCTGGAAAACAAGACCGATAACGGCATCGTCGAAGTGGTTGCACAATACCGGATGCCCGAAGTATCGGCCACGTTGTCGCTGACCTATCTGATCAATCCCAATGGCGAAATACGGGTAACGCAAAAGTTAACGGCCGGGAAAGATGCTGCCGTAGCCAATATGTTCCGTTTCGGTATGCAGATGCGGTT
>Ga0082212_10007472_pt1 | contig 14448 bp, 10 predicted proteins | sample TergutNt197P3_FD_71548 | JGI IMG/M metagenome (GOLD analysis project Ga0082212, IMG submission 71548) | Neocapritermes taracua P3 segment gut microbial communities from Petit-Saut dam, French Guiana - Nt197 P3 | ecosystem: Host-associated > Arthropoda: Insects > Digestive system > Gut ... | reverse complement strand
CGAGGAGTGTTGTGACCACCCCCCGGCCTGCATGTGTGAACAACCCACACACACAATAGCACTGGGCTACGCCTGAGACTTATTATAAGGTTATTGAAGGAATTATTCAAGCCTCTATGAGTTGATTGCGTTGCGTTTGGTTAGCTTGGCAACAAGCATCGATGCTGTGTATGGGAAGTACACAGCGTTTTTGTTTCTTGCGGGAAGACCCGGGAGCGGTGCTACCGCTCCCGGAGCGTACCGTGAGGAGCGCTCGCGATGAATCTGCTTATAGAGGAGATTTAGTTTATGAAGCCAGCCGTGCCATCGAAGAGAGCAGTAAGGCGCTTTCTATCTCTTGCCATCATATTACTTGTACTGCTTCCCCCGCTGCCGTATACTACATCGGCTGAAGACTATTATGGAGATTACGACCAGTTCATTGCACCAATTACTCCAGTCGAGTATCTACCCGATTATGGAGAGTACATTGAGATTAGCAATCGCGCCGGACTTGAAGCTATCGCCAGCAACCTCAGCGGCAAGTACTATCTTTCCGCAGATATTGACCTTTCCGGGGCGGACTGGACTCCTATAGGGGAATCTACTCCTTTTTCAGGAGTCTTCGATGGGCAGGGACACGTAATCAGCAGCTTGATGATTACTGGTGAAGCAGTAGTAGGAACTACTCTCTCCGGAGGTTTGTTTGCGAACATTCTGGGCGGCGTCATCTGCAACGTCATGCTTGATGAGATAGGTATAGATCTTTATATTACATCAGATACTACGGCCTATGTTGGCGGTATATGCGGTAATGCAGCATTTGGCGAGATATACAACTGTATTTCCACCGGAGTAATAGGCGTCACCTCAAGTAGCACGTACCTGGGAGGCATCTGTGGTTATGCTGTCGGTTGCGTTCTCGAAAAGAGCTACAGCAACACCTCATTTTTTTCTACAGCAACTACAGGAACCTCATCTGTTGCCGGGATTTGTGGTGGATCCTATAGTGGGGAGATTAGCATTTGTTACAGCCTCGGAACGGTCACATCACATTCATTCGGACATACATTCATGGGAGGTATATGTGGCATTGCTTCGGCAACTGGGATTACTTTCAGCTTCAATGCCGGCGAGCTAGACATATTAAGTTCATACGGCGCGTTCGTCGGAGGTATCGCAGGTATTAACGGTGACTCCACAGAAGAGTGTTACAACGTGGGTTCAATTATCGTGCGTAACTCATTCGAGTCCTATGCTGGCGGGTTATGTGGGATATGTAGTGGCAAAGCTAACAACAGCTACTCTTCATGCTCTGTTACAGCTTCATCTTCTGATGGTACCTACATTGGCGGGGTGTGTGGTGTTAATGAAGCATTAGACCCAGATTTCTGCGCCGCTGTTTGGAACAACAGCAGTAATCAGAGTATCGATGGAAGCACATTATCAACCGTTCAAAAGCAAGGGGTTTTTACTGGTCCAGACGAGACCTCCTCCCGGAGCGCATCCGAAATGAAAGACCGCAGCAGCTACGCGTCTAACTATGTTGGCTTTGACTTCACAAGTGTTTGGGGCTTCAAAGACGGCGAGAACGACGGCTACCCGATTCTTCGTGCGTTTTATCCGGCGATTGAAGGTAGGTCAATAGACCGGAAGACTCTTTCTATGGAAGTAGGCGATGCCGCTACGCTGGTCGCGACCGTAACTCCAGACAATGGCATATACCCATTAGCCACTTGGTACACAAGCAACGCCGGCGTTGTTACGGTCAGCAACGGCGTTGTTACAGCTATCTCCGCCGGTTCCGCAGAGGTTGGATTCATAACTGCTACTCCAACGAACGACGGCGGCTCCAATGCATGCACCGTGACTGTTACTGCCAAGAAAACGAACAATATCGTGATAACCGGTCCTGTTACTACAACCGCCCCTGAAAAGCCAGTTGATGCGCAAGAGCCGGAAATCACGTCTCAACCTAAGGATGCATGGACTGTTCTTGATATTGATGTAGCGTTATCAGTCACTGCTGCCGTCTCAGACGGGGGCAGCCTTTCATATCAGTGGTACAAGAACGCATCTGCCAGCAACAGCGGCGGCGTGCGCATTGCAGGAGCAACCGACAGTATACTCACACCGGAAACTGACGAGCTTGGCACTTACTACTATTACGTCGTATTAACAAACACGAACGACGAAGCGACCGGGGAAAAGATTGCGGCAGTAACAAGCGACTTCGCGACAGTGACCGTCGAAGAGCCCATATCCAACACCAACGGACAGCTCAATGGCATAATTATGACCGCAACAGTGACTCAGATAGGGGTGGAGTTCGAATGGACGCCTGCAAACAACCCGTTAGGCTACCGTATATATAAAGCTACAGAACCAAGCGGCGAAGGCGCATCGATCTCATACGAGCCAATCCTTGGCTCCGGTTACTTCGACATTAACATCGAGCCGGACACATGGTACTACTACACAATAGCTGCAGTCCTCAACGTGGAAAATGCGCTCTCTAATGGGGAGCAGGCGGATTACCCATCATGGGACTCGAAAACCATGGGCCCGAAAAGCGAAGAAATCGCGATAATCATGTCCTTCATTGAAGAAGATGACGAAGAAGTACGCGGTTTTATGATGCTGACTATTGGCGACCCTTATATGCGGCTAAACGAGAAAACCATCGAGATAGACCCCGGGCGCGGTACCACGCCAATCATTTCGGGTGGGCGCACCATGCTTCCGATTCGCGCAATTATAGAAGGAATGGGAGGCGAGATATTTTGGGACGAAACAGACAGGCTCGTCTCAGTACATTACGGCGATGACCTGGTTAAAATGTGGATAGGCATGAAAGGCTATACCGTAAATGGCGTAGAGGAAGAAATGGATGTTGCCCCGTTCATGCATAACGACAGGACAATGCTTCCGGTTCGTTTTGTCGCTGAGAGTCTCGGCTGCCCGGTAGAATGGATAGGAGCGCTGAACAAGGTTGTTATCGTATACATTGTCAAAGGAGCGGAAGAGAAAATTGAATAGCGAAGCTGACTACTCAGGCGTCAACAACAAGAAAAAGTCTTACTGAAATTAGGAGGAAGAAATGAGTAGGTATTCAAAGATGAGGAGAATCGCAACATTAGCCGTTGCACTGGTAATGGTTATGGCGTTAGTTCCCTGGCTCGGACATAGGGCAAACGCATCATCACAGCTTGGCCTGGAACACTTGTTGAGAGGTTTCAACGTCTTGTCCGGTTCAGAGCTGAAGAACGGCACATTGGCGCCAAGCAGCATTCTCAGCAACGGAGCGGCGGAGTCCCTGAGCAGCTACAGCAAAGTTGACGTGGTTGAAGAAGCTGCTGCGCGAATTGATACTGGTCGTTCATTAGCCGAAGCAGCCGGGAACTCTAAACTGGATATGTCTGTTTCCGCAAAAGCAGAAGTTGATTTAGGGAAACTGTTCAAGGCAAATGCCAGCTCTAAGTATGGTACTACGGTCAACTCAAGCTTTAGCAGCTCCTTTGACTCAAGGTTCTTTAATATGTATGTGTATTATGCCAGAAACAAAAACTCAATTGATATGAGTTCGACAGAGGTAAGAACATCGCTTCAGCGCGCACTTAGTCCCGATTTCTTGAATGCATTGCTAAACGAAAAGGACATAAAAGGAAAGCTGTTTGAGCAGTATGGGACTCATTTCCTAAACTCCTACGCCAGAGGTGGTTGGGTTGAGGCTTCGATATCGACAACAAGCACAAGCGAAGCGATAAGCGATGACATAAAGAACGCATACGAAGCTGCGGCAGGGCTCAAGGTCCCAAAGGTAGCAATAGACGCAGCTTTTAAGCTGGAACAAGATACGAAAAGCAGCTCCAACGCAAGTAAATTCAACACAAAAGTCTACAGCTCCGCCTCAGGTGGATCGGCAATCCAAGGGTTGAGTTTCATTGATGATTTAGGAAAGTCAGAAGACACAATTAAGAAGTGGGGGAACACCTTTACAGACGCAAATAGCGTGATTCTGACAGATGAGTATCTTGGTTTAACAGGAATCTGGGAGCTCATACCTGTCGGGTACGATGACAGATATGTAGAAGTCGTCACAGAGTATCTCAAGCTTTCCATGGAGCAGGATCGGCAGTTCCTAAATGAATTCTTGTATAAGTCGCCTCTTACCAGCGGGTTTGAACGAGCTGCCGCAATCGAAGGCATCCCTCCGGCTCCCGACAACGGTGTGCCGGCTAATGCTACGAAGATATCAAGCCAAGAGGATCTAAGGGATAAACTGACAAACAAGTCAGGTTATTTCGTACTAACACAAGACATACCCATTTCCGGAGCATGGACACCAATAAGCGGGTTCAGCGGGACTCTTGATGGTCAAGGGTACGTTATCTCGAACCTGAATATGAAAATTGATGGTAACAGTCAAAGTTACGCAGGGCTGTTTGGCAGGATATCATCAGGAACCGTTACAATAAAGAACCTGGGAATTCAAATCGGATCCAGCGGGGTTATCAACGATAGTAATAACGGGTTGAATGTCGAACGACAAGTAAATTCTGGCGGCATAATCGGAGAGACAACGGGAGGCAATATCACAATTGAAAACTGCTATGTGACGTCAGGGTTAATCCGCTCTCACATATATCGCGGTACAAATGCGGCATATGCTTGCGCCGGAGGCCTTATCGGTCGAGTGAGCAGCGGGAGCACTGTGACAATAAGAAACTCATACGCAACAAGCCGCATTGAAGCGGAAACGGAAGTTGGGGGCTTTGGTTGGGTTATTACCGGGCATGCTAATGCCGGAGGACTTGTTGGGTATAGAGTTGGTACGCTTAATATCGAAAACTGTTACACCACAGGGCAAGCGTGGGCAAGGACGTATTTTGGCTGGGGGTCCAGCTGGACCGGTGATGAAAAACCGTGTGCCGGTGGACTCATCGGCAAGGAATTAACTACAACGACCCCAGTCAAGAGTTATTACGTGAATGAAGGGTCAACAGTTGGATCAAACGGTAGTATAACAAAAAGAGGAACCTACATCACAGCAGAAAACCTAAACAACCAGTCATACTTTACTGGCGCGAGCGGCTGGGATTACGATAGAACCTGGATGCAAGGCTCCCCGCCGACTCTGCGCAAACCGGGCGACGTCGTTGTGAAACCAACTTTCTACTACCAGTATAAAGCGAGTAGACCGAACATTGTTGAAGGCAGCGTACTGAAGCTATCGGATATAATGACGCTTTTCTTCCTCGACAAAGAAGTGACTTCGAGCGCAAATCTTTATCTGCGATACAACTTCTCACAGAGCGGAATGCGAAACCTGCAGATTGTATATGTTGATGGGAACAAAAAGTACGTTTGCGAGATCGCAGGAGTGCCGGTAATAGGCATTGAAATACCGCCAATCGTGCGAAATGACAATGGGATTTATTTGACACAGGGGCTGAAGAACGGAATCATTTTACGGGCTGTCATCACAGAGAGCGGCGTATACTTCGATTGGTGGCTGGCAGACGGCAGCAAAGCAACGAGTCCAATCGGCTATCGTATATACCGTTCGTCAGCACTCGGGAGCAGCGGAGTATCGATAAGTGATTTCCCGCTCAAGGAGGACAGCTTCTTTGACGCTAATGTGGATTCGAACACATGGTACTACTACTCCATTGCAGAAGTCATTACAGGCGCGGACTTCGATGAAGCGACGGTAACGCTCATTCCTGAGACCGTTGGAGTTCGAGGCGAAGAGATAGCTGTTCGAACAGGGATTATCATACCGCCCGAAAAGCCAATTGTTAGTGGTGAACGCGGGTTTATCATGATGACAATCGGTGATCCTTTGATGCGAGTAAACGAAGAGACACGAGAGATCGATCCCGGCCGGAATACTGTGCCAATAATCGTCTCCGGGCGTACGATGCTGCCCATACGCGCAATCGTTCAAGCAATCAATGGCGAAGAGCGGGGCGTAGAATGGGATGAAGAGGAAAGATGCATAACGCTGGAGGGTAATGACCGCGTCGTTCAAATGTGGATAGATAATAAAGACATCCTCGTGAACGGCCAGCCGGACACAATAGATATTGCGCCGTTTATTGGCAACGGCAGGACTTTCATACCTGTGCGCTTTGTCGCTGAAAACCTTGGCTTGAGGATTGAGTGGTTGAGCACGGCAAACAAAGTCGTAATCGTCTACTATCTGCCGCTCGTCGAAAGCTCGGATATAAGCAGCTAATACAAGCCCAGGAGCATGGGTAATCTTGAGCAATCCGGGAGCGACAAAATCGCTCCCGGAGCATAGTACGAAGAAAGAATCGGAGGATAGAATATGAAACAGCGTATACAAGGCATTGTGATTGGGTTGCTCATTGCGGTCACGCTATCATGCAGCACAGCGAACGCAGAAACCGGCACGCAAGACATCGTAGTCACGTACAGCAATATCACGCTTATCATTGACGGCGCGGTAGTGACGCCGAAAGACGTTAACGGTAACATTGTTGAACCATTCATCTACAACGGCACCACTTATCTGCCTGTACGCGCCGTCGGCGAGGCATTTGGCAAGCCTGTCGACTGGGAAGGCAGCACTACCAGCGTCTATGTCGGTGAGCGTCCAAATAAGCCTGCCAGAGAGGTGCCGCTGTATAATAAACCATACTTGGACGTAACGAGTCTCGATTGGTTTCGCGCTAGTGGAAATGACCGCGAGAGCACAATTTGGTTGATCCCAACCGGAAGCGGTACTTGGAGAAGCTGGACTACTCATGTAACATATGCAATAAACTCTGCTGCCAGGGCGTTCAAAGGCACGCTCAACCCTCCGCCAGAGTCACTAAATGCGCAAATGATCTACCGTTTATATGGCGACAACGAGTTGATCTATACATCACCGCCAATGACGAAGAACGTGTCACCCATACCTATTGAAGTTGATACAAGAGGTTACCTGCAACTAAAAATTGAGTTGGAAACGACCAATGTTACACGTACTTTCTATTTTGACGGCTCGTATGCTGGCATCACTAACGCCGTAATCGTCACAACGGACTATTAAGCGCGCTTCGTAACGCATCGGTTATCCGTCATTCATAACTTCTGCAAACACGCCTCCGCAGCCAGAACGTGCAGCACAAACGGTCGAGTAGGTGGGCGCCTCGCAGCGCCTCGCCTACTCGACCGTTTTCAACATAAGTACCAGTCCTACCTGTTCCCGGAATGCTGTCCGTTGATTTTACAACCAAATATTTGACAGTACGAGATTTGACAGAGAGGGTGAATTTCGCTATAATCATCATGAGCAGAGGTTCTCAGGGATGAAGGGTATTAACCCCTGGGCAAGCCCTGGGCCCGCGCGACACTCGCTTCGCTTGACAATAAACACCGGATAGGCGTTGAGGTGAACTGAATGACCTGGTCAGATTATATGATAAAAGCGGCAAGACACTCAAAAGGTAATGCGGGGCATTGGTTTAGATACCTGCGTAAAGATATAGACAATTGCGGAGAATACTTCACAAAAGAAGATGTCGATGCGTTGGTACATAATGAGGCTTTGACGCCTTTTCAGCGCGTATCAATCAAGGCGGCATTTGAAGAAGGATCGCCTACAAGGCTATACATCATTGGCTTGAACAGCAAAGTGAACCAAAACACAATTCGGATGGTGAGGGAAAAATTTGGAGATTCAAACCCCCGGTAGCGGTCAAATAGACTTCGGGCCTGTATTTAGGCGATTGAATGAAGAATTATCCCGTATCAATAGTTCGCTGGACTTGGTATGCGCCGGCGGATATGTGCTGCAGCTTCATGGGTATAGGTCGACGATGGACATCGACGCCTTTTACACCAGCAATGCGGAAATTGAAGCGGTCATTCGCAAGGTAGGAGACGAGTTCGGTATAAACAGACCCGACGAATTATGGCTGAACAGCTCAATATCAAACATGAATCCAAAACCGCCTGCCGCATACTGTAACCTTGTGTATCAATTTTCTAACTTAGAGGTCAGCGCGGTCGATATCCCCTATTTAGTCGGTATGAAGTTCACAAGCGGCAGAGATCAGGATTTGATAGACGTTGGTATGATACTGAAACATGACAATAATCAAGAGCCGTTTGAACTTTTGTCAGAACTAATCGGCATGGGATTCCAAATTGACATATCGAGCCTGTTAGACGGTTTTGAGAAAGCGCGCGGTATGCAATGGCTTGAAGAATTTTACAAGAACAATGAATCTGAATTTAGAAAATATTATTAGGAGCCTTGAAGAAACACCACAAAATTTTCAAGGCTCCTAAACGTACTGATTTATAGGCGATGTCACAGCCTCGGGTCGTCAGGTTCGCTCTCCAACGCCAATACCCCGAACACGTGCTCATGCACGCGGTACAGAGGATTATTACGCGAAGACAAAGCACCCGGCCCCGCGAAGCGGCTGCTCACGCGCCGCAGGCATCGCGGGGCCACCCTTTTTGCTGAAGAGCGTGACTTTTCCTTGCTTTTCAAACTTGGTAAAACCGTAAAACAGCGAGTTGACAAAAAGTATATACAGACTTCAAAAGTATATAAGAGTATATAACAAAAGCCCCGTCTGTGCATGGCACTAAATCAAATGGACCGCATATAAGGGAACAGATTTGATATTGTTCACGAAACCGAAATTCCTTGCGGAAACCCTTATGGCGTATCGTGGATGGTATTTATCCATATATGAACTTAGGCTGTACGAACGGACGTGATCGCCTGCTTTTACTTCGACCGGGATGGTTTCGCCGTCTATCATCACAACGAAATCGACTTCCGCTTTTGAATCGGACGACCAATAGAACAACTCGCGGCCATTGCTCACAAGATTGCCCGCGACATAGTTTTCTACTATACCACCCATAAAGGTTGGGTTGAAGGCGCCGAGGTTACTCCCCGACAACCCGGCTCTCAAGCTGCATAACCCGACGTCATTCATGTACAATTTGAATGAAGAAACGTCCTCGGTCACTCGCGGGGGTATATCGCCCCTGATTGTTTTAGCGCATTTCAACGCGACCCCGGCGGATATAAGCCAATCTATCGACTCGCCGAAAAGGCTGGCCCGCGCCCCTTTTGAAACAAACTTGTACTGGAATTTCTTATTATCCTTTGCAAGCTGCGGGACTATGGAGTCATACGCATTAATGGTTTTAAGGCTTTGCGATTTTCCCGCGTATTTTACCATATCGGACGTATAGGTATCGAGTATGATTTTCTGGACGTCCCTGTAACTCAGGGCTGCGCCGTTGTCGAAATAGCTCGATACAGAAAGCGGCATGCCGCCGACGAGCAGATACTCCCCATATAAGCTGAGCAAGGCGTTGTGCAGATCCGGCGCTATTTGCTTGTTGTTTACATAGCACTCCTTGATAGTATCCGCGAAGACTGCCTTATCGGATTCCAGTAAAAACTCTTCAAAGTTTAGCGGATACATCACCTTTGCTAGTACCTTCCCAACGGGAAATGAAAATCCCGATGATGAAATATGTACGCCCAGCAGGGACCCCGCTCCGATCAAATCATACTCCGGGGCGTCCTCGCAGAAGTACTTAAGGGAAGTAAGCGCCCTGTTGCACACTTGAATCTCGTCGAATACGAGCAAAGTGTTCCCGGGGGTGATAGTGGCGTTGAAAAATCTTTCAATTTTCGGGATCAGCTTTTTCGGGTCTATGCTGTCGTCGAATAAGCTGATCAGCGCGGGCTCTTTCTCAAAATTCAGATAGACCGTGTTCCTGTAGTAGTTCGCCCCGAAATCGCTTAATGTATATGTTTTACCGACCTGCCGCGCCCCATACAGGAGTAAGGGCATCCTTTCGTGGCCTAGATCTTTCCACCACTTAAGATATGCTTCGATTTTCCGTTTCATGGTATATACTCCGGCTGTTTAGAATCAAGTCTTGCGTTATTGAACGATACCATATTACGCGACCAATGTCAAGATTAGTGAGAAATATGACAATAATAGGTGCCAATAAATGCTATAAAATACATTTATAGGCACCTTGGATATGGGCTGAATGATCAGAGACTGCTCAGGGTGGCCTGAGTGATGGGAGCCTTGGACAAAAGTCGCGTCAATAGTGGCGGGAGTCTTGTCCAAGGCTCCTGAGTTGGTTTATATGTACACATAACGTGCTGTCCTGTAAGAGTGCTGTAACAGACGCAGCGAAATCCAGTTTACAATCCGGTTTCAACCTAACTTTTCACTTTACGCGGCGATTCGGGCGTGATAGAATATGGGGGTGGGATTCAAACTCGAGTACGAATCCCACCCCCAAACTGTCGCTATCGCAGAACAAGGACTTCAAATCTGATTTGTGAGGTTGACTCTATGAAAAAGCCTGTTTGGACATTTATCGTCGGCTTGCTGATGCTTGTCGTTGGCCTGTTTTGGCTGACTTCGGTAGTGCAGGTGTCAAGCATCTGGGGATCCGGCTTGCAGATTGGTGGCGTCAGCGTGTCCGGTGGTTTCACTCTGGTGCCGCTGATTTTCGGTATCATCTGGTTGTTCTACAATCCGAAGTCGACAGGGGCAAAAATTCTCAGCGTGGTTGGTGTAGTGGTCATCATTGCGGGGATCATTATGAGCATTAGGTTTTACGTGCGCGGCACCAGCTTATATGTCTTCATAATCATCTTCGTATGTATCGCAGGGGGCGCAGGTTTGCTTGCAAGGTTCTTGCTGACCGGTAACAGCAGTTCAAGCAAGCCGGATAAGTAGCGAACTGCGATAGACTGGTTTCGTATGGAGGAATAAGCATATGCAACTGCAAAACAAAGCAGGGATTATCACAGGCGCCGGCACAGGGATCGGCAGGGCCTGCGCGCTGCGTTTCGCGGCGGAAGGGGCAAGGCTCGCGTTGTTCGACCTTGCGGGCGAAACGCTTGCAAAGACGGAAAAGCTCATAAAGGCGGCGAACCCCTCGTCGGAAGTCCTGTGCTTCAATGTCGACGTATCCGATGAAAGCGCAGTAAAGTCGGGCGTGGAAAGCGCCGCCGATGCTTTCGGCAGGCTCGATTTCGCGCACAACAACGCGGGAGTCATGATGACGCCGGCGCCTGTGGGCGAGGTGGACAGCGAAAAATGGGAGCGCGTCATGCGTATAAACCTTTTTGGCGCTTTCTATTGCGCAAAGTATGAGATACAGCAGATGCTGAAAGCCGGCAACGGCGGCTCCATCATTTTCACCGCGTCGGTGGGCGGGCTTATCGGCACGCCGTCAGCCTCTGACTATGTTTGCTCAAAACACGCCGTCATCGGCCTTATGAGATCGATCATGTGCGATTACGCGGACAAGGGTATCCGCTCGAATGCGATCTGCCCCGGTCAGATTGAGACGCCGATGTGGGAAGCGATCAACGCCCCCAGGTTCAGCTCGCCCGGCGAGTACGCGCGCTTCAACGCGGCTCAGAACCCCATGCGCAGGCTGGGGCTGCCCGAGGAGATAGCTGCGGCCGCGCTTTTCCTGGCTTCAGACGAGGCCTCGCATATTACGGGCGTCGCGCTCCCCGTCGATGGCGGGCATGTCGCGACGAACGCGACGTACTTCGACTGGTCGTAATGCGGACAAGGAGCTGTTGCGGTTTATGTTCAGAATAATATCAGCCCGCGAGTCAGCGGACTTAATCAATGACGGCGACTGTATCGCCATCAACTCGTTTTTGGCGCTTTCCAATCCGGAAGCGCTGCATGACGCCGTGTATGAGCGGTTTATCGAAACCGGTTCGCCAAAAGATTTGCGCTTGTTCTGCTCGGCGGGGTTCGGCGCATGGGATGAAAACCGTTTTGCGGACCGATATATTCTGGCGGGAGCGGTCCGAGAAGTCGTCGCGAGCCATTACAACAGCATGCCTGCCGCTATACGCATGGCGCTTGAAGGGAAGATTGAGGCGTACTGCCTGCCGCTGGGCGTGCTTTCCCATGCCGTTCGCGCCGCTGCCGCAAACAAGGACTGGCTTTTAAGCGAGGTCGGCATCGGCATTTATTGCGACCCCCGCGTGGATGCCTACGCCTTGAACGATGTCTCAAAAAGGGAGCTTGTTAAGGTGCAGGAGATCGAGGGCGGCGAGATGCTTTTATACCGCACCCCGAAAATCGACGTTGCGTTCATCAAAGGAACCACGGTTGACCCTAACGGGAATATATCCTTCGAGAAAGAGTACCTGACAGTGGACGCTCTCGCAACGGCGCAGGCGACAAAACGTAACGGCGGCAAGGTGATTGTCCAGGTGGAGCGGGTCAGCCATGAGTTCTCCCGCCCCCGCAATGTAATCGTGCCCGGTATTCTGGTGGACGCGGTGGTCGTATGCGATAGCGCTGCCGAAACAGGGGAATACAACCCGGCTCTTTCAGGCGATATGCACGTCCCGGCGACGCATATGGACTATTTTATCAACAGGCTGTCCACCACGAGAAGCGGGAGAAAAGAAACAGGCGACCAGACTGCGGACATCATTGGCGAACGCGCGGCCAAGGAACTGTGTCCCGGACAGATCGTGAATATCGGCATCGGCATCCCCGAAATGGTGGGCAAGTATGCTTCCAGGCATAATATCTTGAAAGATATCCACATCACGGTAGAGGCCGGCGGCGTTGGCGGGCTTCCCGCGCCGGGCGTGGCGTTCGGCGCGACCATTGGCGCGGATATGATCTGCGATATGGCGACGCAGTTCGATTTTTACGATGGCGGCGGGCTTGATATTTGCTTCCTGGGTGGTTTGGAAGCTGATGCTGAAGGGAACGTGAACGCCCACAAGCTTGCCGGCGGCTATTCCGGGATTGGCGGTTTTGCCAACATCACCCACGCTACCAAAACGATTGTATTTTGTATGAGCTTCAACACCAAGGGGTTGGTTGCGGCAAGAGAGAATGGCGAAGTGAAGATCATGAACGAGGGCGTCGTGCCAAAGTTCAAAAAGAGCATTTCCGCAATCAGTTTTTCCGGCAGGAACGCTTTTGCGCGTGGCCAGCGCGTCCTGTATGTCACAGAGCGCTGCGTTTTCGAGCTGACAAGTGCGGGCTTGACTCTGCGGGAGGTTTACCCCGGCATAGATGAAGAGCTGCATATTCGCGGCATGTTGGATTTTAACGTTTGAGGTGGATATTATAGTATGGATACTAGATTATTTAAGGCTGCTGATATCTCGCTGCTGGGATTCGGGCTCATGCGCTTGCCGAGAAGACAGGGCAAGCCGTTCGACATCGATTACGAGGCGTCGACGGAACTCATCGAGCATGCGATGGCAAACGGGGTAAATTACTTCGATACCGCATATACTTACGGAGGCAGCGAAGATTTCGTCGGGCACGCGCTGTCGGTATATCGGCGCGACAGCTATTATCTCGCTACAAAATGCCCTCCGTGGATGATAAACGGCGAGGAGGACTTTGAGCGGATTTTTGCCGAGCAGCAAAAGCGTTGTAATACGGACTATTTCGATTTCTACCTTGTCCATAACTTCGCGCAGGAGTCGAAGCGCGCCGCCGGCAATGCCGAGTACTTCGAGCGATTTGAGAAGATTGGCATGTACGATATGCTTAAGCGCAAGAAAGCGGAGGGCAAGATCCGCAATATCGGCTTTTCGTTCCACGGCACGCTGGAGATTCTCAGGAGGACAGTTGAGGAGTACGGGTGGGACTTTGCGCAGATACAGCTCAACTATGTCGACTGGAAAGCTACAGACGCGAAAGCGCAGTACGATGTGTTGGCTAAAAAAGGCATCCCGGCCATAGTTATGGAGCCGCTTCGAGGCGGCGCGCTTGCGCAGCTGAACGAGGCGTCCGCGGCAGTTTTGAAAGCTGCAAGACCTGATGAAAGCATAGCGAGCTGGGGGTTGCGCTACGCGGCGTCCCTGCCGGGTGTGCTGACTGTTCTGAGCGGTATGAACTCGATGCCGCAGCTTCTGGATAATATTTCCGCGCTGAGCGGTTTCACGCCGGTCACGGATAAGGATAAGGAGCTGCTGGACGAGGCGGCAGCTATTTTCAGCAAGTCAGGAACTATCGGCTGCACAGGCTGCGGCTACTGCCTCCCCTGTCCCGGCGGAGTAAATATTCCCAGTGTTTTTTCCATCTACAACCACGCGCGGCGCGCCGGGTTCCATATCCCGTTCGATAATGGATACGCAACGCTGGAGGAGGGGGAAAAGGCCTCCAACTGTGTTCAGTGCGGTCTGTGCATGGAGCGGTGCCCGCAGCATCTAGCCATTCCCGAGTATCTGCGCGAGGTGGACGACTATGCGGGGTCGGGAAGCGCCAATGTTTGATGGTTCGCCGTTCTTTGGAACTGTTCAGGTGCCCCGTCCAGGCGCTAAATTTCATTTCGTAAGCGCAACCTCGTCGCTGCGGATTACACTAAGACTCGCATTACAGCAAGCTGTAACGCTCGCTCGTTCCATCGCAGCTCCTCTTCGAATCAAAGCAGGCTTCGATT
>Ga0082212_10007471_pt1 | contig 14450 bp, 2 predicted proteins | sample TergutNt197P3_FD_71548 | JGI IMG/M metagenome (GOLD analysis project Ga0082212, IMG submission 71548) | Neocapritermes taracua P3 segment gut microbial communities from Petit-Saut dam, French Guiana - Nt197 P3 | ecosystem: Host-associated > Arthropoda: Insects > Digestive system > Gut ... | reverse complement strand
ATAACATCACGGGATACGCCGTTGGGATGGAGTATGGCTATTTCAATGGCTTTTATGTGGGATACAACAGGAAGCAGAGCAGGGCGGATAATATCTTCATCCATGGTACGAACATCGACGCTGTTGGCGATCTCCCAGAGTACATCCAGGGGGCCGTGGAGCAGGGCAGGGAGCCGCAACCGCAATCAAGGGTTTAGGATAGGTCTAATGAGTACATCCCCCTCATGATCGTCCGCGTCGCTACAGAGATTGCCGCGAACCGCTTGTTCGACTACGCCGTGCCGGAGCGGCTGCGGGCGCAGATGCGGGTGGGGCTGTGCGTGCGCGTGCCGTTCGGCGGGCGGGAGGTGGATGCGTATGTTATCGAGATGCTCGAACAAGGTGGCACGGGCATTCCTGCCCGTGATGATGTTTGCACACAGGAAAGCCTGCCCTTCTTTCAGCACGGCGAGGACGCTGTGCGCCATCTTTCGCTGAAACCCGTCACCTCCATCCTCTCGGGCACCGAATACCTCTCGCCCGCGCTCATCACGCTGACGCGGTGGATGGCGGAGTATTATTGCGCACCGTTCGAGCAGACGATACGCTGCGCGTTGCCCGCCGCCGTGCGCAACCGCGACATCCGCGCGAAGGAGCAGCTCTACGTCACGCTCACGGGCGAGCCGTCCGCGAAGCTCACGCCGCGCCAGGCGGAGCTTCTCGCCAACCTGCGGCGCGTGGGCGGCGGCTGGCTGCGCCCGCTGCTTCAGGAGTTCGCCTGCACCACGGAGACGCTGCGCAAGCTGGAGGCGGCCGGCGCGATCGCCATCGGAACGCGCCAGATGCGCCGCGACCCGCTCGCGAACCGCACCATCCTCCCGACCGCGCCGATGAAGCTGATGCCCGAGCAGGCCGCCGCGCTGGAGGCGATTATAAAATTAGGAATTAGGAATGAGGAATTAGGAATTAAGGCTGACTCTGTCTCCCCGTCTCCGATTCCTAATTCCTCATTCCTAATTCCTAATTCGCCTCTCCTCCTCCATGGTGTCACGGGTTCCGGGAAGACCGAAGTTTATCTGCAGGCCATCGCGCATGTGCTGGAGCAGGGGCGGGGGGCGATCGTGCTGGTGCCGGAGATCGCGCTCACGCCGCAGACGGTGCAGCGGTTCGCGGCGCGATTCGGCCCGCGCGTGGCGGTGCTGCACAGCGCGCTCAGCGAGGGGGAGCGGTTCGACGAGTGGCACCGCATCCGCAGCGGCGAGGCGCGTGTCGCGGTGGGGCCGCGCTCGGCCATCTTCGCGCCCGTTCGGGACCTCGGCATCATCATCGTGGACGAGGAGCATGAGCCGAGCTACAAGCAGGACGAGAGCCCACGCTACCACGCGCGTGACGTGGCGGTCATGCGCGGGCATTTCGAGCGTTGCGCGGTGGTGCTCGGCACGGCCACGCCGTCCATGGAGACATGGCAGAACGTGCGGAAGGGCAAGTACCGCATGGCGCACCTGCCCGTGCGCGTGGCGAACCGCCCCATGCCGCAGGTGCAGGTGGTGGATATGCGCCTCGACGTGGCGCGGGCGGGAGGGGTCGTGCGTGTCTTTTCGGATGAGTTGCTGGATGCGCTGAAGCTGCGGCTGGAGCGCGGTGAGCAGTCCATCCTGTTCCTCAACCGTCGCGGTTATTCGAGCTCGCTCACGTGTCCGAAGTGCGGCGGCAAGGTGTCGTGCAACAAGTGCAGCGTGTCGTTCACTTACCACCGCACGGACGAATGCCTGCGGTGCCACATCTGCGGCGGTTGGCGCCATGTGCCGGACACCTGCCCGGACTGCGGCGACCCTGCCATCAAGTACACGGGCTTCGGTACGCAGCGCGTGGAGCAGACGCTCATGAAGTGCTTCCCCAAGGCGCGGGTGCTGCGCATGGACGCGGACGTGACGATGCGCAAGTGCAGCCACGACGAGATTCTGGGGCGCTTCAAGAGCGGCCATGCGGACATCCTCGTCGGGACACAGATGATCGCGAAGGGGCTGGACTTCCCGAACGTCACGCTCGTGGGCGTGCTGTCGGCGGACATGAGCCTGCACATCCCTGACTTCCGCGCCGGTGAGCGCACCTACCAGCTGCTCGCGCAGGTGAGCGGCCGTGCGGGGCGTGACGAGCTTCCGGGCGAGGTGTACGTGCAGACGTTCGCGCCGAAACATCCTGCAGTCGAGGCTGCCGCGAAAGGCACGTTCGAGGCGTTCGCCGAACAGGAGCTGACGGAGCGGCAGCTGGGCGGCTACCCGCCGCACACGCACCTCGTGTGCATCGGGTTCAAGGGCGTGTCGGAGGAGCGCGTGCGGTATGCGGCGGAGATGTTTGCGCGGGAGCTCGCGGCGATGGCGGGCAACGACTTCATCGTCTCCGCGGCCTATCCCGCGCCGCTCGCGAAGGCCAAGGGACAATACCGCTATCAGGTCATCCTCCGCGCCACCTCCACGCGCCTGATGACCCGACCCCTCCGCGCTCTCCTTCGGCGTTACCCCCTCCCGTCGGACGTGGCGCTCGCGATAGACGTTGACGCGATTAATTTGAATTGATTATGGCAGATGCATTCACAGCGATGTTTGAGCGCGTGTTTTTCAAGGCGTTGCCGCGCAACGCGGCGCGTCTCGCCGCGCCGTCGCTGCCGGGTGCGGCGGCGGCATTCGCGGCGGCGGCGCTCGCGAAACGCGCACCGGGGCGCACCGCGTTTGTAATCACATCAAGCCTGTCGAAGATGGCGCATGTGTATGGCGACCTTTATGCGCTGGGGCGCGAGAGCGGGGTCACGCCGCGCATGTTCCCGCAACAGACGAATGGGGATCCCGAAGCGGCGGGGCTGCGCTTGCGTATGCTGGACGTACTGCGGAACACGCCGCCGTCCGCCGCGCCGTGCGTTGTCATCGCACCTGTGGTCGCGTTGCTCCAGCCGGTGCCGGACCCCGATGCGATAGAGGCGGCGTCGGTGACGTTGCGGGTGGGAGAGCAGATCGACTTCGAGGCGCTCGTGGCGAAACTGGTGACGGCCGGGTATGTGCGTGTGACGGATGTGGACGCGCCGGGGCAACTGGCCGTGCGCGGCGGCATCCTGGACGTGTGGTCCCCGGCGGCGGCAATGCCGTGGCGCGCGGATTTCCTCGGGGCGGACATCGAGTCGCTGCGGACGTTCGACCCGCTCACGCAACGTTCTGTCGCGGAAGAGGAATTGATATGGCTGCCACCATGTTCGGAGGCGCCGCTCCCGACCCTCCACATGATCGACCTGTTGCCGCCGCAGGTGGCCGTCCTCTGGATTGAGCATGACAGCATTGAGGAGGCGGTGTATTTTGCGACGCACCGCACGTCGTCATGGGAGACGTTCAAGCAGCGGGTCGCGGCGCGTGAGCCGTGGCTTGAGCTCTATTGCGGCGAACCGCCGCCGCCGCAGATGCCGGGCTTCCCGCTGGACATCGCCGTCCTGCCGGGGCTTGCGGAGCTCGGCGCGGAATATGCGAGCCACCCTGAACTTTTGGCGGGCGCGCGCAAACGGCTGCTCGCGGATTTCACGCGCCGCGCCAATGCCGGCGAGCAGGTCACCCTCTGCGCGGACACTGCCGGAACGTGCGAGCTGCTCGCGCACGAGCTCGGGCCAGACACGCGGATCCGCATCCACAGGGCCGCGCTCTCGGGGGGGTTCGTGCTGCCGGGCCTGGCGCTCGCCACGCAGTCCGATTTATACACGGTGCGCAAGCACTCCTATCGCCCAAACCCGCCCGCCACGGCCGCCGCGCGCGGCGGCCGCGTGGAGAACGCGGCGGACCTCGAGCCGGGCGACCTCGTGGTGCATGTGGACCACGGCATCGGGCGCTTCCTCGGCTCGACGGAGGTGGAGGTCAACGGTCAGCGCTCGGAGGTGTTCTCGCTGGAATATGCGGGCGGCGCGAAGCTGCACGTCCCGGTCTCGCACGCGCATCTGCTCAGCCGCTACGTCGGGGTCGCGGGCCACAAGGTCAAGCAGCACCACCTGGGCGGCAAGCGCTGGACGAAGGAGAAGGTGGACGCGGAACGCGCGGTGGCGGATCTGGCGGCGTCGCTGCTGGAGACGCAGGCCAAGCGCAGTGTCGTGGAGGGCATCGCGTTCGATGCCGCGCCGCCGTGGCTGCACGAGTTCGAGGCCGCGTTCCCGTATCAGGAGACCGCCGACCAAGAGAAGGTCATTGCGGAGGTCAAGCGCGACATGGCCGCGTCGCGCCCGATGGACCGCCTCATCTGCGGAGACGCCGGGTACGGCAAGACGGAAATCGCCATGCGGGCCGCGTTCATCGCCGTGATGAACGGGCGGCAGGTCGCCGTGCTCGTCCCCACGACCGTGCTGGCCGAACAGCACTTCGAGACGTTCGCCGACCGCATGGCCGCATACCCCGTGCGCATTGAGGCAGCCAGCCGCTTCCAGTCCTTGGCGAAACGCAGGAGCGTCCTCGAGGCGGTCGCGGAGGGGAGGGTGGACATCGTCATCGGCACGCACGCGCTGCTGGCGAGCGGCGTCGCGTTCCAGAACCTCGGCCTGCTGATCATCGACGAGGAGCAGCGTTTCGGCGTGACGCACAAGGAGCGCCTGAAACTGGTGCGCCAGAGCGTGGACGTGCTGACGCTCTCCGCCACGCCCATCCCGCGCACGCTCTACATGAGCATGACCGGGGCGCGCGACCTGAGCCTCCTCCAGACGCCGCCGTGCGAGCGGCTGGCCGTCGAGACGAACGTCGCGCGCGACGCGGACAACGTGATCTGCGGCGCCATCCGCAAAGAAATCAACCGCAACGGCCAAGTCTATTTCCTCTACAACCGCGTGATGACCATCCACCTCATGGAGCAGCGCATCCGCAGGCTGGTGCCGGAGGCGCGCGTCGCCATCGCGCACGGGCAGATGCCCCCCTCGATGCTCGCCAAGGCCATGCGCCAGTTCGAGCACGGCGAGATCGACGTGCTGCTCTGCACGACGCTCGTCGAGAACGGCATCGACATCCCGCGCGCCAACACCATCCTCGTGCACCGCGCCGACCGTTTCGGCATCGCCGACCTCTACCAGCTGCGCGGGCGCGTCGGGCGCTCCTCGCAGAAAGGCTTCGCGTGGCTGCTGACCCCCGAGACCGGGTATATCGACTCCGACGCGCGCCAGCGCATCGACGCCTTGCTGAAACACAGCGGGCTCGGCGCAGGGTTCAACCTCGCGCTGCGCGACCTCGAAATCCGCGGCGCGGGCAACCTGCTCGGCGCGGCGCAGAGCGGCCACATCGCCGCCATCGGCTTCGGCCTCTACTGCCAGCTGCTGCGCCGCACCATCGCCCGCATGAAAGGCGAGGCGCCGCCGCTGCTGGTGGACGTGGACATGTCGATCGACTTCCTCGACCTCTCGCCCGGCACCGCCGACCCCGACCGCGCCGCCTGCCTGCCGTATGGCTACGTCGAGGACGAGGGGCACCGCCTCATCATCCACCGCCGCCTCGCGGAGACCCTGTCGCTGAAAGAGGTCAAGGCCCTGCGCGAGGAGCTCGCCGACCGCTACGGCAAGCCGCCGCCCCCCGCGCTCCGCCTCCTGCGCCTCGCCGAGATCCGCATCCTCGCCGCGCAGAAAAAGATCGGGCGCATCGAGACCAGCGACGGCAAGATTTACCTCTACCCCTCCACCACCCGCACCCCTCTCCTCCTCCACAACCACATCCCGCGCCTCCACGGCAAAAACGCGGATGCGATGATATGCGCAATCTTGAATACGGTGAAGGCGGTCGGGCAGGGCTGAAGCTTCCGTGCGCGCAAGGGGCGAGTGTCCTGTCAGCGCCGGGAGCGCAATGTGCCGGGAGCGCAGGGCTTCCGCCCTGCATCGCTTGTTTTGCAGGGCGGAAGCCCTGCGCTCCCGGCACATTGCGCTCCCAGCACCCAAGGGGAAGAGACGGGGCGTCTTCGGCACCAGTAGACCTCTTCGGGAACCTCCGCAAAAAGCATCCCGTTAGGGATGCTACGCTCGGTAGAAAAGAGTGTGAAAAATCACGGCATCCCGTAGGGATGCCTCCATGGGGTCGCATCCCTACGGGATGCGGAAAATTTAAACACCGTTTTTCTACCGAGCGAGCCATCCCTACGGGATGGCGGAGGACTTCCTCCATCCATTCTACCGAGCGATGCATCCCTAACGGGATGCGGCGCAATGAAATACAACGCGGAATGTATCCTGAAATTGCAGGAGGTTCCCGAAGAGGTCTAGTGCAGCTTTTAGTCGGGGAGGGAGACGCGGATGAGGAAGAAGCGGGTGGCGGCGTTGGTGGGGCCCCAGGGGGTGGCGTCGGTGAGGTTGGTCTTGCCGAGGGGGGTGTAGACGCGGAGGGGGGCGAGGTCGGGGGAGTAGTCGAGGGCGGTGACGGCGCCGGCGGCGTTCACGGCGAAGTTGGTGATGCGGAAAGTGCCGTTGGGGTCATTGGGGTGGGCGACCCATTTGTTGGAGTTGACGGGGTTGTCGAACAACCCGTAGAAATCGAGCCATGCGCCGTAGTCGGTCATGAGATCGCCGCCACCGCCCCCTGTGGCAACCCTGAAGCGGGTGTTGGGGATGGCGGAGAGGAGTTCGCCAGGCTGGGTGAAGTTGAAGGCGACATCGTCATTGTTATAGTACCGCGTCCGGCTCGTGGTGATGTCCGTCGTCAGGGCATAGACGTTGCTGCGCCAGCCTAACGGATCCATGGGGCGCACCGCCATGACGCAGAGGTTGCCGTTGGTGTAGGGGAAGGGCGTATCGAAGGAAAGCGACAGCGTGTAGGGACCGCGCGGGACGGAGACGGCGCCCTCGTAAACTTTCGTGAACTGCCCTTGCGGTATCCAGCCGCCCGAGAGGTCGTCGAGCGCGGTGTGCGCGAGCCAGAGCTGGACGGTGCGGTTGTTGAGGTCGCTACTGTCCGTGCTGTTGTAGAAGTAGTCGATGCCGACAATCGTTTCACCGTGGATGAGTGCCAGTTCGGATGACAGGTAGATCGTCTGGACGGCGGAACTGTTGTAGTAGAAATTGAAGGGAATGACGGTTCGGGCGGCCGCCCCTGTCCCGATGTCCAGCTCGGTGATCCTGGGATATTGCGTGAGGGTCAACGTTTTTTGAGTGTCCTCGCACGCAAAAACGAGGATCGCCGTGCGCTCTTCTTCCCCGGCATGGCTTGCGACGGTGTAGGAGACGGTCGCGTCCCCGCTTCCAGTCGTTGTCCCCAGAACCACCCACGGCTCGGCACAGGCGACTGTCCAATTTGACTCGCAGTGGACGGAGACGGCGAAAACGCCGCCCGCGTAGGCGACGGTCTGGCGACTCGGCGAAATCCAGATCACGGGCTCAAACTCATACGCCCCCATGTCCACGTATTCGCCCATGATACGCAGCTTGCCGTCAAGGTCCGCCGCGCCGACCACGTAGAAGTTCGTCCCAGCATCGATGCAGGGGGAATCGGGTTGCAAACGGAAATTGCCCCCCAGTTCATCCATGAAGAGAGGGTCGAGGGCGATATTCCCCACCCCGCCCGGCAACGGCGCGGCGCAGGAGTAGCGGAAGATGGGGCCGCCGCTGTAGTTCGTCGTCGTGCCGCCAGCGACGGTGTTCCCCCAGACGATGCAGTTGTTGAGCGTGCCGCTATACGCCCCACCGCCGTCCCCGTCGGCGACATTCCCCGACAGCGTGCAGTTGTTGAGCGTGCCATACGCCATCCCGCCGCCGTTCTCATGAGCGACATTCCCCGTCAGCGTACAATTGTTGAGTATGCCGTACCCCCCCATCCCTCCGCCGTTCTGGTTAGCGACATTCCCCGACAGGACGCAGTTGTTGAGCGTGCTTGCATACGCCCCGCCACCGTCACTGTTGGCGGTATTCGCAGACAGCATACAGTTGTTGCCTGTGGAATTCCACGCCCCGCCACCGCTTGCTCCTGCCGCATTGCCTGACAGGACGCAGTGGTTGAGCGTCCCGCCCCACGCCCCGCCGCCAGACCACTCTGCTGTGTTGCCTGTCAGGGTGCAGTCGATGAGCGTGCCTTCATAGGCGCCGCCACCATACACGGCATTGTTGCCCGAGAGCACGCACGCCTCCAGCGTGCCGCAGAGGGTTCCCCCGCCGGACTCGGCCCAGCCGTTGGTCAGCGTGAATCCACGTAGCACCGTGTTGGTGTGCAACCCCATCATGCCCAGCGTCGCGCACCGTTCAATGCCGCCGCCGTCGATGCGGGTCTCCTCCGCGCCTTCGACGCTGTGAATCAGGATCGCCGCGTCCTGCGTGACGATGGGCGCGTACACGCCGTTGGTGACGATGACCTCGTCGCCCGGGAGGGCAAGGGTTATTGCCGCCTGAATCGTCTGCTTGGCGGTCGCCCAGCTTAGGGCGTCGCCGCTGTCATCGGCACGCGAGGCGTCCACGTGGTACACCGCCTTCAGGCGCTTGCCCGTGGCGGGCGCACTCAGCGTGGAAATCTCGTCGAGGTTTGCGTCGAACGCCACCGAGACGGCATAGCCGTAATCCGTGTCCCCCAACGCCGACGTATCGAAAAAGGCCGTGTCGGCAATCCAGTCGGAGACGGGCATCCACCGCCCTGTCGCAAGGTCTTGGCGGCAGAGGCGGTACAGCACGGCATCGCCCGAGGCGGGCGCCTCCCACGAGACGAGAACGCCGTCGTAGCGGTCGATGGTCGCCTGAAGGTTTTGAACCCAGTCGGCATCACGGAGCGGCCAGACACCTTCGTAGGCGCCCATGTCCACGGTGCCATTCTGGATACGGGGATTGCCCAGGAGGTCGGGAAGCCCGGCGGGGGCATACTGGTTGCTCCCCGTGTCGAGGCACGGGGATCCTGCCAAGAGCCGATAATCCCCTGCCTCGGGGAGGCGCAGGAGCGGGGCTTGATTCGTGCAAGAGTATGCAACGTCGTCGTCCATGCTGTTGTCTGTCGTCCCGTCAGGCTTGGCATTCCCCCAGACGATACAGTTGTAGAGATCGCCATAGATTGTCCCGCCCCCGATGTCTGCCCTGTTGCCCGCCACGGTGCAGTTGTACAAAAAGCATGCCCTCGCCCCGCCGCCGGAATCCCCCTTGTTGCCGGTCAACAGGCTGTTGTTCAGCGTGCAGTTGAATGCCCCGCCACCCCATTCCGCCGTGTTCCCCGAGAGCGTGCAGTTGTTCAATACGCAATAATCCGCCCCGCCACCGTCATATTGCGCCATGTTCCCTGTCAGGACACAGTGGTACAGCGTTCCGCCGTATGCCCCGCCACCGTAGTATTCCGCCCTGTTCCCTGGCAGGACACAGTGGTACAGCGTTCCGCGGTATGCCCCGCCGCCGTACTCTGAGCATCCATTTCGCAACGTGAATCCACGAAGGCTGACGCCAGAGCGCAGCGTCGCGCAACGGTTCGTCCCGCCGCCGTCGATGAAGGTTGCGCCCGCGCCGTTGACGCTACGGATGGCGATCGCCTTGTTGTCCGTGACAATGGGGGCGTACACGCCGTCGGTGACGAGAATCCCCTCGAAATGCGTGGCAAGGTCGATGGCCGCCTGAATCGTCCGCTTGGCGGTTGCCCAGCTTCTGCCGTCGCCCGTGTCGTCGGGTTGCCCCGCGTCCACGTAGAGCGACTCCGTGCGCTGCCCCGTAACGGAGGCGCTTGGGTCAGAAATCGCATCAAGCCCAAGGTCGAACGCCGTCACGATAGCATAGACGTACTCGACAAACGCTTGCACCTGCGTGTCAAGGAACTCCGTTTCCGCGATCCAGCCCGAGATGGCGACCCACTCTCCCGTCGCCGCGTCCCAGCGCAGGACGCGGTAGAGGACGGCGCCCCCTGCGGCGGGCGCCTCCCACGACACCAGAATGCCGTCCGGGAGGTCGGCGGTCGCCTGAAGGTTCTGGACGTAATCCGAGGCATCGGTGCAAAGCGTCACCGCCCCCTCGTAGGCGCCCATGTCCACCCGCCCGTTCTGGATGCGCGGGTTGCCCAGAAGGTCGGGAAGCCCGGCAGGGGCATAAGCATTGTTCCCCGTATCGAGGCAGAAGGAACCCGCCAGCAGCCGATAGTCACCGATCTCGGGGAAGCGGAAGAGGGGGTCTTGTGCGATGTTCCCCGCCCCGCCTGGCAACGGCGCGGAGCAGGAATAGAGGAAGGTGCAGTCGTCGTGATTCGCGTAGGATCCGTATCCGTAATTCCCCCAGACGATGCTGTTGTAGAGGTCACTCTCTAACGTTCCGCCGCCGTAGTACCGGGTTGCCGTGTTCTCTGTCACCGTGCAGTTGTACAATGTGCTCCACGATACCCCGCCGCCCTCGTCCGCCTCGTTGCCTGACAAAACGCAGTTGTACAATACGCTCTCGCTGGCTCCGCCGCCATAATCGTCCGCCATATTTCCTGTCACCGTGCAATTGTACAATGTGCTTTCGAAAGCACCGCCGCCCTCATAATACGCCACATTTTCTGTCAGCGAGCAGTGGACTAGCTCGCACTCGCTGGCGCCGCCGCCGCCGTAGTGTGCCGTGTTCCGGGTCAGGACACACTCCGTCACTCTGCCGTACAAGACTCCGCCGCCGTTGCTGGAAGTCCATCCGTTCCGCAACGTGAACCCGCAAAGCACTGTATTGGTATGCGTCGATAACAGGCCCAGTGTCGCACAGCGGTCGATGCCGCCGCCGTCGATAATCGTCTCTGCCGCGCCATTGACGCTGTGGATGGAAATCGCCCTGCCGTAAGTCGAGACGGGGGTGTACACGCCGTTGGTCACGACGATGCCGTCCCCCGGGGCGGCAAGGCCGATGGCCGCTTGGAGTGTCTGCTTGGCGGTCGCCCAACTCAGGGCGTCCCCCTGATCGTCGGTGCGCGAGGCGTCCACGTAATACGTGGCGGGCAAGCGTCGTCCCGTGGCGGGGGCACTCAGCGTGGAAATCTCGTCGAGGTGCGCGTCGAACGCCGCCGAGATGGCATAGTCGTAGTCGGTGTTCGGAAGCATCTGCGTATCGAGGAACGCCGTCTCGGCGATCCAGTCGGAGACGGGTGTCCACTGCCCTGTCGCAAAATCAAGGCGGCAGACGCGATAAAGAATCGCATCGCCCGAGGCGGGAGGCTCCCACGAGACGAGGATGCCGTCGGGACGATTGACGGTCGCCTGAAGGTTCTGCGCCCAGTCGGCATTGCGGAGCGTCCAGATGCCTTCGTAGGCGCCCATGTCCACGGTGCCGTTCTGGATGCGCGCGTTGCCCGCCAAGTCCGTCGCGCCGACGACGTAGAAATTCGTCCCCGTGTCGAGGCACGGCGAAAGCGCCAAGAGCCTGAAGTCCCCCGCCTCGGGGAGGCGGAAGAGCGGGTCTTGGGCGATGTTCATGACGTGCGATCCGCCCATCGGGATGGGCTCGGCGCACGAGTAGCGGAACGTGCCGCCGCTGTAGTTCGTCGTCGTGCCGCTGGTCGTGGCGTTGCCCCAGACGATGCAGTTGTTCATCGTGCCGTTGACCGTCCCGCCGCCGCCGTTGCCCCTGTTCCCCGTCACCGTGCAGTTGTTGAGGGTGCTGGCATACGCCCCGCCGCCCGAATAGGTCGTCGCCACGTTCCGTGCCAGCACGCAGTTGTTCAGCGTGCCGTTGTAGGCGCCGCCGCCGTAGGTGGCGGTGTTTCCCGTCAGCGTGCAGTTGTTCAGCGTCCCGTAGTATGACCCGCCGCCCCTATGCGCCGTGTTCCCCGAGAGCGTGCATCGGCACAGGATGCTGTAGTACGACCCGCCGCCATAATCCGCCGTGTTGCCCGAGAGGATGCAGTCGCTTAACGTGCCGTAGGCTACCCCGCCGCCGTCGCCCGTGGTTTTCCCGTTCGTCAGCATGAAACCTGTGAGGATGATGTTGGTGTGCGCGGAGGACGTGCCGAGCGTCGCGCAGCGGTTCGTCCCGCCGCCGTCGATGATTGTCACGCCCGCGCCCTCCACGCTGCGGACGAAGACGGCCTTGTTGGTCGAGGCGATGGGCGCGTACACGCCGTTGGTCACGGCGACGGTCTCCAATGTCACGGCGAGGTCGAACGCGGCTTGGATTGTCCGCTTGGCGGTCGCCCAGCTTTGGCCGTCGCCGCCGTCGTCGGGACGGCTTGCGTCCACGAACCACGACGCGCCCCGTTGCCCCGTGACGGGTGGGCTCGGGATGGAAATGGCGTCGCCGCCAAGGTCGAAGGCCGCCACCACGGCATACTCGGTTTCGACGTACCCCGTCACCTGCGTGTCGAGGAAGCTCGTCCCCGCGATCCAGTCCGAGACGGGTTCCCACTGCCCCGTGGCTCCGTTGAAGCGCAGGACGCGGTAGAGCGCCGCGTCGCCCGCCGAGGGCGGATCCCACGAAATCAAGATGCCGTCGCGGTCGTCGTCGCTGGCGCGGAGGTTCTGCACGAGGTCGGCGGGGGTGTCGCGCAATCCCCATACGCCTTCGTAGGCGCCCATGTCCACGGTGCCGTTCTGGATACGCGCGTTGCCCGCCACGTCCGTCGCGCCGACGACGTAGAAGTTCGTCCCCGCGTCGAGGCACAATGATCCCGCCGTGAGGCGGTAGTCCCCCATCTCGGGGAAGCGGAAGAGCGGGTCGGCGTCGATGTTCATGACACCGCTCGGGATGGGCGAGGCGCACGAGTAGCGGAACGTGCCGCCGCTGTAGTTCATCGTCGTGCCGCTGGTCACGGCATTGCCCCAGACGATGCAGTTGTTCAGCGTGCCGTTGTACGTCCCGCCGCCAGTCGACCCCGCCGTGTTGCCCGTCACCGTGCAGTTGTTGAGGACGCTACTGTGCGCCCCGCCGCCGATATTGCCCGTGTTCCGTGCCAGCACGCAGTTGTTCAGCGTGCCGTTGTACGCCCCGCCGCCGTAGCCCGAGAGAGAGTTGCCTGTGGCATTGTTGCCCGACACGGTACAGCGGTAGAGGATGCTGTAGTACGACCCGCCGCCGTTGCCTGTGGCGGCGTTGCCCGTCAGGACGCAGTCTGTCAACGTGCCATAGCATACCCCGCCGCCGTTGCCCGTGATTTTCCCGTTCGTGAGTGTGAATCCCGCAAGGACGATGTTCGTGTGCGCGACGGCCGACCCCAGCGTCGCGCAGCGGTTTGTCCCGCCGCCGTCGATGACAGTCCAGTTCGCGCCGTTCACGCCGCGGATGATGATGGCCTGGTTCGTCGTCGAGATGGGCGCGTACACGCCGTTGGTCACGGCGACGGTCTCCCCGGCCACGGCAAGGTCGATGGCGGGCTGGATGGTCTGCTTGGCGGTCGCCCAGGTCATGCCGTCGTTCGCGTCGTCCCCGTGTTCCGCGTCCACGTACCACGATGCGCCGCGCTGACCCGTCGCCGACGCGCTTGCCACAGACAACTCCTCCAATTTCGCATCGAACGCCGTCACCACCGCGTAGGTGTATTCCACCCCCATGATCATCCCTGTATCGAGGAACGTCAGTTCCGTAATCCACCCCGAGACGGCGACCCATTTCCCCGCCGCCTCGTCCCACCGCAGGACGCGGTAGAGGATTGTTTCCGGCGGGTTCGGAGACCCCGCCCTGCCTGGCGCCTCCCACGTCAGCAACACCCCGTCCCGGTTGTCCGTGCTGGCGACGAGGTTCGTCGCAATGTCCGCGGAGTCATCCAGCAACGCCGCCGCCGCACCCTCATACGCGCCCATGTCCACCCTGCCGTTCTGGATGCGGGGGTTGCCGAGCACGTCCGTCGCACCGTAGGCATAGAAATTCGTCCCTGCGTCAATGCACGGCGACCCCGCCAGCAACCTGAAATCCCCCGCCTCCGCAAAACGGAACATCGGGTCTTGCGCGATGTTCCCCGCACCGCCCGGCAGGTTTGGTCCCGTGCATGTATACAGGAACGTGCCACTGCCGTTGACGTAATTCGTCCCTGCGCCGCTGAGGACGGAATTCCCCCAGATGATGCAGTTGTGCCGATTGCCGCTACCGTTCACGCCGCCGCCGCCGTTGTTCGCGGCGGAATGGTTCCCCGCCACCGTGCAATTATACAACGCGCCGCCGTACGCGCCGCCGCCGTTGCCCGTCGCCACGTTCTCCGACAACAGGCAACTGACCATCGTGCCGTTGTACGTGCCGCCGCCGCTCGCCACCGAGGCGTTCCCCGACACGACGCAGTTCGTCATCACGCTGCCGTACGCGCCGCCGCCGCTACCCGTCGCCGTGTTCCCCGAAATCGTGCAGTTCGCCAGCGTGCCGTTGTACATTCCGCCGCCGCTGCCCCCCTTGTTGCCCGAAATCGCGCAGTCGAAGAGCGTGCCGTACGCCGCGCCGCCGCCGTTTGCCGCCGTGTTGCCCGTCATGGTGCCGTGGGCGACGGTGGCGTTGTTCACGCCGCCGCCGTCGTTGTTCGCACGGTTGCCCGCGAACAGGCAGCGGCTCAGGATGCCGCCGTACGCGCCGCCGCCGAAGTTCGCGACGCTGT
>Ga0082212_10007470_pt1 | contig 14450 bp, 9 predicted proteins | sample TergutNt197P3_FD_71548 | JGI IMG/M metagenome (GOLD analysis project Ga0082212, IMG submission 71548) | Neocapritermes taracua P3 segment gut microbial communities from Petit-Saut dam, French Guiana - Nt197 P3 | ecosystem: Host-associated > Arthropoda: Insects > Digestive system > Gut ... | reverse complement strand
TCGCCCTTTGCAACAAGTATATAAGAAGCGAAAACGCTTGAGTGTTTAAGACTGACAGCAAGCCCGGACCAAAAACCGCGGCCTGCGCGAAGCTCGCCGTCATTTGCGCGGCTGTTGTGGTTACTCCCGATTGTCGCCGCGGCCGCCATGTTGGACATTCCCTGAATAAGGCTTGCGATTAAAAATGAATTGTTGTGGTGCTGTTCATGAACAGGGAAGATCAGATTATTGAGAATCTCGCAGCATGAAACCGTAGAATTGTCACCTAACACCGAGTGAATCAAACGCGCTCCGTATTTTAAATTACATCTTCTGCCCATAACAAAACGCACAGCCTTAGAACCGTAAAAAACATTGCAGGAGTATCCTACAATGCCGTTTACCATTTCCACTCCCTCTCCTATCTGCGTCGGCTCATCGGCGGAAGAATGTATCGTTATGTTTTTAAGTTTGTTCGCTCCCTTGATATAGGCGAATTCTCCGATAGCGGTATCTTTAATAATCGCGCAGCTTTTAATTGTGGAACCTGTGCCAACTATTCCGTAATTTCCCCGATAGCCGCCGTATTGTTTTTGCGTTATTTCCGCAAGTTTGTCTGTTAGCGCGGTATCGTCACAGTATGCCGCCCAAAGAAAAGCGTCCGCCGCGATCATGTCCTGAAACGGAAGAATGGAACGTCCTCCCGCTTCATTCATAACATCGATCCAGACGCGCACTTCTTCGTCTTCACCGTCTTTGATTACCCCGTTGCCGAACTTTGAATGGTTTGTGCACTGCATTTCATTTATTTCGGAAAGTATGCAATTGTCCCCGATGATATAATGAGAAATATACGCGCAATTCTGAATCGCGGTATCATCACCGATGTCGCAGGAAATTATCGTGCTGTTTCTAATCCCTGAAGGTATGCAGAAGTCGTGTTGTTTTAAAAGCACATTGCGAAGATTACCGATTCGTACAAGCCCGTAAAAAGTTGAATCGCGGATAAGCTCTGGATCAAAAGGATCGCAAACCAGGAAGTCATTCCAGTTTGCGCAAGTGTTCCTGTTTTTGACTAAAGTTTCAATTTCGTCAGTTTTTAATTTGCGCCATGAATTCGGTTTTCTTGAAAATAATTCTTCCTGTTGCGCGTTACGCAGCCAATATTCATCAGCGTTTTCAGGCAAATATTCTGAAGGAATAAAGTCATAGCCGTAACGGTCGGCAGGCAGAACTTTTTCTTTCATTCTGACGGAGCCTTTTAACCGGCTTTTGCGCGTCTGAGCCGGACATTTTCAATGTCGTAACTGAACAGTTCGCGCAAATCGTTCAGGCCGAGAGCCATTAACGCCATCCGGTCGATACCAATTCCCCAGGCGGCAACAGGCACGTTAACGCCAAGACTTTCTGTAACTTCAGGGCGGAAAATGCCGGAGCCGCCAAGCTCAAACCAGCCAAGCACGGGATGTTTAATGTGAACTTCTATCGAAGGTTCTGTAAACGGGAAGTAGCCGGGAACATATTTAACTTCTTTCGCGCCGGCGACTTCTGTGGCGAACATTTCCAGCATTCCAAGAAGCGTGCGGAGATTGACATTTTCACCTAACACTATGCCTTCGGTTTGATAAAAGTCCGGCAGATGGGTAGCGTCTACGCGGTCATAGCGGAAACAGCGGACAATGCCGAAGTACTTGCCGGGGATTTTCGCAGTTGGTAAAGTTTTTGCGGAAAGCACAGTTCCCTGAGAGCGAAGGATTAGGCGGCGGGTAAAATCGCGATCAAAATCATAGTTCCAACCGCGGCTGCCTGTTTTCCCTCCGTTTTGATGAGCGGCCGCTATATTGGAAAGCCACGGCTCATCAATGGATTTTGCCCTTGCGACTCCGTCTTTTGCCGTAGAAGAAGGATCTGCAATACTGTACGCATCGTGTATATCGCGCGCCGAATGGAACTGCGGCATAAAAAGAGCGTCCGAATTCCAGAACTCAGTTTCAACTAACGGGCCGTCAAATTCTTCAAAGCCGAGGGATGCGAGTTTGTCTTTTACATTTTCAAGGAATTTTGCGTAGGGGTTGGAACGCCCGGGAGTAAGACGGACGGGAGGCGTTTTAACGTTATACGATCTGAATGTTTTGCCTTTCCAGCTTCCGTCCTCAAGCATTGCCTGCGTTAGCGCGCCGATTTCGTCTCCGGTAATCCCTGCGGCTTTTAACGCTTCGGCAGCCTGTTCAGCGGGAACAGAGCCGTCTTCCATAATGGAAAAACCAAAGACAACGGTTTCCCTGTCAACCAAACGGAACGGAGCGTCTGACGCGCCGCGCTTTTTCGCATGGTTTGACATGATGGCTTTTTCATCATCAGTCAGAGAGGACTCAGGCAGAAGACCGTCCGATTTTACTACCTTATGAAATAAATCGCGGATTATCGACAAACGTTTAAACGCCGGATTTTTTTCCGGGTCTTTAAGATACTCCAAAGGAAAGGATAGCGTCACATTTTTTTCTTCATCAAGTTTAAGAACGCCAAGTTTGGATAAGCTGCCAAACGCGCTTCCAATATCCTTGTTTTCCATATTGAGAGCCTGAGCTATATCCGGCAATTTGAAACCGTCAAGGAAGGGCGGAGGAATTGGATGAGCGGGAAGGACACCCTGCCCGCTCTTAAATTTTTCCAGTCTCTGTTTTACCAACTCAAGGATTCGTTCTTCAGGGCTTCCCTTATCGTTCCATTCTTCACCAAGGCCTGTAAGCTCATAAAAAATCACAGTTTCCCGCCGAAGCTCGCTAATCAGTCCTTTGCCTGCAAGCCACGAGAGCGCCTGATTTCCGTTACCCGGTTTAAAGCCCAGTTCCTGTTCAACTTTTTCGATAGTGAGTTCATCGCCTTTTTTATAGTGAAGGAGAATCCGCACTTCCAGCGGATGGAGATTTTTTACTGTGGTTTGAATATCAATCGACATAGTTTTTCCTCTTAATAACCTCTCTGCCGAAGTTCAGCGTCAAGGTCTTTTGCTCTTTGATAATCAGGGTTAATTTTCAAGGCTCTGTCCACATCAACACGCGCTTGTGTGAAGCTGCCTGTCTCCATATAGGCAAAAGCCCGGTGACAGTAAGGGTTTGCAATGTTTGGATTAAGCCGTATCGCTTCAATAAAATCGGCGATGGCGAGATCATAGTCGCCTCTGAGATTGTATGCGTATCCGCGGTTGTTATATGTTAACATATCTTTCGGATCAAGCCGTATGGCCTGGGTATAATCGGCAATAGCGCGGTCGTAATCGTTTATTTCAACGTATGCAGTTCCCCGGTTGTAATATAAAATTACTTCTTCCGGCTCAAGCTGTATCGCAAGAGAGAGATCAGCAATGGCGCGGTCGTAATCGTTTTTATGCTGATATGAGTAGCTGCGGTTATTGTATGCTGCTGCAAAGTCTGGATTGAGCCGTATGGCTTGGGTGTAATCGGCAATTGCTGTATCATAATCGCCTTTATCATGATATGCGTCGCCGCGGCTGTAATATATTATTGCTTCGTTGGGATTAAGCTGTATAGCCTGAGTGTAATCGGCAATTGCTGTATCATAATCGCCTTTATAATGGTATGCGCAGCCACGGTTGTGATAAAATAATGCTTCGTTGGGATTAAGCCGTATTGCCTGAGTAAGATCAGCAATAGCACGGTCGTAGTTGCCTATTTCTAGGTAATACATTCCTATGTTAAAGTAATCATCAGCAGTTGTTGATTCCTGCGCCCAGAGTACAGTGTTTCCGGCAGCGCCAAACAGCAGCGTAATTACGGCTGCCCAGAGGAATATTTGCACTTTCGGCGGGCGCATTTTTTTTACTGTGGTTTGAATATCAATCGACATATAAACTCCGTAAGCTGTTTATAGAGACTAACAGTTTTTAGAGTTCGGGGCAATAGGGTGTTTTACTGGTTTCTGTACCGGTTGGGAGACAGTCCTGTTATCTGCTTAAAAACCTTGCTGAAATGAACCACATCTTCATAACCGACTTTGTCGGCAACTTCGTATACTTTGTCATTGGTTTCCTTAAGCAGCTTCTTTGCCATGTTGATGCGATATTCCAGCAGATAACGGGAAAAACTTTTTCCCATTTCGGCGCTGAAAATCCTGCTCAAATAATTGGGAGAGATGTACAATTGTTTCGCTGTATCGGGAAGGGAAATATCGGTTCCATAATTTTCATGTATGATACGGATACATTGGCGTACCAGACGCATAGAGCTATGCGCCTGATCCTTATCAATGCTTCGTGATAAATCAAGAAAGATTTCACAGAGGGCATTGAAAATCTGATGCAGACCGGAACAGGCGGCGATTTTTTTTCTGACAGCGAGAATGACCGGCGTCTCATCATTTTTATCTGCGGGGTTTATGTAGTCCTCGTTTTCCTTATAAACATGATCCGCAAGTTCAATGCAGTACAATTCTACAAGCGCCGAATCATAGAGAATTTCTTTTTCCAAAAAGCCAATGAAAAAGTTGTACAGCAGTTCCTGTATCTGTTCCGTCTTGCCCTCCATAATGCTGCGGCTAAGTAACGAGCAGACATTGTCAAAACCCGGGAAAGAAGAGACGCCCGTTTTTTCCAGATTAGAAAAAAGAACCATGCCGCTTTTCCGGCGGACTTTCGCGTCGATCAGAGAGAATGAAATTTGAGCGTATGCTTTTTCAAAACAGTCTTCCAATCCGGCAGCGGAGCTGATCGCTGTAACCATATCCGGCAAGCCGCGGATCATTTTGTTTACATGCGCAGCCCATTCTGCGTTGGAATCGGCCGGAGAACAAATCATCAGCAGTGTAAGGTCTTCCGCCGCCTGCAGAGGATCCGAAGTCCATGCGGAACGAAAATCCGGCAGATTTAGTTTGGGTATGCCGTTGTCATGATGAAAGCCAATAACGGCGGCATTGGGAAATTTTTCCGGATCCAGTCCTTTGGCTTTTATCAAATCCCATTCCGTCTTACCGGGAGCTTTTCCCTTAAGCAGATGTTTCAGAATCAAATCGTTAAGGCGCTCCTGATCCCCTGCTCCCTCACTGGGGTTTGCAAGAATTTTAGCGGCACACCGCGAAACAGTTGAGAGGAGATGCTCCTCATCAATGGGTTTAAGTATGTAATCAAAAGCGCCAAAATGAATTGCTTCCTGAGCATATTCAAATTTTCCATACGCAGAAATAAAGATCACTTCGGTGTTTATATTATTCCGTCTTAGGGTTTCCAGCATTTCAAGTCCTGAAAAGCAGGGCATTGAAATGTCTGAAAGAATAATGTCCGGCTTTTGTTTTATTGCAAAGTCGATGGCCGCAGCGCCGTTGTCTGCACTGCCAATAACTTCAATCCCAATGGATTCCCAGTCAATCAGGGTTTTAAGGCTTTCAAGGATGATGTGTTCATCATCTACAATGAGCATCCTAATCATATAGGGGATTCCTTTTCAATAACAGGAACCGAAAACCATATTACAGCGCCCTTATCCGGCGCAGTTTCTATATTGACGCTGCTCTTTATATTGTAATAAAGCCATATTTGGGATTGTATTGTCTTTAACGCAAAACTTTGATCACGGAACGAGTCAGGAGACTCAAGCTGTTCCCGCACCTGCCGCAGTCTTTCTTCTGTAAACCCGCGGCCGTTATCTGCTACGGTAACTTTCATGCACGGAGAAGTACTCTCAAATGATACGTGTATTTCTCCAGGTCTGTTCAAAGATTTCAAACCGTGAACCAGAGCATTTTCTACCAATGGCTGAAGCAGTCCCTTGGGCATTAGGGTATCTTCAAGAGAAGGATCGCAGGTAATTGAATAGCTCACATCCTGCATTCGTGATTTTTGAATGTAGAGATAATTCTGTATCATCTGTACCACATCACGAACAGGAATGATCTCGTGACCGGAAGACAGGCTGATACGGTAGAAGTTGGCAAGGGCGAATACCATCTGCGAAGCCTGCTGTGCGTTTTCTTTACGCGCCAGCCAATGAATGGAGTCCAGAGTATTGTAAAGAAAATGTTCATTCAATTGATTCTGCAGGTTTTTTAACTGGGCTTCCTTGCTGATCAGCTTTGAAGCATAATTTTCTTCAATAAGCCTCTGAATATTTTCCGCCATTATATTGAAGTTATTGTTGATATATCCGAATTCATAGGCTGGATTATGGGGAAGCCTTGCCGAAAAATCCCCTTCCTGTACTTGCCGCATCCCTGTGAACAATATCCTCAGCGGAGTCCAGAAATAGTAACTTGCAAGAATCATGATCATAACGATCATGATTACCTGAAGAAGAATAAATATCATGAAAAGCTGAAACATTACGGAGGTGCCGGTTTGTATTTGTTTGAGAGGCGCTGCGGCGACAAATCTGAACCCGCTGTACTGAGACCTGTAATAGGAAACAAAAATTTCATTCCCTTCGTAGGATGTGTCAAAAAACCCTGAGTTTTCTTCAGGGATTTCAGAAACGAGCCAGTCAATAAACGCCGCGTCATTTCCAAAATCGGAAGGACCTGCGATCCGGCGGACAATGTTTCCCCAGTCATCCATAATAAAAGTTGAGCCCGTTACATTGGGAATTACCTCGTACAGCATCTTTGCCGCTTCTTCGGCGTCAACATTAATTGAAACTAGACCAATAGGCTGATTATTGTCCCAAACTTCCCGGTAAGAGACCAGGAGAGTCCGTCCATCCTCAACGCCCTCGGTAAAGTGCCATGGACGGTCAAGCCCCTGTTCCATATATGACCGCAGCCAGAAAGAATCAAGGAAAAAATTAAAGTCCGGATCCCAGTTTATGCGTGAAGAAAAAAAACGTCTTGCATATAATGAATAGGCATATAAAGAAAAAATATAGTTGTTGGTAGCCGCCACATTATTAATGCGGTTTTTTATGCTGATAGTATTTAAGTAATCACTGTATTCTTCTCTTTCTTCATAGAGAGCCAGACCCCGCATCCCGCCCAGAAACTGAGTATCCATAAAGGTAAAGGCATGCAGTCTTTCAAGATTTGTCAGTACCTGATCCAGTGTTAACGCTACAGTTCGTAAATTGCTGGAAAGAAATTGATTGGCAATTTCCTTTTCCATGCGGGATAAATTGTTCGCCGCGAGAAAAAGAATCACAGAAAAAGGCAGAGCAAGAGTAAAAAGCATAAGCACAGCAAACCGCACAATCGCGCTGTTTACCGGCGGAATTTTTCGTATAACATTTCTTATGCTCACACTTCAAGATATACCATGTTTAATTAACTTGAAATATATAATTATTTCTTACGGGCAAAAAGGTCAAATAAACACAAAAAAAAGCAGGAAAACACAATGTATTATTTTTCTTATTAATGAAAGAGGATAAAAATTCACAAAAAATAAAACGGATATAATCTATGAAAAATAAAACCTCAAGGCTCATACTAAAAAATATATAAACGGAAAACCGTTTATAAAATTATAAGGAGGATATGTATGAGAAAAATTGCAGGTTTCCTGGTGCTTTTGTTATTGGTGAGCTGCTTTGCATTTGCAAGAAGCAATCAGGACGGAAATGTTATAACCTACTACGGTTTTTCGGAATGGACAGCTTCGGAACCATTTGCAAGGGCTTATGCCGCTGCAAAGGCCCAGTTTGAAGCGGAAAACCCAGGTTATAGAGTTGAACTACAATCGGACAACTGGGGTGATTGGGAGCCGAAATACAAAACAATGTTTGCAAGCGGTAATCCGGCGGATGTTTTTATTGTTAACAATCCCGATTTTCCAACTTTTGCCAATAGCGGAAATCTTCTGGATTTAGATCGTTATGTACAACGCGGTTTTTTCAACGGCTATTTCCCGGGAGTACAGGCAATGTATCAATGGCAGGGAAGCAACAGGGCAATTGCCTTTACAACCGACACACGCGTTCTTTGGTATAATAAGGAATTATTTGCTCAGGCCGGCTTGCCTGACAGGGCGCCCGAAACATGGGCTGAACTGCTCAGTTTTGCAATGCAGATAAGAGAGAGAACAGGAAGATACGGGTTTGGTATGGATCTTGGATTAACTGAATTTCCCGTGCAATCCCTCTATTGCGCCAGCGGCTCAGCAATCATAAAGGTTGACAACTCAGGAAGAATAACTCCAAATGCAGACACTCCTGAATTCAGAGCCTTCCTTCAGCTGTTGATCGATCTGAAGCCAACATTCCAGCCTGACTTTGCAACAATGAATCATCATGATGTAGCCAATATGTTTGCGCAGGGACAGTATGGAATTATTATTGGTAATGTCCTGTCAGAAACCGATATCTACACCAAGAATTTCTGGGGTCAGGGTTTAGTTCCCAGAATGAATACATCCGTCCCGAACGGTTCATTTGGCGGCGGTTTTGGTATTGCAGTATCCAGCCGGACAAAACATCCTGAACAGGCGGTAAGATTTGCCCAACTGTTGACCAGCGCAAGGTACAATGGCGATCTCGTATCCGATTCACCGGCGACTGCTGCAGGAGCGGCAGCTACATACGGCGCTCCTCAGTATCGTATGTTCGCTGAACAAATACAGTATGCCCGTCAGCCTCAGCCCAAAACTCTTTACTATTCGGAAATTGACAGAGCCTGCTATGATACGATAGTAGAAGTTTTAGTCGGCGGAATTAGCGTTAATGAAGCGGTCACACGGCTGACAAACCGGATAAACCAGATTGTAAGATAACTTACAAAACACTGAAGGGAAGAGAATGAAAAACATAAAACCAGGTCAACAACATGCATATTTATATCTCCTCCCTTCGGCGTTTGTTATTTTGCTAATGCTGGGCTATCCCATTGTTTACAACATAGCAATCAGTTTTTTCCGCTGGAACCTGAGAAATCAGGAAAAACCCTTTATAGCATTGGCCAATTATATAGCTGTAATAGGCGGAGAAAAATTTTTACTTATTGTATGGAATACCCTTATTTGGACTGTTGCGGGGGTATTTCTTCAAATGGTTATCGGAATTACGATGGCCATTTTCGTTGACGATCTTATTAAGGGTAAAAAATTCATGCGAAGCATTATTCTTTTGCCCTGGCTTATACCCGGTGTAGTTACTGCCCTGATGTGGAAATTTATGATGCAGGCCGATGTGGGAATTTTCAATAGTTTATTGATGCGATTCGGTCTGACTGATCAAAATATACTTTTTATTTCGGATATCTCCCTTGCAATGCCGTCGTTGATCTTTGTTAATCTTTGGAAAGCGGTTCCTTTCTGGTTTTTGATGATCACCGCCGCTTTACAGGATAAACCGCAGGATCAAATTGAATCCGCTACTCTGGACGGCGCAAAATATCACCATGTCCTTCGTTATATTATCCTTCCGCATATCTCGCCGGTAGTTGCTACTACGGGAGTTCTTACAACTATCTGGACATTGAATTATTTCGATCTCATATGGGCTACCACCAGAGGCGGCCCGATGGATGCAACTTCGACCCTGTCAATATATACCTACCGGCTTGCGTTTGAATTTAATGATTTTGGCAGGGCGGCGGCACTTGCCGTTGTCTCTTTGATCATAGTTTCCCTTGTGTGCATCCCCTATGTAAAAAGAATTTTTGGTAATCTGCGGGAAGAGGGCGTATTATGAAAAACGAAAACACGCTTGTGAACAATGCACGTTGGATTGTTATTCTTATTACCGCAGTAATTGTCCTTTTTCCTTTTTATTGGATGGTAAATACCAGCCTGAAAAATGAGAGTGAAATTTTCCGCGTTCCTCCAAGTGTTCTTCCTGATAATGTTACCGTTGAAAATTATGAATTTGCTCTTACCAAGACTCAGGTTCCAAGATATTTTGTTAACTCGGTAATTAATGTTGCCGGGACTCTTGTTGTCTCAATTTTCTTTGCTTCACTTGCGGCATATAGCATCAGTCGTTTCAGATTTCGCGGTAAGGCCGCGTATCTTGGAGTTATCCTTCTTACGCAGCTTTTGCCCATGACAACCTTGATTGTCCCTCTTTATGTCAGCTTTGGCGCTATGCGTCTTTTGAATAACCGCCTTGCTCTTATTGTAGTATATTCGGCTATCCAGATTCCGATTGGAACATGGCTGCTTACAAGTTATTTTCATACCATTCCAAGGGAGCTAGATGAAGCCGCCAGAATTGACGGCTGTACAAATCTGAAGATCCTTTTCAGGATTATTCTGCCGGTTGCAAAACCCGGTTTAATTGCTGTCGGCCTTAATGCAGCGATCTTCGCATGGCAGGAATTGATCCTTGCTATGACCTTTACCAGTGTAGACGCAAACCGTCCGCTGATGGCAGGTGTCAGCGCTTCTATCGGCAGAGCGGGAATCCGCTGGGGTCAGATGAACGCAACCGGCGTTATTGCCTGTATACCGATTATCATTGTTTATATTTTCTGTCAGCGTTACCTCGTAAGAGGGCTTACCAGCGGAGCAATAAAGGGATGAAAAAGGGATATATAATTCCTCACACTCATTGGGATCGTGAGTGGCGGTATCCAATCTGGAAAAACCGAATCCTGTTAGTTGAATTTATGGAAGAACTTCTCGCGATTCTGGAAAAGGATTCCGAATACCGTTGTTTTTTGATGGACGGGCAGGCTGCGCCGATAGAAGATTATCTTGAGGTAAAGCCCGAGGACAGAGAACGTTTACTCGGTTTTATTCGCGATGGTCGCATCGCCGTTGGGCCTTGGTACACGTTACCCGATCTCTATCCTCTGGACGGAGAATCTCTCATACGGAATTTACTGTGGGGGATCCGTTTAAGCGAGTCTTACGGAGCCTGTTTGAAAATAGGGTACAATTCTTTTGGGTGGGGACAGACCGCTCAGTTTCCGCAAATATACAGGGGCTTTGGATTTGATTTTATAATTTGCGCGAAAAAAGTTTCTGAAGAACGCGCGCCGGAAGCGGAATTTATCTGGGAAGCTCCTGACGGAAGCCGGATTCTTACCAGCCGTCTTGGAGAATTTGCGCGTGCAAATTTTTTCTTTCATGCATACATTGACACCCGCTTCGGCCTTCGCTTTTTAAGCGATGAATTCCGTTATACCCCTGAAAAGGCGGGAGTTGCCATTCATCGTTCGGACACCGAAGGAATGGATGAAGACTATTTCATGCTGCGGTCAAAACAGGGGCACGACTGGGCCCGCTTAAAAGAAGGCATTGAACGTGCATGGAAGGCCACAGATGATACTGTCCTTCCCGAAACGAGACTCTTTCTTAACGGCTGCGATTTTTCTACTCCTCAGCCGGATCTTACGGAACTGATTAAAAGAGCCAATGAACTTTTCCCCGATCGGCAGTTTGTAAACGCTCCCCTTGAACAGTACCGCGATGAACTTCTTAAAGGCCTCGATCAGAAAAAACTAAAGGTTGTAAGGGGCGAACTTAGGGACGGCCCGGCTTCAGAATGTTCGGGTAACGCATTGGCTTCGCGGATTTATCTTAAACAGCTTAACAGAGAGGCTGAGAATCTGCTTTTCCGGGCGGAAACGTTAGCGTTGATGGCGGCGCGTAACGGCGCGGAATATCCCAAAGGCTTCTTATCCCTTGCATGGAAATACCTGCTGCAATCCCATCCTCATGATTCAATTAACGGAGTAACTCAGGATAAAACCGCAGACGATACAGAAAACAGACTGAGACAAGCCCTGGAACTTGGTCAGGTGATCTACGATAAAGCTGCGGCGGAAATTATAAAACGGATTGATTTTTCAAATTATCCGAAAGATGGAATTCAGCTAACGGTATTTAATCCTGAATATCAGAATAAATCCGGAGTCATGGAACTGTGCATTGATACTCCGGTTGAATGGTCAGCGTGGGACATTGAAGTTATCGCTCCTGAAGGGAAAGATGTTCTCCTCCAGCATCTTTCCCGGAAGGAAGCGAGTTTTCCTCTCCACGATGCGGCAGGCCGCCCATGGCCCACTTACACCACGCGGCACATCTGTCTGATTCAGGTTGATGACATTCCCGCTCTTGGATACAAGACCTACAGCGTGCGCGCTAAATCAACTTTCCCGCGAAATCATCACTATTGGCTTCCAATGCGTAAAACCGCAGGAAATGAAATAGGCGCAGGGGATCATCTTCTGGAAAACGAATATCTGAAAATTACAGTGAACCCCAACGGCACTTTCGATTTATTTGACAAAAAAGAGAAACGTCAGTTTTCCGGCCTTCACTATTTTGAAGACTCAGGCGATGTCGGTAATTACTGGGCTTTTTATCCGCCGTACGATAATCAAACTCACACAACTTTAGGTTCGGCTCCGCGGATTTGGATGGCGGCTAACGGCGCTTTGTCAGCAACAATTAATGTGGAACATCACTTTGAGCTGCCTGCGGGCGCAGATGAGCCGCTTTACGGAGTACAGGGTGAGAGCCGCAGAAGCGGCGCAGCCAGAATCGTCAGGATACTCAGCAAGCTGACGTTACGCAAAAACTCCCGCCGCCTTGATATTGAAACGAGCGTGGACAATACCGCGGAAAATCACCGGCTGCGGGTTGCATTCCCTACGGGGATAGCGGCGGAATTTTCACATTCGGGAGGACACTTCACTGTAGACAAACGGCCGTTAGTTTCAACAAAAGACAGTGAAGGCCGCTATTTTAACGAGATGCAGACTCTGCCAATGAATCGCTTTGTTGATGTCAGCGATGGTCAGAATGGACTGGCCTTACTCTCAACAAGTATTACTGAGTTTGAACTTCGTAATGATCCTCATCATACTTTGTATTTAACTCTGTTCAGAGCTATGGGCAACATGATCGTTACCGGATGGGAATGTGTCGGCCGCTTTCCCAAACAAAAGGGAAGCCAGCTTCAGCGAACCATGAGTTTCAGTTACAGTCTTTATCCGCACAGCGGAGACTGGAATAACGGAGTTTGTTCAGAAGCGCGGAATTATAATCTGCCCTTACAAGCCTACCAAACCATGGGAGCCGAGGCCGGCACAATTCCGGCAATGCAGAGTAACTGCAGCATTTCGGAACCGGCGCTGGTTGTTTCCTGCCTGAAGCGGACGGAAGACCGGCCGACAGCAATTCTGCGGGTGTACAATCCTACACCGGAAGAAAAATACGCGGAAGTGAGTTTTGCCTTTCCCATAAAAGCGGCATGGGAAACAAACCTTAATGAAAAGCGCGAAAAACCCATTGTCCTGAAAGATGATCAAAGATTCAATATTTCCTGTCCGTCCAATAAAATTTTCACTGTTGAAATTGAATGGGCAGAGTAAATTTTATTTATAGACATCTTTTCAATAGAAACGATTAGGCCGCAGAGACACGTTATCATCAATTTTTCTGAACAGTTGTTCGTATATACAATAAAATTTTAGCATAACCGGATAAAAGGATTGATTCGCTAATTTTAAGTTGCTTAAACCTATGTTCGAGTGTAGAATAACCGGACAAGGAGATAATGATGGACAAAATAGCGGCTGTTTACAAAAAATGTGTGCGCTCTGTGTGTTTCGTCTTTGAGATCATTGCGGCGCTCAGCCTGGTGGGAATGCTGGTAACCGTTTTGATACACGTTATTATGCGGTATTTTTTCAAAAACGCTCCCGGCTGGGGCGAAGAACTTGCCCGTCAGTTTATGGTTGTTTTTGCCTTTATCGGCATAGTGTTAGGTGTCAGGGACAAACTGCATATCGCCCTCACGATTGTCGCCGAAACTCTTTTGAAAAAGATACTCCTTCCCATAGAAATATTTGTCAAGTTTCTCATCTTTATCCTGGGTATAATGATGAGCAGTTTTATGGGGCCATATTTTACCATTCTTAAATACAACCGTCTTCCTGGAACGGGAATACCTGTTGGTTATATTTATCTGGTGCCGACTATAATGGGAGTTTTTATTTCACTTGTAGCGCTCTATCAGATTTATGATCATTTTAAGTACGGAACCGATGAACAGCAGAAACAACTTGCTGCTCAAAAGGAAGGAGAGTAATATGCCCGTAAACACCGTTGCGATTGCCCTGTTGCTGGGCTCTTTTATTTTTCTTGTGATAATTAAACTTCCTGTCGCTTTTGCGCTTGCGTTTTCCGCCTTTGCAACTGCCGCCTATGTAGGAATTCCCCTTGGCGCCCTGACGCAAAAAATGCTGAGCGGGGTTGATTCATTCTCGCTTTTGGCAATTCCGTTTTTCATTCTGGCGGGTGAAATTATGGGAGCCGGAGGAATATCGGATCGCCTTGTCAAACTTTCCGATGTGATTATCGGAAGGGTACGGGGCGGCCTTTCGCTGGTGAATGTACTTGCGAGTATGTTCTTTGGCGCGCTCCAGGGTTCGGCAATTGCTGACGTTGCCTCTCTAGGGCCTATCCAGTTAAGAATGATGAAAAAAGCCGGGTACCCGGAAGATTTTTCCGTATGCGTTACTATTGCAAGCGCCTGTCAGAGCCCGCTTCTTCCTCCAAGTCACAACATGATCATCTTTGCGTCTGC
>Ga0082212_10007469_pt1 | contig 14452 bp, 11 predicted proteins | sample TergutNt197P3_FD_71548 | JGI IMG/M metagenome (GOLD analysis project Ga0082212, IMG submission 71548) | Neocapritermes taracua P3 segment gut microbial communities from Petit-Saut dam, French Guiana - Nt197 P3 | ecosystem: Host-associated > Arthropoda: Insects > Digestive system > Gut ... | reverse complement strand
ACGTTGTGCCAAATAAGGCCCGTCCCGCCAAGTTGCGCACCGCGTTGAGCAACTCGTTCGGTTTCGGCGGGCACAACGCGAGTATATTATTGGCAAAGGCGGACTGACCGATGGCAACTATTTATGAGTTGTTTGATTACGCGCTGAAAGCCGTCCCCGACGCGCAGCACATCCATGTCAAGCAGGGCGTTGAGGAAATCTCCGTCATGCGCGCGCAGCAGCCGGTCATACTCAATCCTCACGAAGCAGTCCAACATCAAAGCTCAACAGCGGTGATGCCCATGATGTACTCCCAAGAAAATGAAACCGTCACGTCACCGTTGGTCGGCATTTTCTACGCCGCGCCCGAGCCCGGCGCCGCGCCGTTTGTCACGGCGGGCAGCCGGGTGAAAAAGGGCGACACGCTCTGCATCATTGAGGCGATGAAGCTGATGAATGAAATCCCCGCCGACCACGACGGCGAGATTCGGGAAATTTGCGCGCAGAACGGGCAGGTCGTGGAGTACGGGCAGATTCTATTCCGGCTGGGTTAGGGGGCGGCGTTGTGGACAGGGAGGAAATCAAGACCATACTGCCGCACCGGGAGCCGATGCTGCTGCTGGACGAGCTGACGCTGGACGGGGAAGGCCGTTCGCACGGACTGTACACCGTGCGCGGCGACGAGTGGTTTTTGCAGGGCCATTTCCCGGGCGACCCGATCGTTCCCGGGGTGATCCAGTGTGAAATGCTGGCGCAGAGCTGCTGTCTGATGCTGGCCGAGCAGGTGCGCGGCAAGCGGACCCTGCTGACCGGGATGGACAAGGTGCGCTTTAAGCGCGCGGTCGTCCCCGGCGACACGGTGGAGTTTATCTGCTCCGCCGCGGGCAGCAAGGGGCCGTTTTACTTTGCCGAAGGCACTGGGTATGTCGGCGGCGAGGTCTGTGTAAAGGCGAATCTGTCGTTTGCGCTGATCGGGAAGGAACCGGTATGACGATCCGTAAGGTATTGATCGCCAACCGGGGCGAGATCGCGGTGCGCGTGATCCGCGCGTGCAAGGAGATGGGGCTGTCCACCGTGGCCGTGTACTCCGAGGCGGACGCGGACGCGCTGCATGTCCATTTTGCCGACGAGGCGTATTGCGTCGGCCCGGCCCCGGCGCGCGACAGCTATTTGAACATGCAGTCCGTCCTGTCGGCGGCGGTGGTCAGCGGGGCGCAGGCGATCCATCCGGGCTATGGGCTGCTCAGCGAGAACCCGAAGTTCGCCGCCCTGTGCGAGAAATGCGGCATCGCGTTTATCGGCCCTCCGGCGGAGGCCATCGCCCGCATGGGCGACAAGGACGAGGCGCGGCGCGCCATGCAAGCGGCGGGCGTGCCGGTCATTCCCGGTACCGGGCTGATGGAATCGCCGGAGGACGCGCTGCGCGAGAGCGGACGCGTGGGATTCCCGTTGCTGATCAAGGCGCGGGCGGGCGGCGGCGGGCGCGGCATCCGGCGCGTGGACGCCCCCGAGGAGCTGGAAAAAGCGTTCCTGGCCGCGTCCTCGGAAGCGCAGGCCGCGTTTGGCGACGGCAGCGTGTATATGGAGCGCTGTTTGGACCGCGTCAAGCACGTGGAGGTGCAGATTCTGGCCGACGCGCGCGGAAACGTCGTCGCGCTGGGCGAGCGGGACTGCTCGATGCAGCGCGGCAACCAGAAGTTACTGGAGGAAAGCCCGTGCGCCGTGCTCAAGCCGGAGACGCGGAAAGCCATGATGGAGGTTTCGTGCCGCGCGGCCCAAGCGGTCGGCTACCGGGGCGCGGGCACAATCGAATATCTGCTGGGTGAGGACGGAAGCTTCTACTTTATGGAGATGAACACACGCCTGCAGGTGGAGCATCCGGTCACGGAGATGGTCAGCGGCATTGATCTGGTCAAATGGCAGATCCGCGTGGCGGCGGGCATGAAGCTGGATTTTACGCAAGATGACGTGGAGCTGTCCGGGCATTCGATTGAATGCCGCATCAACGCCGAGGACCCCAAGCGCGGCTTCCGGCCCTCCTGCGGGAAGATTACGACGCTGCACGTGCCGGGCGGCCCGTGGGTGCGCTTTGACACGGCGGTGTATCAGGATTACGTGATCCCGCCCTTCTACGACTCGATGATCGGCAAGCTGATCGTCCACGCCCGGACGCGCGAGGAATGCGTCCGCAAAATGCAGGCCGCCCTCTGCGAGCTGGTCATTGAGGGCATTGCCCACACCGCCGATCTCCAGAGTGAGCTGCTGGCCAGCGCGGCGTTTTTGGACGGGACGTACACCACGCGGTTTTTGTCGGGGATGAAATGATTGGCCGCGAGGGCTTACGCGGTATGGATGATTTATAGTAAGTGAGGTGATAGCATGGAGGCTCTTTGGGCAATCCCGCTTGTCCTTTTCGGGATAGGAATGATAAGTGTATCATCAAGCTGCAAACAGCTAAAAAAGAGGGTAATCAGTTTGGAGCAAGAGGTAAGCGCATTGAAAGACAAGAGTGAGTAATGCGCATATAGCAAGCATTGGCTGCAGGAAACAATTCACAACGGAGGGCAATGAACCTATGGCTATCAAACGGGGACTGTTCCGAAAACCGAATCTGCCGCCGGAGATACAAGCCTCCGCGGGTGACGGTCGTCCCGACGTCCCGGTGCGGCTCATGACGGCTTGCCCGTCGTGCAAAGCCACGCACTTTTCCGAGGATTTGGAGAAAACGCTTCACGTCTGCGCTTGCGGGCATCACTTCCGCGTCGGCGCGAGGCGGCGGTTGTCACTGCTGTGCGACGGAGACACATTTACCGAGCGCGATGCGGACTTTGTCTCGCAAAACGCCCTGGGATTCCCGGAGTATGACCGCAAGCTGGCCGGGGCGCGCAAGGTCAGCGGCGAGAACGAGGCCGTGATCTGCGGCGAGGGCCGGATCGGCGGATATCCCGCCGCGCTGTTTGTGATGGAACCGTCGTTTATGATGGGCAGCATGGGCGCGATGGTCGGCGAGAAGATCACGCGGCTGTTTGAGGCGGCCACAGATTTGCGTTTGCCGGTGATCGGGTACACCGTGTCCGGCGGCGCGCGGATGCAGGAGGGGATGCTGTCGCTGCTGCAAATGGCCAAGGTCAGCGGCGCGGTCAAGCGGCACAGCGACGCGGGACTGCTGTACGCGGCCCTGCTGACCGACCCGACGACCGGCGGCGTGACGGCCAGCTTTGCGATGGAGGGCGATCTGACCCTCGCCGAGCCGGGCGCGCTGATCGGCTTTGCCGGGCCGCGCGTCATTGAACAAACTACACGCGTGAAACTCCCGGCGGGGTTCCAGCGCGCGGAGTTTTTGCTGGAGAAGGGCTTTGTGGACGCCATCGTGGACCGGCGCGAACAGCGCGCGTATTTCGGACGGCTGCTTCGTCTGCATCAGGGAGGAACAGGGGTATGACCGCGTATGACCGCGTGAAGGCGGCGCGCGCCAAGGGGCGGCCCACAGCGCTGGCCTATATCCACGCGCTGACCGGTAATTTTATGGAGTTTCACGGCGACCGGCGGTACGGCGACGACCCCGCCATCCTCGCGGGCGTCGCGGAGCTGGACGGTCTGGCCGTAACGGTGATCGCCATTGAGAAGGGCGCGGACACGGCCCAGCGTCTGCGGCGCAATTTCGGCGCGGCGCATCCGGAGGGCTACCGCAAGGCCCTGCGGCATATGAAGCTGGCCGAGAAATTTCAGCGCCCGGTGCTGTGCCTGATCGACACCTCCGGGGCCTTCTGCGGCATCGACGCGGAGGAGCGCGGGCAGGGACAGGCCATCGCGGAGAACCTGATGGAAATGATGACGCTGAAAACCCCTGTGCTCAGCCTGATCATCGGCGAGGGCGGCTCCGGCGGCGCGCTGGCGCTGGCGGTGGCCGACGAGGTCTGGATTATGGAAAACGCCGTGTATTCGGTCATCAGCCCGGAGGGCTGCGCCAGCATCCTCTGGAAAGACCCGACGCGCACGGAGGAAGCCAGCGAACGCCTGAAGCTGACCGCGCAGGACTTGCTGGCGCTGGGCGTGGTGGAGCGCGTGATCGGGGAGCGCGACGGCGTGGAGGCGTCCTTACCGGCGCTGAAGCCGCGCGTGCTGGAGTTCTTCCGCGAAAAAATGAGCCTGCCCTCGGGGCGGCTTTTAGAAGAGAGATACGAAAAATTCCGCAAGATCGGACGGGTATAACGGATTGCAATATGTATATCTAATTGCACTGATTGTATTTGGCGTGGGCGCGGCCGTTTGGATTCCGTACCGGGCGGTCCGGGCGCGGCGGCCTGCTCCGGAGGAGAGTTTTGGGGAAATCCCCCGTCTGCGGCCCGCGGATGGGCTGGCGTTTTTCTGCGCCGGGATGGTCGTGTTTTTGCTGACCGCGCCGTATCTGCACTCCACCTACGGGCTGTGGGGACTGCTGGCCACGCAGCTGATGATCCTGCTGCCGGCGCTGATGATCCCGTTTCTGACGCGCACGCGCCCGACGGATTTGTTCCAGCTCCGCTTTCCGTCCGCGCGGCACACGTTCGGCGGGATTTTGTTGTGGGCGGGCGCGCTGCTGGGGGCCAAAATCGGCACAAGCCTGCTGTTGTCGGTGTTTCCGGGGCTGGCGTCCGACATGGAGCAGGTCGGCGCGTTTCTAAGCTCCGGCGACTTGATCCTTCAACTGTTCGCCGCCGTCCTCGTGCCCGCCGTTTGCGAGGAGTTTCTCCATCGCGGCGTTCTGCTGGCTTCGTTCCGGGGACGGTACAACGACGCGTTTACCGTGGTGACGCTGGGGCTGATTTTTGGCCTGTTCCACATGGACCCGGCGCGGTTCCTGCTCACGGCCCTGCTGGGCATGGCCATGACGTACGCGGCCCTGCGCTCCCGCTCGATTCTGCTGCCGATTCTGCTGCACTTTATGAACAACCTGCTTGCCGTCAGCGAGAATGTCCTCGCCGGGGACAGCGAACCGGCCGCGTTGGGCGCCGAAGCCGCCGAGGCCCTGTTTATGCTGCTCAGCCAAGGCCTGATTGCCGTGTTCGCGCTGGCCCTGCTGACGGCGGGCTACCTGCTGCTGCGGGACAACAGGCATCACCGCCCGGGCCGCCGCAACCCGATGGTCATCGCCGCCGCCGCGCTGGCGATCACGCTGGCCGCGCAGTCGGTGGTCGTGGTCGTGCGGCTGTGGTAAGCGTCTTCACCAATTCTACACCGTTTCCCCATAAACCGTTAATACTGGCGTGGTACCCTCTTTAGTATCAAAGGGGGTATTTGCTTTGTATATCTTAAAAAACGCGCTGCGGAACCTGAGCCGCAACCGCGGGCGCAATATCCTGCTGGCGCTGGTGCTGCTGGCCATTATTACGACGTCGGCGGTGGGGCTGATTATCAACAACACCTCGTCCGGGATCATCGACGACTATAAGGCCCGCTTCGGCTCCGAGGTCACAATCGTCCCGGACGGCGCGCAAATGCAGTCGGTGCGGCGGGTTGGCGGCGGCCCTGTCTCCGGCTACACCACCTCCGGCGGCGGCGGCAACCGGCCCGACCCCATCAAGCCGCAGCAGCATCTCGCGTTTGCCGACTCTGAGTATCTGCTGTATACCACCATGTCCGCCGCGCATATGGTCGGGTGCGACGAGTCCACCAGCAGCCTGACCGCCTACGGCGCGGATCAGGACAACGCCATGGGCGGGCTGCGCATGAGCGGCATGGACAACGAGGCGTTCATCATGCCCCAGTTCCGCCTGATGGGCGGGCAGTGGGAGGACTTTGACAACGGGGAGCGCGAGATCGTGGACGGCCGCATGGCGGAAGCGGACGACGAGTGCGTTGTCAGTCAGGAATTCGCCGAAACCAATGGCCTTTCGGTCGGCGACGTGATCACGGTGGGCGGGACGGCGATGCCAACCCCCGGCCGGGACACAGAAGAGCTGACCAACACGTACTACACGCTGACCGTGACCGGCATTTACTTTGACATGACCGAGGAGGACTCCACCGGCATGTTCGCCAGCTCCCTGATGAACCGCCGCAATGAAATCCTGACCACCTTCGGCGCGCTGGCGGAGCCGCTGCAGGACGGCGAGACGGGCGCGAGCGTCAGCGCGACGTATTACCTGAAAGACCCCGCGATGCTGGAAGCCTTTGAGGCGGAGGTGCGCGGCAAAGGGCTGAGCGATGAATACCTTGTGTCGACCGACAAGGCGGGCTACGACAAGGTGGTCGAGCCGGTGGTCGGCATGAAGAAAATCACGCTCACGTTCCTGATCATCGTCCTGATCTTGGGCGCGATCATCCTGCTGCTGCTGTCCTCCATCGCCATCCGGGAGCGGAAATACGAGATCGGCGTGCTGCGCGCAATGGGCATGAAGAAGGGCAAGGTGGCGCTGGGGCTGTGGCTGGAGCTGCTGACAATCACCTGCGTCTGCGTGGCGCTGGGGCTGCTGGCCGGCACACTGGCCGCGCAGCCGGTCAGCAACATGCTGCTGAACAGCCAGCTGGAGAGCATCCAAAACGCCGCGGGTCAAGGCGGACAGTTTGGCACGATGCTGATCATCGGCGGACGGGCCATGACGCAGCACACGGCGCTGGACACGCTGGACGTTTCGCTGGGCGCGGCCACGCTGCTGCAAATCATTGGCATCGCCGTCGCGCTGGCCACGACGGCCACGCTGGCCTCGGTACTGAAAATCACCCAGTATGAACCGATCAAAATCTTGATGGAACGCAATTAGGGAAAGGAGCGGACGATGATGAGCGTACTGGCGTTAAACAATGTCGGCTATACCTACGAGGGCGCGCGCAAGGCGGTGTTCGGCGGCCTGAGCGTCACCTTTGAGATGGGGAAAATCTACGCGCTGGTCGGCAAGTCCGGCGCGGGCAAGTCCACGCTGCTGTCGCTGATCGCGGGGCTGGACACCTGCACGGACGGCGACGTGCTGTATAAAGGCAAAAGCCTGAAGTCCATTAACCGCGACGACTACCGCGCGCGCGACGTCGGCGTGATCTTTCAGGGCTACAATCTCTTGCTGAACGCCACGGCGGCGGAGAACATCGAGCTTTCGATGAACATCTCCGGCTCCCCCGGCGGGCGGGAGAGCATCTACAGTTTGCTGGAGTCGATGGGCGTGGACCGCGACACGGCGGACCGTCAGGTGCTGAAGCTGTCCGGCGGCGAACAGCAGCGCGTCGGCATCGCCCGCGCCCTAAGCCACGAGCCGGACATTCTGATCGCCGACGAGCCGACCGGCAACCTCGATCAGGAGACGCAGGCCGACATCATGAAAATTTTTGAGCGGCTGGCGCATGAAAAGGGCAAGTGCGTCATCATCGTGACCCACTCCAAGCGCGTCTCCGGCTACGCCGACGAGACGTGGGGCATGGCCAACGGGGCGCTGAAGAAACTGGAACGGTAGACATAAAAAGAATTTTTTTGTAACCGATTATCACAGGATTGTCATCAAATTGTATCCTGCTTTGACGAAAAACGCCTTGCACAAAGGCGTTTTTTGGTCTATTATTAAGAATGGGGAATATTCGATAGTAAGGCGGCGCGGGGGACAGTCAGGCGCGTCCGTCGGCCGCATAAGGGATCGTTTCGGGGACAGACGCTTCCTTCAGGAGGTGTTTTTTCATGCGCAGAAAGCTTCTGCCGCTCATCGTGCCCGCTCTGCTGGGGCTGGGTGTGGGCGCGGCTTTGACCGCCCTTGTGTACGCGCTGGCCGGATGGGGCGGCGGCGCGCCGGAAAGCGGGCAGGCCCACGCGGGCAATGAAACGCTGTACGCGGAGGCGCGGACGATGGCCCGGGCCATCTACGAGGCCGACTTTGCCGCGCTCAGCGCGCTCACGCACCCGGAAACGGGTTGCCTGTTCGCGCCGTTTTCCACTGTGGACGCCGGGGCCAACCCGGTGTTTACCCCCGCGCAGGTGCTGGCGATGGGCACGGACACCACAGAGTACGTATGGGGCAGCGCAGGTCCGGCGGACCCGCCGGTTACGCTGACGCCCGCCGGGTTTTTCCGGGATATCCTGCAAATCCGCGACTTCGCCGCCGCGCCGTGCGTGGGCTTTGACTTGGTTCTGCGCAGCGGAAACGCGGTGGAAAACGTGCTGGAGGAGTACCCCAGCTGTCATGTCGTGGACCTCTACTGCCCCGCCGGCAAAGACCCCGCGGGTACGGACTGGGCCAGTCTCAAGCTGGTGTTGGCGGACTATGACGGGGACTGGAAGCTGGTGGCCGTGGTCCGGAGCGTCTATACGGAGCAGTAGGTTTGAGAGGTGTGCCGCGTGTTTGACGCAAAGCGTGTAAAACAGCAAATCGTGACTTGGATCGCCGATTACTTTCGTAAAAATGCCCCTCCCGGGGCCAAGGCCATTATCGGCGTCAGCGGCGGCAAGGACAGCTCGGTTGTCGCCGCGCTGTGTGCGGAAGCCCTGGGGAAGGAGCGCGTGCTGGGCGTGCTGATGCCGCAAGGGGCGCAGGAGGACATCGCGGTTTCCTACGCGCTGTGCCGCACGCTGGACATCCGGTATGTCGAGATCAACATCCAAGACCCGGTGCGGGCCTTCGTTGAGGCAGTGGAACAGGCCGGACTGGAGATGAACACAGCCGCCGCCGTCAACACGCCCGCCCGCGTTCGCATGGCCGCGCTGTACGCCGTTTCGGCCATCGCCGGGGGCCGGGTCGCCAACACCAGCAACCTCAGCGAGGACTGGGTTGGCTACGCCACCAAATTCGGCGACGCCGCCGGGGATTTCAGCCCCATGGCCCACCTGACCGTGACCGAGGTGAAGGCCGTCGGGCGGGAGCTGGGGCTGGGGCCGGAGTTTGTGGACAAAGTTCCGGCCGACGGCCTGACCGGCAAAACCGACGAGGACAATTTGGGGTTCTCCTACGCCGTGCTGGACCGGTACATCCGCGAGGGCGTCTGCGAGGACGCCGCCGTCAAAGCGGAGATCGACCGGCTGCATAGCCTAAATTTGCACAAGCTGAACCCGATGCCGTCGTTTCGGCCGGAGGATGAAAAAGTCAACCCCCCACGCGCCTAAACGCACCGGCCAGCATCAGCTTGATGCGGTTGAGTTGGTTGACCTCGCTGGCGCCGGGGTCGTAGTCGATCGGGACGATGTTGCTCTCGGGGTACAGCTCGCGGAGCTTGCGGATCATGCCCTTGCCGGTGACGTGGTTGGGCAGACAGGCGAACGGCTGGGCGCAGAGGATGTTCGGTGTGCCGGACTCGATCAGGTCGATCATTTCGGCGGTCAGCAGCCAGCCCTCGCCGCATTGGTTGGCGACCGACAGCACGCGCTCGGCCTTGGCCGCCAGATGGCGGATCGGCGTTTCCATATGGAAGCGTTTCGAGTCCCACAGACGGCGGCGGACGGAGTTTTCAAAGGACTCCACGATCCGGCTCAACTGGCCCAGCGCGGCGGCCTGGAACGCAAAGCCCCCAAAGGTTTCCTGCTTGATGACCGAGTTGTGGAAGCAATACTGCAAAAAGCCCATCAGCCCCGGCACGACGGCCTCGCAGCCCTCGCGCTCGATCACGCCGACGGCGTTGTTGTTGGCGTCCGGGTGGAATTTGACCAGAATCTCGCCCACGATGCCCACGCGCGGCTTGCGCGGGATATCGCGCAGCGGCAGGGCCTCGAACGCCGTGACGATGCCGTCGATCATGCGCTGGAAGCTCAGGTGCGGACCGGTCTTTTGCAGGCTGGCGCGGCACCGGCTCAGCCAGTCGCGGTACAGCGCGTCGGCGGAGCCCGCCGCGGCCTCGTACGGGCGTGTGCGCAGCAGCGCCATTTGCAGCAGGTCGCCGATCAGGATCGCCTTGACGGCGTCCGCCAGCATCCCCAGCGTGAATTTCAGCCCCGGATGCTTCTCGATGCCGCCGACCGACAGCCCCACCACCGGCACCTGCTCATGCCCGGCTTCGCGCAGGGCGCGGCGGAGCATGGCGGCGTAGTTGGTCGCGCGGCAGCCGCCGCCGGTCTGCGTGATGAACACCGACGTGTTGTTCAAGTCATACCGCCCCGACTGAATGGCGTTGACCAGCTGTCCGACCACGACCACGCAGGGGTAGCACGCGTCGTTGTTGACGTAGCGCAGGCCTGTTTCCACGTCCGACGGCGTGGTTTTTTCCAAGATCACCACGTCATAGCCGCTGGCGCGGAATACCCCCTCAATCAGCTCGAAATGCACCGGCGACATCTGCGGCGCGAGGATCGTATGCGTTTTGCGCATCCCCACGGTAAAGGGTTTGGGCGGGAGTGTGTAGCCTTTGGGCTTTCTCAGCGGCGGGGGCGTCTTCTTGGCCTGCCGCGCCTCCAGCGCGACGGCCAGCGAGCGCAGACGGATGCGCGCCGCGCCCAGGGAGTTGACCTCGTCGATTTTCAGCAAGGTGTAGATTTTCCGCGCGGCGTGCATGATTTCGGCCACCTGATCGCTGGTCACCGCGTCCAAGCCGCATCCGAACGAGTTGAGCTGCACCAGCTCTAAGCGGGGGTGCTTGGCCACAACCGCCGCCGCGTCGTACAGCCGGGTATGGTACATCCACTGGTCCACCACGCGCAGAGGGCGCTCCGCGCGGCCCCGGTGCGCCACCGCGTCCTCGGTCAGCACGGCAAAGCCCAGCGCGGTCAGCAGACCCGGCAGGCCATGGTGGATTTCCGGATCGGCGTGGTAGGGCCGCCCGGCCAGTACCATGCCGGTTTTTCCTGTTTTCTCTAAGTACGCTAAGGTTTCGTCGCCTTTTCTGCGCACATCCGCGCGGAATCGCTCCAGCTCCGCAAACCCGGCGGCCAGCGCGCGGCGCACCTCCGGCAGGGTCACGCCGAAATCGGCCAGCGCCGTTTGCAGGGTCTGCGCGATCTTCTGCCGGTGGTGCAGCGACAGGAACGGCTTGATCAGCCGCACACCCGCCTGTTTCAGATGATCCATGTTCGCGTCGAGGACCTCCGGGTAGCTCTGCACGATCGGGCAGTTGAAATGGTTGCGCGCCAGCGGGTTTTCCAGCTTTTCATAGGTCACGCAGGGGTAAAACACGTTCTTGACGCCGCGCGAGATCAAGTCCTCCACATGCCCGTGGGCCAGCTTGGCCGGGTAGCAGACGCTCTCGGACGGGATCGACGACATGCCCAGCTCAAACAGCGTGTGGTCCGACGACCGCGATAAGACCACCGAAAAGCCCAGCCGCGTGAAAAACGTGTGCCAGAGCGGGTAGTTTTCATATAGGTTCAGCGCGCGGGGCAAGCCGATCACGCCGCGCGGCGCGGCGTTCTCCGGCAGGGATTTATAGTCAAACAGCCGGTCATATTTCCAGTATACAAGGTTCGGCGGCGTGTCTTGACCCGCCTTGCGGCCCTCGCCGCGCTCACAGCGGTTGCCGGAGACGAGGCGCCGGTTTTGCGAAAACAGCGACACCGTCAGGCGGCAGTAGTTCTGACAGCCCTGACAGACGGTCTGGCGTGTGCTTTCCGGGCTGGCCTCGTCCAGATGCTCCGCGTCCAGCAGCGAGGAACGCCCGCCTGTCCAGCGTTCCCGCGCCAGCAGCGCGGCGCCGTACGCGCCCATCAGGCCCGCGATGTCGGGGCGCACCGGCTGACGCTGGGCCACGACCTCAAACGCGCGCAGAATGGCGTCGTTGAGGAACGTGCCGCCCTGCACGACCACGCGGTCCCCTAAAGAGGCGGGAGATTTCATCTTGATGACCTTGAACAGTGCGTTGCGCACCACGGAATACGCCAGCCCGCAGGAGATGTTGTCGACGCCCGCGCCCTCTTTTTGCGCCTGTTTGACGCGCGAGTTCATAAACACGGTGCAGCGCGTGCCCAGATCGACCGGGGAGTCGGCCTCCAGCGCGCGGCGGCCAAATTCCGGCGCGTCCAGCCCCAGCGACTCGGCAAACGTCTGGATGAACGAGCCGCAGCCGGAGGAGCACGCCTCGTTGAGCAGGACATTGTCCAGCACGCCGTCGCGCACGGTCATCGACTTCATGTCCTGCCCGCCGATATCGAGAATAAAGCTGACGTCCGGCGCGAACCGCTGGGCCGCGCGGGTGTGGCACAGCGTCTCGATCTCGCCGCCGTCGGCTTTCAGCGCCGTTTTCAGCAAAGCTTCGCCGTACCCGGTCATCAGCGCGCTGCCGATGTACGCGTCCGGCGGGAGCCGCCCGTACAACCGCCGCAGGATGTCCGCCGCGCGGGGCAGCGGCGCGCCGTCGTTGGTCATGTATTCGGAAAACAGCAGCCGCCCTTCTTCGTCCGTCAGCGCGGCCTTGATGGTTGTACTGCCGGCGTCGACGCCGAGGAAGCACGGCCCCTTGGCGTCCTCCAGCGGCGCGCGCGGGACTTTCTCCTGATTGTGCCGCTCATAGAAGGACAGGCGGTCCTCCGGCGTCTCAAACAGCCGGGGCAGCCGCGTGATGTCCGCGTCGATCGGGCTGGCGTTGCGCAGCCGCGCGGGCAGGCCGCGCAGTTGAACTACGCCCTCCGCCGGGTCGGCGGACAGCGCCGCGCCCAGCGCGACAAACACGTCCGCGTGCGGCGGGGTGACAAACTCGGTCACGCTGTCCTTCAGCGTGCGCTCAAACGCGGCGCGCAGCTCGGACAGGTAGCACAGCGGGCCGCCCAAGAACACGACCGCGCCGTGGATCGGCTGGCCGCTGGCCAGACCCGCGATGGTCTGGTTGACCACCGCCTGCAAAATGGAGGCCGCCAAGTCCTCGTGCGACGCGCCCTCGTTCAGCAAGGGCTGGAGGTCGCTCTTGGCGAACACGCCGCAGCGGGACGCGATCGTGTACTGCGCGGTGTGCCGCGCGGCCAGCTCGTTCAGCCCGGCCGCGTCGGTTTGCAGCAGCGCGGCCATCTGGTCGATGAACGCGCCGGTGCCGCCCGCGCAGGTGCCGTTCATCCGCTGGGTGATGACCGGCTTGAGGAACGTGATCTTCGCGTCCTCGCCGCCCAACTCGATCACAACGTCCGCGTCGTGCCGGAAGCGGGCCACCGCGCCGGTGGCCGCCGCCACCTCCTGCGTAAACGGCAGGTCGAGGGCCGCCGCCGCGCCCAGTCCCGCCGAGCCGGTCAGGCAGACCGCCGCCGTCACGTCCGGCAAATCCCGCGCCAGCTCGTCAAACAGCGCGGCCATCTCGCCCCGGATATCGGAGCGGTGCCGCCGGTAACAGGAGTACCGGATCGCGTCGCTTTCGTCCAGCAGGACGGCCTTGATCGTGGTACTGCCAATATCAAAACCCAGTCTGTACATGCAATCACCTGTGCGGCGGCGGTATTTTAGCTCCTAAGACAAGCCGCGCCCTCATTATACAGGGGACACGGCGAAAAAGATAGTGCAAATCTATGTCGGTTCTGTGAACTATGGGCGAAAGAGGGAGAAAAGTCCACTTGTGCCCGGCAAGAAAGACGGGATCGCTCACGCTTCACGCGGGACGCCGAAAACGCCGTTTTCCACAAGACAAGACACGAAAAAATATTTTGCAAAAAAATGTTGACAAATCGGTTAAAGCATGTTACAATTCGGTTACAAACTCATTTCAGTCCGGTGACGAAATCCTCGAAACGCCTTGCGGCACAACGGGTTACAACGCCGGAAGACATCTGCCGCCAAAGAGTAACACTACATTGCGGAGGTACATATGCGACAATTGAGACGGTTGGTTTGCGCGGTTTTGGTTCTGGCGTTGGCGCCGGTGTTCGGGCCCGCGGAGGCGTATACGGAGAAGCTTGGCAAGGTGACGGCGGCGTCGCTGAATATGCGTGAGTTCCCGTCCACATCCGCCCTTGTGATGACGTCCGCCCGGGAAGGCGAGATGCTGACCATACTGGATTATGTGCCGATGGAAGACCAAGCGTGGTATCAGGTGTATTACCGCGGTCTAACCGGATATATGAGCGCCAACTACATTCAGGTGCAGCATCCCGAAAGGCAAACGTCCGGCGCCGAAGAGCCGGAGGAAGCCGAAGCCTCCGCCGCGCCGTCCGCCCCTCCGGCGGCTTTGCGGGCGGGCACGGTCACCACCTCGTCGCTTCGGATGCGCGCCAAAGCCTCCATTGACGCCTCGGTGGTTTTGACGTTTTCCAAGAACACGCAGATCGTCGTCCTGTCCCCGGATTCCGTTGAGGCGGACGGTCATATGTGGCTGCGAGCCAATTATCAAGGCAAGGAAGGCTATGTCAGCGCCGAATATGTCACACTGAGCGGTGAAGCCTCCTTCTCCGCCGGAACCGGCTCAGTGTCCGGTGGTACCGTGAATCTCCGTGAGGAGCCGAATGTGGACAGTTCCATCCTGCGCAAACTGACGGCCGGAACCCACGTAAAGGTCACCGGCGTAAAAGACGGCTGGTACAAGGTATCGCACAGCGACAAGAGCGGCTACGTGCATCCCGATTACCTCAAAATCGTGCCCCCGCCCGCTCCCGCGGCTATCGTCGCCAGCAACAGCACCTCCG
>Ga0082212_10007468_pt1 | contig 14452 bp, 13 predicted proteins | sample TergutNt197P3_FD_71548 | JGI IMG/M metagenome (GOLD analysis project Ga0082212, IMG submission 71548) | Neocapritermes taracua P3 segment gut microbial communities from Petit-Saut dam, French Guiana - Nt197 P3 | ecosystem: Host-associated > Arthropoda: Insects > Digestive system > Gut ... | reverse complement strand
GCCACAGGAGGGCGAAGAATTTTTATTGAAACCCATGAACTGCCCGCATCACTGCGAGCTATACAAAGCCTTCCCGCGATCTTACAAAGACCTCCCGATCCGGTTTGCCGAATTTGGAACCGTCTATCGTTACGAACAAAGCGGCGAACTGCACGGATTAACGCGTGTACGCGGGTTTACGCAGGATGACGCCCATCTTTTTTGCCGCCCCGAACAGTTGAAAGACGAGTTCCTGAAAGTGATGGATATTATTCTCATTATTTTCAAAGCATTGAATTTCGAGAATTACGAAGCGCAGATTTCACTGCGCGACCCGGATAACAAGGAAAAATATATAGGTTCGGACGAAAACTGGGAAAAAGCGGAAAGCGCTATCATTGAGGCTTGCGAGGAAAAAGGGCTGCCTGCAAAAGTGGTTCCGGGCGAAGCCGCTTTTTACGGTCCAAAACTCGACTTTTTAGTCAGGGATGCCATCGGACGCCGCTGGCAACTCGGAACGATACAAGTCGACTACAACCTGCCGGATCGTTTCGAACTTGAATATACGGGCGAAGACAACCATAAACATCGTCCGGTCATGATTCACCGCGCGCCATTCGGGTCGATGGAAAGGTTTGTCGCCGTACTGATTGAACATACTGCCGGCAAATTTCCGTTGTGGTTGGCGCCCGATCAGGTAGCCATCCTGTCGATCGGAGAAAAATACAACGAATATGCCTGGCAGGTAGCGCGTGAACTGGAAAAGCAGGATATCAGCGTCATTGTAGATGACCGAAACGAGAAAATAGGTCGAAAAATACGCGACAGCGAACTGAAACGAATACCTTACATGTTGATTGCCGGAGAGAAGGAAATGGAAAATAATGAAGTTTCTGTAAGAAAACAGGGTGAAGGTGATAAAGGTTCAATAAAATTTACTACCTTTGCGGCGCAAATTCTGAAAGAAATTGACGGGATGTTGAACAGCTGGTAAAAAGATAATTATTAACAAATAAATAAATAGGAGGCAACTTTTTATAAAAGATTGAATGAAAAACGATCGTAATAAAGAACAGTTCAGGATTAACGAACGCATCACCGTTCCGGAGGTTCGTCTTGTGGGCGATAACATCACTTCCGGTGTGTATCCTACATCAAAAGCCTTACAGATGGCGGAAGACATGGGCTTTGATCTGGTAGAGATTTCGGCAAATGCGGCGCCGCCTGTTTGCAAAATAATTGATTATCAAAAATTTCTTTATCAGCAGAAAAAGCGTCAGAAAGAGCAGAAAGCAAAAACAGTTAAAATTGTAGTCAAGGAAATCCGGTTTGGACCGCAAACGGACGACCATGATTACAATTTTAAGTTGCGTCATGCGAAAGAATTTTTAGGAGATGGCGCCAAAGTAAAGGCTTACGTCTTCTTTAAAGGACGGTCGATCCTGTTTAAGGAACAGGGAGAAGTGCTGTTACTTCGTTTTGCCAACGACCTCGAAGATTACGGTAAGGTAGAGCAGATGCCGGTGCTGGAAGGAAAGCGGATGATCATCATGATCTCGCCGGGTCTAAAAAAATCCGTTCATTCGCACAAACCGCCCATTTCGAAACAGGAACAGCCTCAAGGCAGGAAAATTTGATTTCAGATGCATAAAAAAAATACATATAAGAACTATTTCATTAACATTTTAAAATTGCAGTTATGCCAAAGTTGAAGACTAATTCCGGTTCAAAAAAGAGGTTTGCCCTTACCGGAACAGGTAAAATCAAAAGAAAACATGCTTATAAAAGTCACATTCTGACAAAGAAGACTAAAAAGCAGAAGCGAAATCTGACCCATGTAGGGTTAGTTGCGAGAGCGGATATAAACAACATCAAGAAATTGCTTTGTTTAAAATAATTCGATTAGCAGGAGATTATCACATTTTATTAACCGAATGATTAGCTCCCAAGATCAGCTTATAACAGTGACGCTAACATTCAAAAAAAATTACAATTATGCCAAGATCAGTAAATCATGTTGCTTCGAGAGCAAAAAGAAAACGGATTTTGAAACTTACGAGAGGTTATTTTGGCGCTCGTAAAAACGTATGGACAGTCGCAAAAAACACCTGGGAGAAGGGATTAACGTATGCGTTCCGCGACCGTCGCAACAAAAAACGTACTTTCCGCGCATTGTGGATACAGCGCATCAACGCCGGAGCGCGTTTGGAAGGGTTGTCGTATTCGCGATTGATGGGTGGATTAAAAGAGGCCGGCATCGAAATCAACCGCAAGGTATTAGCCGATTTGGCTATGAACAATCCGGAGGCATTCAAAGCGATTGTTGCAAAAGCAAAGAAATGAAAGATGAAATGTTAAAAAAACGGGTTTTTCCTGTTTCTTTTTGCATTTTAGATTTTTTTTATTATTTTTGTGAAAAATTTTTGAGTTAAGCCGCACATGTTCGATTGGAAAACTCATCAGATAAAACTTAATTCCGAGACATGTTCTTGCCGCTAATGGCGGGCCGTAATTCCTTCGGGAAATGCTCATGCACAACGGATTACAAAGGCCGACAAGACACTCAAATCCTGTCATACGGAGTTTACACTCATCTAGTGTGCGGCGCCTACAAAACCTCCCTGCTTCCGCAGGGAGGTTTTATCTTTTTTTCAAAACGCTGTTTACTACCCGGATAGAGGATACCAATTTATCCGTAGAAGTAAAGATATCCACATTCCAGAGATGGGAGGAACGTCCTTTGTGCAGGATCGTCGCTACTGCCCTCACGGTATCCCCTTCATGTGCGGTAGATACGTGGTTGCCGCTAATTTGCATGCCATAAATCAGTTCTTCGGGCTTACATAGTACCATAGACCCCAATCCGGCAACTGTTTCGGCCAATGCCAACGTAGCGCCGCCATGTAAAATGCCGAAAGGCTGACGTGTGCGCTCATCAACCGGCATCGTAGCTTCTATCCGGTCTTCAGAGGCGTAGGTAAATTGAATCCCAAGATTTCCCATCAATGCCCGTTTACCGGATTCATTCAGTTTGTCTAACGGGACATTGGCAGGTTTAATCTCGGCTATTACCAGTTTTTCGATGGCGGCTGCCACCCCGTCTTCATCATTCGTAAGCGTCACATAATCAGCACAAGCCTTCACCGATTCCTGCGCATTACCCATTGCGATGCCATACCCTGCTAACTGGATCATCGTCACGTCGCACACGCCGTCGCCAATTGCAATAACACTTTCGGTAGCAACGCCCAATTTTTGAAGCAGGACACTTAACGTATTCGCCTTATTGATAGACGGCGGTACGATTTCGAGAAAATAGGTTTCCGAACGGAAAACATCCAATTCGCCTGCCAGCCGTTTTTTCCATTGATTTTCGAGACGTTCCAGCGCTTTTTCATCATCGCTGACAATCATACATTTATAGGGAGAAAAGGTGATGACCTCTGCGAAATTGTCCACTTCTTTCACACGCATGGCGTTCAATTCGGCCTCTTGCAGGATGTATTCGTCCGACAGGTTACTGGCAATGATCGTATCTTCGTTATAGGTAAAAATGGAAAAATTATGCTTGGCCGCTTTCCGTGCCAGATAAGGTATCATTTTAGGATTGATGACTTTTTCAAACGCAATATTTCCTGTCTGTACATTGATAATCTGTCCGCCGTTATTCGATAAAATATAACCGTCGTTTTTATCCATATCCAATTCTTTCGCCAGCGGCAGGAGACCATATGTCGGGCGACCGGAAGCCAATACAATCCGAATTCCCATCTGTTGTACCTTGATTATTGCAGCTCTCATCCGGGCTGTAATAATGTGATCACTGTTTAGTAATGTGCCGTCGACGTCCAGCACAATCATGTTGTACTTCATTTTATTTACTGATTAACTGTTTTAGCGAAAATCCGCATAATCTGCGGACTGAAAATTAAAAAGGTCAATGGTTACCCATTGACCTTTTTAAAAAAATTTCTAAACCGGTCTATTTGTTGGTATCCATGATAACCAAGCGGTTCCAGTTGTTGATTTGATAAGGTTGTACCCTATCGCCCTGCCATTCGATGGAAAGTCTTTCACTCGGAATTCCATATTTTTCGTTCAATTCCTTAGCGACGGCTCTTGCACGCCTTTCTGACAGACCATAGTTGTAATCGGCAGTACCGGTTTGTTTATCGGCATATCCAATCACCTTGATCGGCAAGTTATGTTTCTTCGCATATTCAGCTGTATTCAGGATGTTACCTTTCTGATTATCATCAATAACATAACTGTTCAAACGGAAGAATACGGCATTCTTCATCGTTTCAATTGATTGAACAACAGGCGCTACTTGCGGACATTCCGGACACGACCTTGGACGTTTGCTCAACTCTTCATTTTGAGCGCGCAAAGCATTGATCTGATTATTCAGGTCATTTAATAAGTCATAATCCATCGGTTCTATCACTTCCCAGTTGGTTCTTCCAAGTTTGAAATTCAATCCTAAGTTAGCTGTTACCATACGGTCTTCTTCGTGTCCCATTCTGTTGCGATTAAACATTTCATTCAGCAACGTATACTGTCCTTCGAGGAATAAATCTACGCGATTACTCAGGCGGAAAGGGATTTGTACACCCAGATTGATTGTAGGCGATTCGGATTTTTTTGCATTAAAACCATGCATTTCCTTTGTGGGACGGTATGCATAGCCCGCGCCTGCAAACGGAATAAAACGAACAATCTTCTTCTCGTTGTAGGGCGCCAAATGATTCGTTATATCCCACATAAAATCAAGATGCGGATTAGCATAAACATAATCGAATTGCTTTAAATCCTGCGTAATATAATATGCAAAATTTTTAAACGGGCCGCCGTCAACTTTCAGACGAAATGCCATGTATGGGTTAAACCATTTTCCAAAATTGAAAGTAGCGCCCCAATTGATCCGATCTCCCAAATCAGCGTCGCCATTATTGTCTCCCATATACACACTTGCTCCACCGCCAAGTGAAATAAACCAGTTATCCCCGGGTCCGTTCTTCTTAAAATTCGTTTTCGACCCGCTTTCAATACTAAATCCAATTTGAGGTTGATACTCCTGTGCCGAAACCGACATCAACACTCCACATAAAAAAGCAAACAGTAAAACCTTAGTTTTCATAATTATACGTTTTTAATTTAACAATATTTTTTTTTATTTACCTTCAAACTTTTGAACATAACCAAATGCAAAGATAAGCATATTATTACATTCAAACAAATAAATTAGATTTTTTTTTATCTTTTTTTTGCAAAAAAATCTTAAAATTCTATGTATCAATTAATTTCAACAAATATTGACCGTATGGATTTTTTCGCATCGGAAACGCTAAAAATCGCAACATATCGTCATTAATCCATCCGTTTCGGTATACTATTTCTTCTGGACAGGCGATTTTCAATCCTTGTCGACGTTCTATAACTTCCACAAAAACAGATGCTTCAGAAAGCGATTCGTGCGTCCCCGTATCCAACCATGCAAATCCACGCCCCAACAATTGCACTTTCAACCTGTTTTTTTCAAGAAATTGTTGATTGACCGTAGTAATCTCCAATTCTCCTCGCGCTGAAGGCCGAATATCCCGTGCGATACTGACTACCTCGTTCGGATAAAAGTAAAGACCCACTACCGCATAATTCGACTGGGGTTTCTCCGGTTTCTCTTCAATACTCAACACATTTCCTTCGCTGTCGAAAGCCGCAACTCCATACCGCTCCGGGTCGTTCACATAATAGCCGAAAACCGTCGCTTTTTTTTGCTTCACATTGCTGACAGCCTCTCTCAGCAGCGCAGAAAAACCCTGTCCGTAAAAAATATTGTCGCCCAAAACCAGGCACACATCGTCGTTTCCGATAAAATCTGCACCAATAATAAATGCTTGTGCCAGTCCGTCGGGCGAAGGCTGCTCCGCATATTCAAAATGAACGCCCCAGTCATCGCCCTCGCCGAGCAGACGGCGAAAAGCAGGCAGGTCCTGCGGTGTGGATATGATCAATATGTCGCGAATACCGGAAAGCATCAGTACCGAGATCGGATAATAGATCATCGGCTTATCATAAACAGGAAGCAACTGCTTCGATACTCCTTTGGTGATCGGAAACAAACGCGTTCCGGAACCACCGGCTAACACAACTCCTTTCATTTGTCAATCATTTGTTGTTATTATAATAATGTATTCGCACAAATCATAAATTATCTCTTCTGATTCGTACTTGAATAGCGTTCTTCACAGGCGCTTCGCTAATGAGAACAAAGTATCCGCCACCTCCGGCGCCTGACAGTTTCCATCCAAGAACCATTGATTGATAAGGTGTTAAAGCTTCCTTTACTTCGGTAGTAGCCATGAGCGGGAACATACTCAATTGCGCCTCAAAACTGGCGACCGAGGCTCTTCCCCAAGCCTGCACATCCCTCTTTAGCATGGCGTTCCAACAGTCTTCCGACGCGTAACTAAGCATTCGGGCGCCATGTTCATTAATAAATGTCTGTGACAACACGTCATAATGTGATTCGCGGGGAAACAGCGGCGCTAACCAGATACGTTGCTCGATCCATTCCAATAACTCATTATCAGTCACTTTATCAATCCTAATCGGCCAATAACCCTGATCATAATGAAATCGATTTAGCCCCGGCATCACAACGCCCAACGCATCTTGCGAACCGCTGATATATTTCGATCCGGGTGGATTTTCATAACAAAACAGCGTTTTCCCAAGCATTTCCCTATCACCTTCCGGAATGTTCGTATGCCACAGCTCAATCGCTTTTTTACGCGAACTGGTAGCCATCCCGCTACGGTCATTAAACTCATAATCAGGCTCTATAGAAACAGTAATCACCGCGCCAGCAAAAAACTTGTTGACATAAGGCTGGTCAAGCCAGCCACCGGCCAAATCGATCCGGTAAGGAATCCGACATTCATTTCGCAGGGCGGTAGTCGAACGGGCTGGCAGCCCGCTATGTGGAATACGCTTACTTACAACATATTCAATACCGTTCGCTTTGCAAAACTGTTCTTTCACCGGCGAATGACCGTCACTGTTGACAAAGAAAACATCCGGTTGAAGCCATTCGAGTTCCTCCTGAAAATCAAGTAAACCGCTTCCACCATTTATCCAGGCATCTTTGACAGTCCGCAACGCTTTGACCATATATAAACGTTCCGCATCCGTATTGACCGTTTTGCGCGCTTTCAGATCAAAAACCGTCTGGTCGGATCCGATCCCCACATATAAATCGCCATATCTTGCCGCTTCTTCAAAGAAAGCCACATGACCGCTGTGCAGCATATCGTAACAACCGCTTACAAAAACCTTTTTCATCCCGGAAAATAATATTTCAAAGTGCAAACGTACTGGAAATATTCGGATTTTCCAAGCGAAACGGATGAAAAAGTTTTTTTTACAGCAGAAAGCATCTGTTTTTTCGTTTCGTAAAGAGATACATGGATTGATTAAAAAAAAAGGATAATTCGCTTGCAGAACAAATTATTCTTCCTATCTTTACCGTCCGAAAATAAGCCAAATTATCATTGAAATGTATGAAGACAACGATTGAGGAACGTTGGGGTACACACCCCCAAGATGTAAAGAAGTACGACACTGCTCAACTGCGGAAAGAATTTCTGGTGGAGAAGATATTTGCCGCTGATGAAGTACTGATGGTATATACGCATAATGACCGTTTGATTATTGGCGGCGTAATGCCGGTACATGAACATCTGAAACTCGAAACAGTTGATCTGATTCGTTCGGAATACTTTTGCGAACGCAGGGAAGCGGGCGTCATTTGTATTGAAAACGAAGGCATTGTCGCAGTTGACGGAAAAGATTTTGATATGGAGTATAAAGACGCCCTGTATATAGGTCGTGGTGCAAAAGAGGTGATATTCAAGAGTAAAGATGCGTCCAAACCGGCAAAATTCTATTTTGCTTCTTCGCCTGCCCATGTTGCTTATCCAACGGCAGCCATCACCCGAGAGATGCGTCGTACAAGGGAATTAGGCGTCAAATCCACTTCTAACGAGCGGACGCTTAATCAGTTGATATTAAATGAAATAATCCCTTGCTGTCAACTACAGATGGGATGGACGGAAATAAAAGAAGGCAGTGTATGGAACACCATGCCACCACATACCCATTCGCGACGAATGGAAGCCTATTTTTATTTCAAAGTGCCTTCCCTGCAGGCTGTCTGCCATTTCATGGGGCAACCCCTTGAAACACGACATATTTTCATGGGAAATGAACAGGCGGTCATTTCACCATCGTGGTCAATCCACTGTGCTGCAGGGACAAGCAACTATACGTTTATCTGGGCTATGTGCGGCGAAAACTTGGATTATGATGATATGGATACTTTCGCTGCCGACAAATTACGCTAATCCTAAATAATATATACACACCTATGAGAAATTTATTTATTTTATTATTTGCCTTTGGGGGACTGATGTCCTGTAATAAAAGCATAAATATTTCTGTTACAAACCCAAGCAATTTCACGCGCTTGGAAATCGTTGAGTTACCGGTTGAAAAATTAATGATGCTTCCTGACGGAAAAGATTTTCAGGTCACGAATCAACTGGGTGAAATATTGACTTCGCAATTAACTTTTGACGGAAAACTGATCTTTCAAATGGAAATCAAAGCCAAAGAGACGATAATTTATACCATCAGAACAGGCGCTCCAATAGAGTTTTCTCCAAAAACCTTCGGACGATTCATCACCGAACGTTATGATGACTTTGCCTGGGAAAATGATAGGGTAGCATTCCGCATCTTCGGCGCCGCCCTGATTCCTGTTGACGGCCCCAGTAACGGCCTTGACCTGTGGTATAAAAAGACAAACAATCTGATCATCGATAAATGGTATAAAGATGATATTGCCAGTGTACGTTCCTACCATATTGACCACGGTGAAGGACTTGACGACTACAAAGTAGGACGAACACTCGGAGCGGGCATGATGGCGCCTTTTGAAGATGATTCGCTTTACCTGAATGACAATTTCGTTACGCAGGAATTATTTGAGAACGGCCCTCTACGTACCACGTTTAAACTCGTTTATAACAATATGACTGTCGATGGGCAATCCATTAGCGAGAGCCGCACCTTTTCAATAGATGCCGGTTCGCAACTAACAAAAGTAACACAGGAATTTGGAACAAACAAAACGCTGAAGGTCGCTGCCGGTATTATTAAACGCTCCATCGAAGACGAAGCCGTTACAGCCTTGACCGACAAGGGATCAGCTGCTGTAATATACGAAGAACCCGAAAACGGATCGGTAGGTAAAGTTTTTATCGGGATGGTTTTCCCGAAAGGACTCGAACAGGTGAAATCGCATACGCATACCATTATCCACCCTAAAACTAAAAGAGAAGAGACCCATTCGCATGTCCTGGCGATTACCTCCTACCTTCCCGGCCAGCCGATTACCTATTATACCGGCTTTGGGTGGGAACAATTCGGAATCCGTACGTTGGACGATTTTCGCACTTACCTGACATACATCACAAAAACAATAGAAGAACCATTAATAATCAAGTTCTTATAATATTAATATAATGAGTGATTTATTTTCTTTAGAAGGAAAAACAGCTTTAGTGACCGGCGCATCCTACGGAATAGGCTTTGCCATCGCCTCTGCTTTTGCCGAAGTCGGCGCTACGATTGTGTTCAATGACATTAACCGCGAATTGGTAGAAAAAGGACTGAATGACTATCATGCAAATGGTATACAGGCGCACGGATATGTCTTCGATGTCACGAAAGAAGACGACGTTAATGCAGCCATTACAATCATCGAAAAAGAAGTGGGTATCATTGATATTCTCGTCAATAACGCAGGGATAATCAAGCGAATACCCATGTGCGATATGTCAGCAGCCGACTTTCGGCAAGTTATCGACATCGACCTGAATGGTCCGTTTATCGTAGCCAAAGCCGTTATCCCGGCCATGATCCGGAAAGGACACGGCAAAATCATCAATATCTGTTCAATGATGAGTGAGCTGGGTCGAGAAACCGTTTCGGCCTATGCCGCTGCCAAAGGAGGGTTGAAGATGCTTACCCGTAACATAGCTTCAGAGTTTGGCGGACTGAATATACAGTGTAACGGCATCGGCCCGGGATATATCGCTACGCCACAGACAGCGCCGCTTCGTGCGCTGCAAGCCGACGGATCGCGTCATCCATTCGATTCGTTCATCATATCCAAAACACCGGCAGCACGCTGGGGCGTGACCGACGACTTGAAAGGTCCCGCCGTTTTCCTTGCCTCAGACGCCTCTAACTTTGTGAATGGACATATATTATATGTAGATGGAGGGATTTTAGCGTATATCGGGAAACAACCCTAAACAATAATTATAGACACAATGAAACAGAAATTATTACTATTTGTTTTTTTGATGTTTTTTTCTGGCGCTTCGGCAGTGGCGCAAGCGTGGAGTAAGGAGGATTCCATTTGGCTCAAAAATGTACTGGAAGGAAAAGAAGAAATGAAAATCAATGAGGAAACAATGAAAGCGATTGAAGAAGGTCGTTTGATTGTACCGTCATGGATGCAAAGCGACGATCAACATTTCAACTTCGATCTGCTTAAGGATTTAGAGATTGGCGGAGCGCCCGATGATTCATTAATATTTCGCAGACTTGATCCGTTCTCAATGCCCCCTTCCGTTTGTGCGTTGTATGTATTGTATCTTGACAAAATGGATTCCGCTTTTACTGCCAAGAGCCTGATTATCACAGAAAGTGAACGAAAACAGTTGGAAAAATTATTACCGACAGGTACTGTACAGATGCTTTATTTCAATACGCCCGATTATTCTCCCGGATTTGGCTTGTCAATGGACTTTAATCACCTGTTAAGCATGGTATTCAGTTCGCAGTACCGGCGAATCGCGCACAACCGTAAACATGCCACCGCTTATAAGAATTATTATGACAACGGCCCGACACCACGTGCCATGCGTTTTACAGAACAGGATCGTAAACAGCTCATGCGGTCAACTAACAGTTACAAGACACCTGTAAGGATTTCTTTCGGACAAAAGATGAATGGCATTGATAATTAAATAACAAGATTCTTTTTTTTAATGATTAACGATGAATATATCTTATAATTGGTTGAAAGATTACCTGACTTTCGACCTGCAGCCGCATGAAGTGGCTGCTGCGCTCACTTCCATTGGGTTAGAAACCGGTTCGGTAGAAGAAATAGAAACAATCAGAGGCGGGCTGGAAGGTTTAATTATCGGCGAAGTGTTGACATGTACGGATCATCCTGATTCCGACCATCTTCATCTTACTGCCGTCGATATCGGTGCAGGCGATCCGTTGCCGGTTGTTTGCGGAGCGCCCAATGTGGCAGTCGGCCAGAAAGTGGTTGTAGCACCTATCGGTACAGTATTATTTTTTGGAGATAAGGAAGTTAAAATAAAGAAAGGGAAGATACGGGGAGCAGAATCGCATGGAATGATCTGTGCAGAAGACGAGATAGGTTTAAGCGCCGACCATTCGGGTATCATCGTGCTCCCTGCCGATACGCCGGTAGGAATGTCAGCAAAAGCATATTACAATGTATCAAGCGATTTTATCTTTGAAGTGGATATAACGCCGAATCGCGTGGATGCGACATCGCACATCGGCGTCGCACGCGATCTGGCTGCCTGGCTGCAACAGAACAGGAACGGGAAGCCGTTTTTTTTTAACATACCATCGGTTGACGATTTTCATACAGATGACCCTGTTGCCCCAATAACTGTCGAAGTGCTAAACACTAACGCCTGTATCCGGTATTCCGGCGTTACCATCCGGCAAGTAACCGTGCAGGAAAGTCCTGACTGGTTAAAGAATCGCCTGACATCCATCGGTTTGCGTCCTATCAACAACATAGTGGATATTACAAATTTTGTTCTTCACGAATTGGGACAGCCGTTGCATGCTTTCGATGCGGCTAAAATAAAAGGGAATAAAGTGGTAGTCCGTACCATGCCGGAGGGAACCCGGTTTGTTACGCTCGACGGCGTTGAACGAACATTGACCGATCATGACCTGATGATTTGTAATACGGAGGAAGCGATGTGTATCGGCGGCGTATTCGGAGGCCTGGACGCGGGTGTAACCGAAAGCACAAAGGACGTCTTTCTCGAATCGGCTTGTTTTAATCCTGCGTGGATCAGAAAAACAGCTCGTCGTTTTGGGCTTAATACCGACTCGTCATTCCGTTTTGAACGCGGCTTAGACCCGAATCAAACTGTATATGTCCTTAAGCGGGCGGCAACCCTGATAAAAGAAATTGCCGGAGGCGTTATTACAGGAGATATTCAGGATATTTACCCGGAGCTTATGCCACCTTTTGCTGTCGACATTACCTATCAAAAAATTAATTCGCTAACAGGAAAAGAGATACCTGTTGCAACGGTCAAAGATATTCTGTCGTCACTCGAAATCACAATTGCATCCGAAACAGATGAAGGTCTATCCGTACGGGTTCCGGTTTATCGCTACGATGTGCGCCGCGACGTGGATGTTATCGAGGACATCCTTCGAATCTACGGATATAATAACATACCTTGCAGTGACCATATGCAGACATCATTAAGTTACCAAACCTTAGCCGATAAAAGCTACAAGCTGGAAAATATCATTTCCGAACAGTTGTGTGGAGCGGGTTTTAATGAAATAACAAACAATTCGCTTACCCGTTCGACGTATTATGAAGCGTTGGCAACTTATCCTGCAGAAAAATGTATCCAATTAGAGAACCCGCTCAGCGCTGATTTGAATGTGATGCGGCAGACTTTACTCTTTGGCGGCTTACAAAACGTTGAATATAACATCAAACACAAACAAAAGAACATTCGATTTTTTGAATTTGGAAACTGCTATACCCGAAACGGGCAGAATAAAAAGGATGATGAAGCGCTTTCGGTCATCAACGAAGACTATCGTCTTGGCCTATGGATAACAGGTAACAGGGTAGAAAACAATTGGGCGCATGCCGACGAAACGACATCTATCTTCGAGTTGAAAGCGCATGTGGAAATTATATTGCGCCGGGCAGGCATCCGGCTGGATATGTTAGTTCTGAACAGCGTTTCCAATGACATTTTTGCTTCGGGCATGACGATTACATCTCGATCAGGGATAGCAATAGGCGCTTTTGGCATTGTACAGAAGCATTTACTAAAAAAAATGGACATCGATCAGGAAGTGTTTTTCGCCGAACTTTTATGGCGTTCATTGATGAAAAATAAGCATAAAGAGCAGATTACATTCCACGAAATCCCAAAATTTCCGGAAGTAAAGCGAGACCTTGCTTTATTGGCAGAGAAAAACGTCACCTTTGCTGACATCCGGGATATCGCATTCAATTGCGAGCATAAATTACTGAAAGAAGTCGTTTTATTCGACGTTTTTGAAGGCAGGAATCTTCCTGCAGGCAAAAAATCGTATGCAGTCAGTTTTTTTCTGCAAGACAATGAAAAGACATTGAACGACCATCAAATTGAAATGATCATGTCGAAAATTCAAAAAAGACTTGAAGAAAAACTGCAAATACAACTTAGGTAATTACAAATTACGAATTACAAAATACAAATTACGAATAAATCAATAAATAATCTATGGGAAGAGCGTTTGAATACAGAAAAGCAAGAAAAATGAAGCGTTGGGGAAATATGGCTCGGGTTTTCACCAAATTAGGCAAGGAGATCATGATTGCAGCCAAATCGGGCGGCGCTGATCCGGAAACCAATCCGCGTTTACGGGTGCTAATACAAACGGCAAAAAAGGAAAATATGCCGAAGGAAAACGTAGAGCGCGCCATAAAAAAAGCGACATCGAAAGATTCTACCGACTTCAAAGAAATGAATTATGAAGGATATGGTCCGCACGGCATTGCCATATTCGTCGAAACAGCAACCGATAATACCACGCGCACGGTGGGGAATGTACGCAGTTATTTCAATAAGTTCGGAGGCTCGCTGGGTACTTCCGGATCGCTGGAATTTCTATTCGACCACAAATGCGTGTTTCATGTCTTAAAAAAAGAGGGCGTAGCATTGGACGACTTGGAGCTGGAATTGATTGATTTTGGAGCTGACGAAGTCGATGAAGAGGATGAAGAGGTGATCATCTATGGCGATTTTGCCCAAAACGCCGTTATTCAGAAATATTTGGAAGATAATGGATTTGAAATCACATCAAGCGAATTTGTCCGTATTCCTAACGATCTGAAAGAGGTTGCACCCGAAAATCGGGGAGCGCTCGAAAAATTAATCGAGAAGTTGGAAGATGACGAGGATGTGCAGAATGTTTTTCATAACATGATAGAAAACGAACAGTCCTGAACTCACGTTCGGGACTGTCCACATTAATCACTAATAAACTTTTTGCCTTAAAAGAACAAATAATATGAAGAAGTATTACATCATGGCGCAAA
>Ga0082212_10007466_pt1 | contig 14455 bp, 4 predicted proteins | sample TergutNt197P3_FD_71548 | JGI IMG/M metagenome (GOLD analysis project Ga0082212, IMG submission 71548) | Neocapritermes taracua P3 segment gut microbial communities from Petit-Saut dam, French Guiana - Nt197 P3 | ecosystem: Host-associated > Arthropoda: Insects > Digestive system > Gut ... | reverse complement strand
CATTCGCTGTTAAAGTCGGAAGAACAATTCAACAAACTGTTGTGTTTTGATTTGGAAAATGTGGATTACGACCGATTGAATGATTTATTGTTTGAATCGGTGATGATTAAAGAACAGATTGTTCAGGCAGATCCGACTGAACAAAGCATCCGTAAAACCTTGAATCTCGGACATACTTTCGGTCATGCTTTCGAAAGTTTAGCCTTCGAAAATCAACACCCCATTCAGCATGGCTATGCTGTAGCTTATGGAATGGTCTGCGAAATCTATTTGTCGTTTATAAAATTAGGATTCGACCAAACCGAATTAATGAAAATCGCCCGTTTTGTCAAGGAACATTACGGCGCTTTTTATTTCGACTGCACACATTATCAATCTATTTATGAGCGGATGCAACATGACAAGAAAAATGAAACTGCTGCTATCAATTTCACGTTACTGAAAGCCATTGAAAAAATTGAAATCAACCAAAAAATAAAAATAGCAATCAACAAAAATGATTACAATCTACATTTTGATTTTTATGACAAGCGAACAAGACGTATATACTACAAATTACTCTACAACGATAAAAATGGTGAATTCCATAAATTTATATCCCAAATAAATAAGGAAAATTCGTTTTTTAAAACAAACAAAATCCCAAATAACTATCATATTACTTTTGTTGCATTTCAAGCGACTGAGTATTATATAAGTCGAGATAAAAAATATCTTGAAAAAATATTTTATAGGTTTGCAAAAATTGTAGCAAAGAAAGATAATATAAAGTATTATCAATTAAAAAAACAGATAGATGAAATTATTGATAAAATAATTAATAATAGATACTTATTTTCTTCAAATACTATGATGGATTTTGAATTATTTTTTAAAGATAAGGTAATTGAACGAATAAAAATATTCCTTGACACAATAGGACCTGGATTAATCAGAATTGGCTATAATGTATATTTGACAGATGATTATAAGTATAAATATTGGTTATTAGTTACATATAATTTTAATAATTTACTAAAAATTACTACAACTCCTATAATAAATCATGGAAAAATAAATTTTGACTATGGATATAATATAAAGGCAATAGAAATAGCTAATTTTCAAATGACTATTCAAAAAGCTATTTACAAGAAAATAAAAGCAATTTCACCGGGGATTTTTACTAAAATATATAGAACAATTCCAACGGTGATAGTTTTAGAAAAAAATGAGATTAACTATTTTGTTAAGGTTAGCAATTTTTTATTGACAGACCATGAAGAAGAAATGAATAATGCGTTTTATACTATTTTGCGAAATGACAGTGTAAGTAACATTAAAGATTTCTATTATAATAAATCAACTCAAGATATTTATGTTCCTTTAAAAATAAATAATTTTTTAAGACCATCGTTGCATTCAAAACATTTTAGAACCTCTGCTCATCTCGTACCAACGAATTTATTATTTATCTTAGACATAACAGCGAATTTATATAAAATACAATATTTTTTAATAGAAAAGGCTAAAAATATTTATTTTGACAAAACAATCAAGGGGAAACTTTTTTGGGGCCTCAAAATAAACAAGAAAATTGATCAAATCGAAGCATTAACAAAACTAATAGAAGAAGCGTATGATATTGAAAAAAATAAATATATAAAACCATTTAATGAAAAAAATAAATTTTATGCAAATATAGATACTGATTATGAATCTGAATATTTTGATGATTACACACGAATAGTTAAAAAATTGAAAACAAAGCTTAGCAAGGAGATGACTAAATTAAAAATTATTTATGATAAACAGCAAAATAGAATATCCAATATTATAGGATTAACATTAGCTTTTATAGGTATCATGTTAACGCTTGTAATAATTTTCCAGTGATGAGATGAAAGAGCAAACAACTTTGTGTGTTGTGTTTGACGTGTAAGCTCTTATACTGCATGGGCATCTACTAAGAGAAATTAAAATTACTTAGTTGACAAGTAATACAAAGTCATAGTATACTTAAAATGGGTCAAATCAATTAATAAAGTTAAGAATAAACACATCATACAAATAAAAAGCAGAAACAGCACAAAGTCATTGAATTTTATACAAAATCATTATTTTACCATAATTTTGTATTGAAAAAAGACATAAATCAGGATATTTTTATACTCGAGTGATGACCGGAACGTTGGGATGGGATGAAAGTAATGTTAGATAGACTAGTTGGTTAACTTAATTATGACGTAAAACCATGTTCCCTTTCATAAAACAACTTAAAATATGTACGTTTTCCGTACTATTTTTACTTGAACAAGAAAAACCGAGAGAAGATTTGCTGTTAGTGAGATATAATCTATTACAACACAAAATCGTTGAAATTATTACAAAATCATTGTATCGTAATGATATTTATACATTAGAAAGGTTTAATAGACTGTGAGGAGTTAAAAATGAAGAAGTTATTAATAGCAGTAATGATTTTTATATTTGTATTGTTTGTATTGCCGGCTCAAGTTAACTTAAGCGCAGGCGGGGGATTTTTATTAGATGTGAGTATGGGAAACAGTATTAAAGCGGATATATCAGGGTTTTCACACAGTGTGACAGATAATAAAACCAGTTTTGGAGTTTTTGTGTTTTTTGACGCGATTTTTGCAGAAGTGGATGTTTACTTTTTATTCGGCAGATCAAATATGACTGGAACTGGCCTTTTAAAAGGTTCGGGAGTCGGAAAGTATAATACGACAGAATTAGGTTTTAACGTATTAGGAAAATATCCTTTTTTATTTGGGCAGATTTCTGTATACCCTCTTGTTGGCGTTAGCTATAACATAGTTCTATCTGTTGAGGGAGAAAGTGCAGGTTCCGGTGATTATAACCAGTTAGGCATCCTGGGCGGGACAGGTATAGATTTTATTATGGGTAGGAGGCTATACATTCGCGGCGAGGCATTACTTCACATACGCTTAGCAAATAAAGCAATGAAAAAACTAGCTGATGAGAAGGGAGGAAAAACCACGCCTGGTTTGGGCCCTCAAATTAAGATCGGAGTTGGTTACAGGTTCTAGTTTTATTTACTAACTTGTTTATACTTAGTAATAGGGCAGACAGTATTAATTTCTTCAATTATTGCTCTTTCGTCTGGATAGGTAAAAGACTTCGCGTGGTTTTTATAAAAATGATTTTTCCCGTTTATAGCGACAAAACTGAATACATTTGCTCTGTTTTGCGTGTTATCACAATGAAGTACGTATAGATTAATAATATGCCCTAGCTCATGTGCAATCAATATTCTAATCTGGCTCTCACTCATAACATCCGGGTTATATGCGATTAAGGAACCGTAATTATGATGTACGACAGCGCCTTTTTTATGAAAACCTTTTATAGGCCGCAGCACTATTGAATACAAACGATAATTCCGCCTGATAAAAACCCTTTTCTGTTCATCAGTATATTGCGGGTTTTTTAACAAAGGCATAATATGTTTTTCCTTAAATATATCATTAATTACATCTTCAATGGTTGAAACAAGATGTGATAAATACCGCATTTTCAGCTTGTCTTCGATTTTTGAGTTATAAAACTGCTCAAACATTGTGAACGTTTCTTCATCAATTTTAAAGTCTTCACACAGCTTGTCAATCAATGGTTGTGTCACACTAAGAATCTCCACGAACCGTCAAGGAAAATAAGCAGTTCGTCATTGTACTGCTGTTCAAGCGTAAGCTCTTCGTCTGAAGGGCATGGGGAATAGTTTTTGACACCCATGCAAAGTTGTAAAAGCCCTATTTTGTCCGGGATATGAGAAATTTTAAAATTATTAAATACTTCGTCAATATCAGTTTCTGAGGTGCAAAGAAACAATTTTTGACTGATATCTGTGGACATCCTGATAGTTTCAGTTAAATCCATTTTTCCCTTCTTTTATTAAAGAACTTTAATTCAAATATAACACAAAAATACTCTAACAAGCAAGACAAGTAAATAATACTATTTAACACATGTCAATACAAAAAAACATTTATAGATATTCTATAACTCTTAACTTAAAAAACACATGGAATTTTATAAATAACAGTAAGTACCTTTGCCCGCGAAAGGGTTAAATCTCCCTTCTTGTAGAATTATCGGTAATACCCCGTAGTTCATTAGGATTAATTTATATGAAAGAAAAACATAACGAATATATGGCAAATAAACCATCAGCCTTCAATTCTTCTTCCAAATTCACCACAAAACGCATGTAAAAAGCACCAAGAAAGTATTGACAGGAGAGGGAGAAGGGTAAGAAAATAAGGAGTGAGGAAGCAAGTCGGCCTATTGGCATTAGTAGTAATAGTGATACTGACGCAGTGCGTAAGAAGCGACGGAGTAGGCCTGGCAGCAGGCGCAGGGTTAGAGAGTCGAACGACAGCAGGGATAGCGAACAGAGTAAGAGCAATAAGATTTAGTGAAAACACCTTACAAAGCAACCATCTCATAAGAAATGCAAACAGCGTAGCCGTAAACGCATATCCAGTGAGGGTAGAGGAGCAGCTAGCAGGGTGGCTTATGACAGAGACACTCTATGAGGAAGCGCGTGTAGCGACCCAGCGAGCGGTAGAGCGCTCAAGCGAGGTAGTGAGCGCAGAGTCGGGCGGGAAGGTAGAGCTGGGAGAAGCGAGCATAGAGATACCCGCTTGCGCGTTGGAAGAAGACACGGAAATAACGATAGAGCGACTTTGGGAAGTGGAAGAGACAGGAGTGATAAGCAACGTTACAGCCGGAGGCGGAGGGTACAGGTTTCTGCCTGCGGGATTAAAGTTTAAGGAAGAAGCGAAGATACGGCTACCGTATGAAGCGGAGCTAGAATTGAAACCGGCGGCATTGGAAGAGCTAGAGGCATATTATTACGATACGGAGCTAGGGAGTTGGGAAGCGTTAAAGAAGCTGGGGGTGGATGAAGAAGCGTTCGTACTGATAAGCGCGACGACACATTTTACAGACATGATAAACGGAACGTTAAGTTTACCAGAGGGGCCTGAGAGTTTAAGTTTTAATATAAATACGATAAAAGGTTTAGAGGCGGCGGATCCATCATCGGGAGTACTAGCGCTAGAGGGATTAGAAGCGAACAGCGGTGGGAGCGCGGGTTTCAGGTTTAACTTGAGCGTACCAGCGGGGCGAGCTGGAATGACACCACGAGTAGCGATAGGGTATACGAGTGAAGGTGGGAACGGAGTAATGGGCAAGGGCTGGGCGTTAGATGCGGTAAGCGAGATAACCTATGACACACGCCGAGGGCTTCCAGAGTATGAGAGGGCGGCAGGGGAGCGCGGGCCATTTATGCTAGACGGGGTGGTAATGGAGAGGGAAGGAACGTCCGGCATGTCACCTTACAGGTACCGGCCACTAAAGGAATCAGGCTTTGAGAAGATAGAACACTACGTAACGGGCGGCGAAGATTATTGGGAAGTGACAGACAAGCAAGGGACAAAGCGTACGTACGGTAGGGCTGTAAGCTGGGCAGGAATAAATGAAAGGCAGAAGTATAGGTGGCTGATAGATAAGGTAGAGGACGTAAATGGGAATGAGATAAGGTACGTGTATGTAAAGAGTGATGGAGAGATATATGTAGAAGAGATAAGGTACACGGGAAGGAGCGGGGTAGATGGTTTATATAGAATAAGGTTTGAATATAACAAGACAGAAAGACAAGACATACAGGTGAATGGTAGGGGCAAGTACATAGCGGAGTTAAAGTGGCGATTAGACAGGGTAGTGATGGAGTATAACGGGAGCGTTATACGCAGCTACCGAGTAGAGTACATAGATGAGACGAGCAAGGAAGGAGTAATGCTGTTCGGCCTTACACGTGTAATAGAGTTTGGGGAAGAGGACTTAGAAGGTGGCGGCTATCTATGGAGATATGATTTTGAGTATGAGGGTTTTAGTGAGGAAGGATTATTTGGTGAAGCGGAGTACTGGCCGATAAACGGAGTGATACAGGAGAGGGAAGGCGTAAGCGGAGGCGGGTCAAGCAGGATATCTGGGGGGGTTGGTATAGGGCCTGCAAGCGTAGTGGACGTACGAGTAGTAGGGGCAGGGCATTTTTCAAGTTCTGAGGGAGCGAGCGAAGTAAAGTGGACGTTAGTAGACATAAACGGAGACGGTCGTCCTGACCGCGTAGGAGTAGCAGGGGACAGGGTAGTAGCGTATTTGAATAACGGGAACGGATTTGACATGAGTCCAGTATATTGGGATTTTAACGGAGCAGGCCCTCTGGGGATAGGCAAAGAGAGTCAGAACTCGAACAGCATGGGCTACAGCATACACGGAGGATTTTCAGCGAGCATAATATCTGGCGGGATAACATACGGGTATACGAAGCAGGAGAGCTGGAACAGGGAAGAGCTGGGGTTTGCGGACATAAACGGGGACGGGCTAGTAGACATAGTGGAGAAGGGAGCAGATTATTACTGGCGGAACACAGGGTATAGTTTTGAAAAGAGTTTTTACGGAGGAGAGGGATTACCCAATGATGTAGAGCGTGAGCTAGACACGGGAGAGAAGGCAGAATACGACAGGGCGTATTACCAGCAGACACCGTTACGACAGATGCGTCTCCCATATGACGGGACAGTGAACGTACTACAGGAGATAAGCGCGGCGTATGCGGATGTAGCATTAACGGAAGGCGGAGTGAGCGCTTATACATATTACGCGAAGGAAGGACAGACAGAGCTTTTAAGCGTGAATCATGTAGAAGAAGGGAAACGTTACACAGAAGAAGAGCTAACAGGATTAAAGATGAGCGCCGGAGAGTCTTTATATTTTGTAAACGATTCAAGAGGCAGTGGACAGGGCAGTGGCGATATAATTTGGAACATAAAGATAAAGTACACAAAGATGAGGTATTACCAGGCGCTTGATAAGTTACCTAAGTATTATATGCCTTCTAGGATCACGGTCTTAGAGTACATTGATCTTCCAGAGAAATTAAAAAGTCATTATATAGGCACTGGCGATAATTATGCGGCTTTAAGTACGTTAAGCGATGAGGTTTTGTGGCTGGATGACGCGTCATTTAAGTGGGCGGTAGAACACGGGGGCGTTGTTCCAGGGGTAGTAAACATAGAAAGTTTTAGTCTGATGAAAGAAGCGGCACAAGGGTTGGGCTGGGCACAGAACGATTGGAGTCCTGTCCCGTTAGTTTTTGAAGAGAAACCAACACCTATGGAGGCGTTATTCAGTTATTACGTATATGACGCTGGCAGGGGATTATATATATTAAACGAAACTGGGGAAGAAGAGTTTTATATAAGAGATGAAGAATACAAGGAAACGTTGAATCCAATGCAAAAGCCGTCGTATATTCCCGGCAGGAGTTGGCAGCAAATAGAATCGCAGATGGTAAATATAGTAAGGGCGCTTAGTCCGCAGGAGAGGCTAGAAATATTCATGGCAGTCTTACCCGGTTTAGAAGTGGATATAATTCCTCGCTACGATGAAGGAACTAAAGACTGGTACTATGAAGAGGCGGGAGGGGCAGTAGGGTACGGCGAAGGCGGTCTTTTATGGTACGAGGATAGGGGAAGCAAATTATACCTTGACCGGTATGGAGAAAAAGATCTTTATTATGTTACTGGAACAGGCTCTCTTTTGTTGGATGGGGAAGACATAGGGAAAGCAGATTACAGTTCAAGCGGAGATAAAGCGAAACTTGTGCTTAACGGGGAAGGCTTTAGACAGACGTGGGAGTTAAGCGGCCTTAAGGAAGGAAGGACACGTTTTACCAGTAATGAAGCGTCAGCGTTTGAAGAAACAATAATAAAGTGGGACTGGCTTACAGAAGAATATTGGAAAAGAGTAAATGGCGTATTATATACTGCATTACTGGAGCAGGCCTCTTTTACAGATGAAGAAGATTTGATAGAGGAAGCGTACAAGTTAAGCGGTGGAATATACATACTTGATGTTTCATCTTTAAGCGCAGAAGAGAAAGAAAGCGTACAGAATATAATAGCCTCTTTGGTGTTTGAATATTATGTAAATTGCTATGTATTTGATGAAGAAGAAGATTTTGAGTATCAGATACGCTCTTTGAGTGTGCTTAGCGTTACAGAGCGGGAAATAAGGGATTTAGTAAACGATATTTTTTACCTGTGCGGGTTTGAGACTGTAAAGCGTAGTATAAGATATTACAGCGCAGCGTATTTTCCGGTAGAGAACGATATACTGACCTTTCTTACAATTACACCTAACGGAGAGTTCACGCCGGAAGGGGTAGACATATCGGAAAAATACAGCTGGGATTCAGGAGAAGATTTTAAGACGGAAGACCTAGTTTCTTGCGGGTTATATTATGAAGATGAGGAAGAAGTATACATAGGCACATCAGCTGAAAAGGAAGATATAGAGAACGCGGCAAACTATGAAATAGAAACGGTGAAGAGGTACGCGCGAACTGTAGAAATATTATACGGGGGATACAAGAACTGGTACTATGGTTTCTGGTACGGCGGACAGGAAGGTGGAGCTGACAGGCATGTATCAAGGTTTAGTGAAGAAGCGCTTTACAACGTAAGGAGTACAGATATAGAAACAGACGAAGAAGCATTGATTAAAACTGTACCGATAGATGATCAAGACGGAGGAATCAGGCAAGATGAATACGAGCCTAAGTATATGAGGGCTGACGAGCCTAGAAAGCTGGAAGAAGTGGACGGTGAATGGAGCATAAGTTATGACGCGGGCAGTGTGGTTAAGGGTAGTCCCTTAGGTAAACGGCTGGAAGAAGGCAGGGTTCTTGTAGGGCAGATATATATAACGGTAGATAAGGATATGAATGATCTGCGCTATACGCCGTGGATAGAAGGGGACGTGTTACACGCAAGCCGCGCAGGTGGAGACGCATACTCAAAAGTGCCTGGAGTGCGTAAACCGCCTGAGCGCGGGAGTAAGTTGGAGATGGGCACGATAACCGCAAGTTACAGCAAAGGTTACGACAAGGTATGGACGTATGGGTTAAGTTTTGCTGGAAATAATACAAAAGGAACTAACGATAGTACAAGTCGGGTAGAGCAGAACGTAATGAGCATAGCCGGAAGTGGGTATGCGGATATAGTACAGTATAACGGGAAAGATTTTAGAGTAACGCCTGGTAGGGCTGGAGAGTACGGCGCGCCTTACACGATGGCAGGTGGCGGGTATATAAGCGAGAACAATTCGCATACAACGACAGAGGGAGTGACGTTAAATCCTGGCGGGGGCGTACTAAACATGTTTGGCGCGGCGGGTCGTATAGCGAGCCACCTTATAACAGGCGGGGGTGGAAACGCGCCTACATGGTCAAGCGGGAACAATTGGCAGAACGCTGGTTTAATAGACATGAACGGTGATGGCCTACCTGATTATTTCAGAGACGGGGAAGTAACACTTAATACAGGAGATAAGTTCAGCTCATATAGTGGAGGAAAGTATAATAGCAGCGCGGGTAAGATAAGCGAAGGGAAAAGCAACAGTAAAGGTTTTTCCATATCATTATCCACTGGTAAAGGGGCGAAGGGCAGCATACCGCCGGGCTTATCGGAATTAAATGTGGGAATAGGTGCTTCATTCGGTTTAACTGGCTCATTAAATTTTTCAAGCAGCTCAAGCTATAACACCACTGTGCTTATGGATATAAACGGAGACGGTATCCCCGACATAGTAACGAAAAACCCTAATGAAGACACAATAACAATACAGTTCGGTACTGGCTCAGGGTTTACACAAGCGTGTACGTTTCCCTTAAGCAGCTGGGGTAATGTGAATATAAGTTCAGGTGTAACATTTAAGACTGAAGCAATAGAGAAGATGCCTTACTTTGGATCTTCTCTTAAAGGTGTTATTAATTCATACAGCAGCAAGATGGATAATTATATAGATAAGACAAATATAAACGCGCTAGATTATTCAGGCTCATATTCGTACGGCGTCTCAGGCGGGCTTGATATAAGTGTGCAGATAAGTATTCGTATATGGTTGATATGTCTTAACTTTCCAATTTCAGGGGGCGGGGGCATAAATTACAATTCGTTTACGACAGGTGTGAACGTAAAGACGATAGACATAGACGGGGACGGATTTGCGGACAGGGTGTTGTACCTTCCTGACGGCGGTTTAATAGTAAGGCGCAACTTAGGCTGGAAGGTAGGCCATCTTACAGGAATAAAACACCCACAAGGGGCAAGGACAGAGATAGAGTATGAGCTGGAGCCAAGCACAGTACAGATGCCCACTGCGCGAGTAGTGATGAGCGCTGTTACGCGCTATGATAACGAGTCTGACAGTGAGCGGCAGAAAAGAGGACAGGCGCCTTTAGGCTACAGAAGCGAACATGTTTTTAGAAATGAGTTTATATACTCAGGCGGCTACTACGACAGGAATGCTAGAGAGCAATACGGGTTTGGAACGGTAACTACGGTATCTCCCTTTGACGGAACAAGGCAGACGGTACGTTACGACCAGGGCAGGTACAGTTTGAAAGGCGCGCCTGTACAGACATCTTCTTATGATGAGAACAAAGAAGAGTGGAGAAAGACGGTATACACGTACCGCCACAGTGCTGGAGAAGCGTTCTCACCTCTTATTCAGGAAGATACTGTAATTAGGGAAGGAGCGGGAGTTATACAGACAAGTCTGCTTTATGAGTACGACAGCTATGGAAACGTAACGCGCGTAACAGACAGGGCAGAAAACCTTCCAGAGCTTAGGGCTGATATAAGTTATTGGCATAATGAAAGTAGATATTACCATGCTCATCCTAGCATTATAAGCGTATACAGTGACGGTAAACTTATAAGAAGAAGAAGCGGAGAGTACGACAGTACGACAGGCGCTCTTGTAAAACAGATACAGATAGCGGATGAATATAATAGAAGTAAAGATATAACCACAGTAATAAGCTGGGATAATTACGGGAATCTTAAGAAGATGGAGAACTTAGATTCTTCATGGGTAGAGTACGAGTGGGACAGTGTACATAACCAGTATCCTGTTACGATAAGAAGAGGCGGAAGGGGGGTCACTCCTTACGCGTCGTATATATCCTGGGATTACGCGCTTGGAGTAAAGAAAGAAGAGACGGATGAGAACGGGCAGAAGATAAGATACGTCTATGATAGACGCGGGCGGCTTAAGGAAGTGTACTCACCTTATGATTTAAGTGTGCCTGCTGTAAAGTATGAGTATGAGACACCAGAAAACGGAAGATGGTACGCAGTAACGCGCAACAAGGTAAGTTTTGACCCTGGTGATGACGGATTCATAAGGACGGTAATAGCGGTAGACGGGTTCGGTCGCGCTTTGGTTACTGCCAAAGACGGTCAGGCGTTTGACGATTTAGGCTGGAACATAGCAGGGCCTGTGTCGGTTGACGGGAAGGGAAGAGCTGTATCTCAAGGTATGAGCGTGTTCTTAAACGGGACTGACGTGCAGGACGCTGTAAATTACACTTTCCCATATGAAGCAGGCTATGAATCTTACTACAGGATGAGATACCCGACAGTAACAGAGTACGATTCAAGGAACAGGGCAGTGTCCGTAACGCTGCCTGACGGCTCATTGCAGGAAACGTTTTATGACATAGTAAACGGAAGAAGCGTAGTAACGGTAAAAGACCCGTTGGGGAACATTACAGTACAGACAACGGATGCCAGGGGAAACATAGCTTCGGTGTCAAGAAGGGACGGTAGTAATAAGGAACTTACAAGCGCGAGGTATGAGTACAACGCGATAGGTGAGATGTTAAAAGCCCTTGACGCAGAAAGTAATGTTTTAAGCGTAGAGTATGATCTTCTTGGAAGAAGGGCAGCAATGGCAAGCCCTGATATGGGAAGGAAAGAGTATATTTACGATAGGTACGGAAATCTTTCTGAAGAAAACGACAGTGTGTTGCGTGCAAAGGGGACTTCAATCTATTACGAGTATGACGGGATGAATAGGCTTACAGAGATAAAGTATCCCGCGAGCGTAAACACAAAGTATGAGTACGGAGCTCCTAATGCACCGAACGGGACAGCGGGTCGTGTTACGAAAGTAACAGATGAAAGCGGGTATACTATTTTTAAGTACGGGCTTTTAGGAGAAACTGTAGTAGAGGCAAGGACAATCTTCCACCTTGATGAGCTTAGAAGGCAGCTTGAGCCTAATGGTAAGACGTATGAGTTCTCTTACAGGAGCAACTACTTAGGCCAGATGGAAACCATAGGTTTTCCTGACGGGGAGACTGTAACTTACGGTTACAACAGAGTAGGGCAGGTAAACAGAGTGGAAGGAAACAGATTAGGCACTCGTTTTGAATATGTAAAGGACATAAAGTACGATGAGTTCGGGCAGAGGGTGTATATAGAATACGGGAACGGTGTAAAGACTGAATACTCATATGATCCTGCGAGAAGGTGGTTAAGTAATATAATAACAGTAAATAAAGATAACTATACATATCAGGACATAGGGTATATGCTTGACGTTGTGGGGAACGTATTAAGCTACGAGAATAGCGCCTATGACTACAGCACGAGCCAGAGGTATGAGTACGATGCGCTCTACCAGCTTACAGGGGTTGTAGGTATAAGTGAAGGGACAGGTAATTCTTATTCAAATCTTCCTCATGTATATCAGAATGAGTATAGTCAAGAGTTTTCGTTTAACAGAATAGGGAACATGACAAGTAAGGTAAGCAAGTCAAGGGACAATACAGACGGGCTTACGTATAACTATGACTATGAATATATCACAGGGACGCACAAAGCAAGCCGGATAGGGAACGTATATTACAACTATGACGGGAATGGGAGTCTTATAACGGAGAGTTATGGAAGCCCTGTTGCCTCAGGTTACGGTGGAGCTCAAGTTACGGAAGAGAGCGGAGTGTACTCAGCTGACTATGCTTTCGCGCTTACAGACAGGAGCGCACAAGGCGGCTCGTACGCTAACCGCAGAGATTATATGTGGAATGAGAGGAATCTCTTAAGCCGCAGTGTAGACGGGACGTGGCAGGTAGACTACAGGTATGGATCTGACGGTCAGAGGGCTGTTAAGTACTCTGTGAGTGGTACGAGTAGGAACGAGACGCTTTATTACAGCAAGATGTTCAGTGTCGCTCTGATAGAGAACTACACAACGGAGAGCAAGCACATATATGTGGGAGAGACGCGCATTGTTACTAAGCAGAGGGATGCTGACAACACGCAGACGTTACAGGAAGTAAGGCGGCAGTATTTCTACCACGGAGATCATCTTGGGAGCGCGCAGCTTGTTACCAACTGGCAGGGGGACATATACGAGCACTTAGAGTATACGCCTTATGGGGAGCTGTGGGTTGACCACGCTGTTACGGGGATGGGGATGAATCCTACCTTGTTCAGGTTTACGGGTAAGGAGTTTGATTCTGAGACTGGGCTTTACTACTATGGGGCGCGGTACTTAGACCCTAAGACTTCCCGCTGGATTTCTACTGACCCCGCTATGGGCGAGTATGTGCCGGGCGCTACTATTAACGATGAGGTTAAGAAACACAACCAGAACCTGCCTGGATTGGGGGGCGTTTACAACTATGTTAATTTACACACTTACCACTACGCTGGCAATAATCCTGTTAAGCTCACTGACCCTGATGGTGAGTATTCTTTAAAAGCTCTTTTTTTAATTGAAGCAACTAGAGATACTATTCAAAATGCAGCTGAAAAATATGGTGTGGATCCCCTAGGAATAGCAATGATTTTATATCAAGAAAATTATCATGGAATAAGTGCTGTTAATATAAAAGATACAATTGGGTTAATAGCATTTTCAAGAACTCTTGAGGTGACGGATAGAACAGACGAGACATTTTCTCCTGGTATTGGTCAAATACAGTTAAGGCGTGGTGCTGAATTATTAGGTATTGATATTAATGCCCCAGGATCTAAGAAACAAATATATGATATTTTAATGAATCATGATAATGCGATTGAATTAATTGCAGCAAATATAAAATATGAAGAAAGTTTACTTGGAAGATCTATAACAGCTGAAGAAGCAGGATATGTGCACAACATGGGTGCCGTCATTTATAATAGATACTTAGTAGGCGAATCCGTAAGGGATAGAATTCCCAGACGATCTACTAAAGATATTGAATTGATAAGAAGCGCGCTAAGTGGGATAATTGACCTGCCATCTTATAGGCCAGTTGATTGGGATAGTGTTCGTGAGAATTTTTAAAATTAAAAATAATTATCTTTTTAATCCGGTACTTTTGTTATTTGTTATTTCTTTTAATATAGTGTCCCTAAAAATTCCAAAAAATGATCTTATTGCGTATATTGACTCAAATAAGAATATACATTTGACAAATGAATTTATGTCTGGAGGTGAAGATTTTGTTCCTTTTGTTGTTGGAGGCATAATTTTTATACCTTTGTTTATTGAACTACTTATATCAATTATTTTAAGAAAAGAGAAC
>Ga0082212_10007465_pt1 | contig 14456 bp, 11 predicted proteins | sample TergutNt197P3_FD_71548 | JGI IMG/M metagenome (GOLD analysis project Ga0082212, IMG submission 71548) | Neocapritermes taracua P3 segment gut microbial communities from Petit-Saut dam, French Guiana - Nt197 P3 | ecosystem: Host-associated > Arthropoda: Insects > Digestive system > Gut ... | reverse complement strand
AACAAGACCCAAAATCTTGTCAACCCACGCGGTTGCTGGAGCAATTACTTTCAAAAGGAGCATACCATGTTGGGGGCAATCATCGGTGATATTTGTGGTTCCGTTTACGAATGGAAACCGTTCAAGACGGGTTTTCCCGACGAGGTTCCGCTTGTCAATGCGAATGCGTGTTTTACGGACGATTCCGTGTTGAGCGTTGCGACGGCGGAAGCAATTCTTCAGCAACGGGATTATGCGGCGGCCTACAAAAAATGGGGCAGACGTTATCCCAACGCGGGTTATGGCGGCAGTTTTTATCATTGGATGATGCTGGATTCCCACGAACCGTACAACAGTTGGGGAAACGGTTCAGCCATGCGAATCAGTCCGGTGGGCTGGGCGTTTGATACGCTTGACGAAACGTTGGCCGAAGCCGGGCGTTCCGCCGGGGTCACGCATAATCACCCGGAGGGAATCAAAGGGGCACAGTCGGTCGCGGCAGCGATTTTCATGGCTCGAAACGGCGCGGGCAAACAGGACATCAAGCAATATGTCGAAACGACATTCGGTTACGACCTGAATCGCAAGACACAGGACATTTGGCCGGTGTATTATTTCGAGGTGAGTTGCCAGGGGTCGGTGCCGGAGTCGATCATCTCGTTTTTGGAGAGTCGCGACTACGAACATGCCGTGAAAATCGCTATTTCGCTCGGCGGTGACAGCGACACGATGGCCTGTATCGCCGGCGGGATTGCCGAAGCGTTTTATCGAATGATTCCGCAAAACCTGGTTGATTTCGCCCGGAAAAAACTCAAAAGGGAAATGCTCGATGTTATTGACAGGTTTTATGATTTGGTGCAAGATAAGAAATAAGGTTTTCGCCAAAAAAAAATCAGACAGGATTTACGAGTTCATTTTTTCTGACAGGATTAACAAGATTTTTAGGATGAAAGGATATTTCTTGGTACCTCTATCCTAATAATCTTGTAAATCCTGTCTTGGTATTTTCTGGCGGAAGCCTAGGAACGCTACGTGTAAACCTGTATCGTGAGAATTCTTTTTTGACTATGAGCAATCCCCTCCCCGTTGAAAAATCGAAACGCAAACGAAAGCGTCGCACGAAACGCAAGCCGAAGAACTTGCCGCCCTATCACGTCGTGTTGTGGAACGACGACGACCACACGTTCGAGTATGTCATTTTCATGATGCGCGACCTGTTCGGCCACACGAAGGAGCAAGGTAAAAAAATCGCCGTGACCGTTCACCTGCAAGGCCGTGCCATTGTTTTCACCGGACATCTCGAATTGGCCGAGTTGAAACGCGACCAGATTCACGCCTACGGTGCCGACAAGTTCGTAAACGACTGCACAGGCTCCATGTGGGCCACCGTCGAAAAAGCGGAAAGGTGAGACATTCAGAGCCGCAATCGTAAGATTGCGATTCCTGCTTACCCGCGATAACATAATAGGGTAAAAGCCGCAATGTCCCCAAAGATAGTCATACAAGACGCTGTATGATGAGTGAGGGTAGTAGCAAAAACCAACAATGAGGTAGCTAAAAATACAGAGAGCAGAGTGTATGACTGCTTCGTGGCCGTTGCAAGAAACAGCAGCCGGGAACACAGTGAGGTCACAAAGCGACCGAACGGAGTGTGCGGTTGTTGCCCCAATCCAGACACTCCGTTGCGTGCATTTCACATGGCGTTATCATTTGCAAGGTTTTTTCTGAAAAACCGGTGTTTCCACTCTCAAACCTTGCAAATTCGCATCATGAAACCGAAAAAATCCACCGCAAGCCAAGGCCTCGCCGTTGCAACTCTTTCAGTCGCGACTCGATTCGCAAATCAATCCCGATCATCCGCTTTGCCAACTCGCCGAACGCATCGATTGGGACCGCTTCGACGACGCCTATCGCGGTCACGATTACAAGGGCACGGCGGTGATTTGTATTCCCATCATGGTTTGAGAGATGTGGCCACATCTTGCCGGTAGGCGACGGCGGCGGGCAGGTAGCCGATGAAGGCCGACAACACGAGCAGGCCGGGAATCAGCGTCACTTCCGTCCAGTGGAAACTCCAGGCGTAGAGGATGATACCGGAATAGGCTTCAACCCAGGGGCCAACCAGTTGCAACATGACATGACCGATCAGAATGCCGAACAGTCCGCCGCCGAGCGACAGTAGCACCGATTCGAGCATGATGATCGCCATGACGGTGATGCGTCGGGCACCCAACGCTCGCATGATGGCGATTTCCTGACGGCGTTCGTTCATCGTGTTGTAAATGCTGACCATCATGCCGATGCCCGCAACGATGACCACCATCACCGCGAGCATAACGAGAATCAGTTGCACGTTTCCGACAACGTTTTCAAGGAAGGACGAAATTTCCTTGACCGGCGAGACGGCCTGCACATCGACGTTCTCGTTAATCAGTTCCGGCAGTTGCATCGCACGGGTGTCGATGGTGGTGCGATTGATGTTCGCGGCATCTTTAATTTCTCCGGTATCCGTGGCCTGCAACGTACCGTCACCGCCCATGTTTTTCTGTTTTTCCTTGAATTTGACCAAAATCGCGGAATAACCGTTGCTGTGCTCGTGAACATGGCCGGCTTCATCGTGGCCTTCATCTTCGTCGTGATCCGATGCTTCTGTCATCAAGCCGTGCATGTCGTAAAAGCCGTTAATGTTGACGAAAATCACATTGTCGTTCGGCGTGCCGGTTGGTTTGAGGATGCCCACCACTTTGAACGGCGCGTGGTGCATGTCGAGGCTTTCCCCCGGAGCGGCGGGGCGGAACTCCTCATTGAGCTGCAAACCGGTGTTCAACGCGGCAATCGAACCGACCACGGCGGCAAACGTATCGGATTTCTCGAAATTTTTCCCCTTGGCAAATTCGTATTTCCGAACCCAGTTACTGCTGTCGAAATAAGTCAACTTGTCAAAAAACTCCGAGTTCGTGCCGACAATGGTCGTCATTTTGTAGTGATGCCCGATCGTGACGGGAATCGCTTCCTGAACGTATTCCGTATATTTTGGGTTGTAGTACAGAAGCTCGTCGAGATACTTTGCCGGCACGGTTCCTACGGGTGCGCGGTTGTAAAAAACGGTGCTCCACACGATGTCTAACGGGTTGCCTTTCGGGCCGACGATCATGTCGTAACCCTGCGAGCCGCGATTGAACGACGAACTGATGACGCCGAGTATGACGATGACCAGCACGACCATCGCGACTCCCAACGACAACGAAAACGCCGTCAAAAGCGACGAAAGCGACCTGTGCTGAATGCTACGATAGGCGATTTTCCAAAGCTGCATGAGGTGGTTCCTTGTATTATTCAAGTTTCTTATTTGGTTTTTCACATGGTTTTTCGAGTGTATGGAGTTTATCCCCAAGCTGTTTAAAAACACCTGTTGCATGAAAATATGAAAAGCATTATAATCATCCGCCGCAGGAAAGGCAAGGGTTTCGCACATGGACGATTTTCGGCTGACAGCCAAGCAAATCACGAGACTGAAGACGTTGCATCGCACGTTGCGCGACAGGAAACCTGCCAATCGTGTCAAGGTCGTCGTATTGCTCTGCAGCACTTGGAGCGTCGCCGACGTCGCTCAGGTTTTGCTCGTCGATGAGACGACCATTCGCAACTGGCTCGAAAAATATCAACAAGGCGGCCAGGAGAAGGAGTTGAAGTCGAATTGCGATCGCGAGCGTGTCAACATCAACGGTGCGGTCGATATTGACACGTTGGAAACCGTGACCAACTTTGCCGATTCGATCAATTCGCAATCGACGATGCGTTTGTTTGACAAGTTGGAAGCGAAGCATCCGGACGCGAAAAAGATTCATGTGATCGTGGACAATGCGACGTATTACAAATCGCAAATGGTGAAGGTATATCTGAAACATTCGCGGTAAAATCCATTTTTTGCCGGGTGATTCGCCGAATTTAAATTTGATGGAACGGTTGTGGAAATTTTTCAAAAAGAAAATTCTCTACAACAAAGGACTCGCGAAAAAATAACATGATCCGTTGTTTTTTAAAGCGGAACACACGGAAAGACAGAAACAACGGAATTCTGCGTATTCCGCATTTCCGCGAGTTCTGCGTTAAAAAAATTATTGTGAACAAGTTATTCCTTCGCGGTTCCAAATACTACGAAACTTACGAGGAATTTTTGGTTGCGTGCAAAAGCTTCTTCCGATGCCGAACGAAGTACCGAGGTGAACTGCGCTTGCTCCTCGCCGAAAACCTCCACCAGTATCAAACAAACTGAACGGAATTATAAAACAGCTTCGGTATATTACCGGAATTGAGTAACACCACTATCTCTTTTTCACGTTTAACTTTTCGGCAATTTCGGCACGACGTTTTTTCAAATAGTCTTTCTCATATTCTTTCCATCGGCGATGGAGCCACCAGTATTGTTCCGGGTGGCGGCGGATTCCTTCTTCGAGAACATGCGTAAACCACTGTGTGATTTCCGGCACCGTCATGCCTTCAGGGTGGTCACGCGGGTCGAGTACCCCGGCAATGGTCATGTTGAAGTGCATTGGTCGGTCATTGTGTCGAGTCGCGTAACACACAACGACCGGCGCATCATATTCGCGGCTCAACAGAGCGATCGCCTTGTAGGTGGATGCCTTCTTTCCGAAAAAATCGACCCAACAACCTTTCGGCCCCGCCGATTGGTCAGCAAGAAACGCCATCACATCGCGGCGTGCGAGCACTTCGAGAATCTGATCGTAGCCGTCGTTTTTTGGAACGAGGAACTGCCCCGACGCTTCACGAAACGATGTGATGAAATCGTTAAGCCAGGGATTGTCGAGCGGCCGGGCCACGGAGTATGTCGGGTAGCCAAGCATCCCGAGAAAAAAGCCGCCGGCCTCGAAGTTGCCGAAATGCCCTGTGACCATGACGATCGGGCGGTCGTTGTGCAGAATTTTGCCGATGGCTCCCGTATTGACCAGCGTGATGTAATCGCGCCAGTTGGTCTGGTGAATACGCCGCGGAATGTGCGCCACCTCGACAACGAGCAGGAACAGGTGTTCCCACATGCGATAAATAAGTTCCGACCGTTGCTCGGACAACATTTCGGGGAAGGCGATGGCCAGGTTCTCACGAATCAATCGTCGCCGAATCGGCACGAGATATGTAAAGCACCACGCGAAAAACCGCCCCAGCGCAACCCCCGTCTCCGGCGACAATGCCTGCGCAAGACATACCATGACTCGCACAAGCAGGTAAACCGGGTAATCAAGGACTCGCTTCATAAAGACTCAACCAACAATGATAATGTGACAAAACGATGCATATCACCGTATATTCGTTAGATTCTCCAAATGGTAATGAGTGCTGATTTTCGCAATGGGCAAAGTCATGCGTTGTCAATCGTGACACTTTACCAGATTTGGAAGTTCAACACAACGGCAGTTTTGACTAATTTGCTTATATTACGGATTCTCCCCAGGTGGAAAAATCTTATTTTTCCAAATAATGACTTGCATTTCGCGTTTGAACTTGACAAAATATAAAATTATGTCATTGTGAGTAATATAAAAGTTATCAAAAATCCGAAATCTTAGCATAATATAAATCTATTATTGATCAAAGCTGATTGTGATAAGGAAATTGGTCCCACCATACCTTTCCCTCTCTTGAAGGAAACGACCGTGCAAAACGAACAAAATGGGAATACTGTGCAAAATAATACGGTCGGCGAAGAGGACGTTTACGTTCCCTCAACGGCGAAAACCACCTGTTGGACGCCGGGGTTTATCGCCCTGCTCGTGACGCAGTTTACCGTCGCGATGAATGATAACGTCTTTCGTTGGCTTATCATTCCGATCGGCAAATATTATTACAGAAGCACGGAAGGTGGCGAAGACTTAATCCGAATGCTTGGGGCCGTTCTTCTTTTGGTTCCATTTATCCTCTTTGTATCCGTCGCCGGGTTTGCCACCGACCGATTCAGCCGGCGCACCGTCATGATCTGGTGCAAATTCGTCGAAATGGTACTTTTGGGTGTAGCAGTTTTGGCCATTTGTTTTTTGCCCGCCACGATCGGACCGACGGTCAAGGTGGGAATTCTGCTCGGATTGCTGTTCCTGCTTGGAACGCAATCGGCATTTTTCAGTCCGTCAAAATATGGTGTCATTCCCGACCTCGTGCCGCAGAATCAAATCTCCTACGCGAACGGCATTCTTTCCATGTTGACGATGATTGCCATCGTATCCGGGCAAATTATCGGCGGCTACCTGTTTTTCTGGACGACGCTTTTTGAAGATGAATCTCGCAACAACATCATCGGTGACCCGGGAGCGGACAATTGGTTCATATCAATGTGTGTCCTGGTGGGCATTGCCTTGATCGGTTTTATTGCCAGCTTTTACATCCCGAAACTCAAAGCGACAGACCCGACGGCGAAATTTCCGATCAATATTTTCAAGGAAAGTTACCGGAACATTAAACTGCTCATTTCCTATCGCTCGTTATTTTGGGTTGCCATTGCCAGTTCGTTTTTTTGGGGAATGGCCGCTCTTTCGCAAACCAATATCGACAAATACGCCTGCGATTACCTGATGGTGAAGCAGGAACACGTCACGCCGCTGGTCGCCATTCTCTCGCTGGGCATCGCCGGTGGTGCCGTGCTTGCCGGTTGGCTTTCGAAGGGACGCATCGAATTGGGAATCGTTCCCATCGGAGCATTGGGGATCGGCGTTTTCGCTTTCATGCTCGGCTTCACGCCGGCCATGCCGGAAGGGATTGCCGCCAACATGGGAACCATGAACTCAAGCAGCTATATTTTTGGAGGGGCCGGCTTGCTGTTGATCGGCTTTTTTGCAGGGCTATACGACGTGCCGTTATCGGCCTACCTGCAAAAGGAAAGTCCCAACGAAAAACGTGGACGCATCATCGCGGCCTACAATTTTTTCTCGTTCAGTTTCATGCTCGCTTTCTGTGGTTTGAATTACGCCCTGGCCTCCTTTTTCGGTTTGTTTGACGCAACCCGCGCAACGGCCAGCCTTTGGATTTGGATTTCCGTCGGAATTCTGGTTCTTGCCGTATTTGTCGTTTTGCTACGGGCGTTATTATTCCCGGCCATTGTATTTTTCGTGCGATTCGTATTCCGCTATTTTTACCGCGTCGAAGTGCGCGGCGAGGAAAACATCCCGCGCGAAGGCGGCGTGCTCATGGTCGCCAATCACGTTTCATTTCTCGACGGGCCGATTTCCTACGTTTTCAGTTCGCGGCCAGTCCGCTATTTCGCACATGACGATTACATTCGCGGTTGGCTGTTGAATTATCTCGCCCGAAAAACTCACACGTTGCGCATTGTGCCGGGTAAATTGTCGGTCGTTGACGCCATCAAAAAAGCCCGCAAAGCCCTTGCCGAGGGCGATATAGTCTGTATTTTCCCCGAAGGTGGGATAACACGCACCGGACAGATTCGCGAATTTGAACCGGGATACACGTCGTTTCTCAAAGGCAATGAGGACGTGCCGATTGTTCCCGTGTATATCGGCGGACTGTTCGGCAGTATTACGAGTTACGCCGACCGGAAACGCAAAATACTCAGTTGGCCCAGACCGTTACGTTTTCGCGTGCTCATCGAATACGGCAAGCCCGTGCCGGGTAATACGCCGACACACGAATTGAAACACATCGTTGACGAAATGGCCGCCGAAGCCGCAATTCGCGAACAGAGTCACAAGTTCATTCCGCCGCGCCAGTTGCTTCGCGCGTACAAAAAAAGGCTGATCACGAACTACAAACAGTTTGCCGATTCGACCGGCACCACGGCGACGACACGCGAATTTCTCTTCAAAACGCTGGTTGCACGGCGGGTTTTGCGCCGCGAAGTATTGGGCAAGAACGAAAAGAACGTCGCCGTACTGACCCCGCCGTCGGTCGGTGGCGTGATGATCAACGCGGCACTGGCACTCGACTGCCGCACGACGATCAACCTCAACTACACGTTCACCTCAGACCTGCTGAACTACTGCCTTCATCAGGGCGAAGTCAAGCATGTTTTGACCAGCCGCAAGGTTCTCGAAAAGCTGAAATTCAACCTTGACACGAAAGTTGTCTGCATCGAAGACGTGATCGAAAAGGTTACGCTTTGGGACGCAATCGCGGCGTTTTTGCAGACATTTGTCATTCCGGTTTGGTTGTTGGAACGCATGTTCGGACTTCACAAATTGACAGCCGACGACATACTGACGATCATTTACACAAGCGGCTCAACCGGCAAACCGAAAGGGGCCATGCTCAGCAATCGTGCCATTTCGCAAGAGAGCGATGGTTTCAACAGCATCATCAAGTTATCGTCCGCCGACAGTCTGCTGGGTGTGTTGCCGTTTTTCCATGCCTTCGGTTATACCATTGAAATCTGGGTTCCGTTGCTCACCGGTCCCAAGGCGGTTTATCATTTCACGCCACTCGAACCGAAAGCTATCGGCGGACTCAGTCGCAAATACGAATGTAACCTGTTCGTCACAACAGCGACTTTTGCGAGGACGTATTTGCGAAAATGTCCGCGAGAAGACTTTGAAAAACTGTACTCGGTCATCTTCGGTGCGGAAAAAATGCCGGTTGACCTGGCTGATGCCTGGCAGGAAAAATACGGCATACGCCCCGTCGAGGGTTACGGCACGACGGAACTGTCGCCCGTCGTCGGGTCAAACATTCCACAAGCGCGGAAGCATGACGATTACCAGCCTGGCTACCGTGAGGGTTCCATCGGGCGTCCCATACCGTACCTTGCGACAAAGATCGTTGACCCGGAAACCTGGCAAGAGCTTCCGCCTGATACGCCGGGGATGCTCGTCGCTAAAGGTGCGACCGTCATGAGCGGTTATTACAAGGAGCCGGAACTGACGGCCAAAGCGTTACGCGATGGTTGGTATATCACCGGTGACATCGCAAAAATCGACAAGGACGGCTTCATTTTCATCACGGGCCGCGAAAGTCGCATTTCCAAAATCGGCGGCGAAATGGTGCCGCACATCATGATCGAGGAAACGCTCCTGAAATTGCTGGCAAAATACGAATCGGCGCAACAGGACGATGAAGGCAAAGTGCCACTTGCTGTTGCGGCCTTGCCTGACGAGAAAAAAGGCGAACGCATTATTGTACTTTATACCGCACTGCCGGTTGTACCGGACGTGCTGTGCCGTGAGATGCTCACGACCGGTTGCCCGAATATCTGGGTGCCTTCGCCGTTGAATTTCTTTCGCGTTGACGAAATCCCGCTCTTGGCCACCGGCAAACTTGACCTGGGCAAACTCCGTGAAATGGTGAAGGCCGTTGGCATCCGTCAGTGAACAGTCGTCAACCGAGGTCAAGTCTCTGTCCTCTGTCCTGCCCAGATTCGGTAGTCCCTCTTTGATTTTCAGAATGTCGTGCTGCCGAAACATTTGACCGTTCGGGCATTTCGCATGGATCGGTAAATACCGTCGAAACGCGAAGAATGACGAAGAAAACATTAGGCTTGTTCCATAACCCTTTTCGTGACAGTTTTGGGCTTGTTTTGGATTGCGAAAACGGTTATCATTCCTTGAATCGTAACAATTCCAGAAAGTTCTGTCAAGGAAGATATTATGGAACGAGTAGAAAAAGCATTGAAAATGCGGGACCAACAATTCAAACGCATCATCGGAACCACCAAGTCGGTTTTCCAAATGATGATCAACGTGTTGGAAATCGCCCACGAAAAACTGCATGAAGCCGGTGGAAAACCGCCCGACCTGACCATCGGTGACAAACTCCTCATCGCCTTGCAGTATTACCGCGAATACCGCACGATGGAAAGCATCGCCGTCGATTACGGCTGTGCCAAAAGTTCCGTTTGCCGATCCATCAATTGGGTCGAAAACATGCTGTCCGCCGACGGTCAGTTTCAGTTGCCCGGCAAACAGGCTTTGCAAGACGGTACGCTGAAAACTGTGGCCGTCGATGTCACGGAGCATCCGATTGAACGCCCCAAAAAAAACAGGAAAAGTGGTATTCCGGCAAGAAAAAACGGCATACGATCAAGTCCCAGGTTGTCGCCGACGGCGATGTGATTTACGATGTGGATGAAGCACCGGGCAGTGTTCACGGCGTTCGTACTCGAACCAAACAACACTTCGCGTTGTGTAAGACGAGTCTGCTGATTCTGGCGGCATGTTTGACGGTTTTGATTTTAGCGGACAGTGGTTATCAGGGCATTCAGAATTATTATCCCTGGAGCTTGGTGCCGATCAAGAAGAGCAAAAACCGCGAGTTGTCGGAGGCGGAAAAGGCGTTCAATCGGGAGTTGTCTCGCCGACGGATTGTGATTGAGAATATCAATGCCAAAATCAAGGTGTTCAAAATTATGGCAAACCCTTACCGAAACCGGCGACAGAGTCATCTGCTGCGCACAAAACTCGTCTGTGCAATGATCTACGCAGAAAAAGCATTGTAGGGTTTCCGAACAAGTTTGTATGAAAACCGACGGCTCCTTAGTTCGGTGTGAGTTAGAATGTGAATAGAAAGTTTTTTCACACCCTCACCTTAACCACAGGAGCCTCCGGAAATGTTTAGTTTACCAATTTTTGTCGGTCTTGACTACCATCAAAAAATCATTCAGGTCTGCGTCATGGACCAAACTCGCAAAATTCTCACCAATCAGTCCGTCGGCAATGATCCGTGCGAGGTCATTCGTGTCGTCGCACCGTTTGGTGCCAATGTTCATGCCACGATCGAAGCCAGTACGGGTGCAGCGGAATTCGCCGAGCAACTCATCAACAAAACGCATTGGTGTGTTGAACTCGCTCATCCCGGTTACGTCGCACGCATGAAGCAAACTCCGGACAAGTCCGATTGGACCGATGCCAAACTCCTCGCCGATCTCACGCGGGCAGGGTATATCCCTCGCGTTTGGCTCGCACCGAAATCCATTCGTGAACTCCGCGAACTTGTGCGACATCGACACGGACTCGTCGAACAACGCAAGCAAGTCAAACTGCGAATTCGTGCTCTTTTGCGAAATCATCGCATCGTTTGCCCTCATTCGCCATGGACAATCAAAGGCAAGGCATGGCTACTCGACGAAGCCAATATTCCGTCGCAAAACGTGATGTTTCTGCTACGCGATCATTTCGACACCATCGACCACTTCGACAAAAAAGTCAGTAACGTGACTGAAAAAATGCAGGCCGAGGTGATGGATGACTCCGTCGTCAAACAACTTTTGCAACAACCCGGCATCGGTATGGCAGCATTATTGCGCTGGTGGCACTGGGCGATCACGATGCGTGCGTTGGTCGGACGTTTTGACCGATTCCGAACCGGCAAACAACTCACGCATTTTTGTGCGGTGTGTCCTCGCAACAACTCAAGTGCCGGCAAGTATTGTTTGGCCGGAGTACCGGCATAACGACAGGCGGCCTCATCAAGGCCGGTGACGAATTGCTCCGCATGGTCTTGATTGAGTCGGCGCATCGTCTGATGCGTTACGATCCGTACTGGCGTGACATGGCGACGCGGTTGCGTGCAAACGGCAAAAAAGCGTGTGTGACCGTTGCGGCGGTGGCAAATCGTTGGATTCGCAAACTGTTTCATCAAATGCAAAATACGGAACCGTTCGACGAGGCCACGGTTGGGTTTTTGAGGCATGAGCAAAAAAGCATGGTTTCAAAAAAACCTTCCGATGCCGTGAGGCGTACCTCGCGCGGCACCGAAAGGTTGGGCACATAGCGTGCTTTTTCGCATCCGTTATCCCTTCGCCGGTTGCTCCCCAGCATTGCCGGCGTCCGTTTCACGGAGTGGAAAAACATAGCGTGTGTTCTGGTTGCGGGTCGCAATGCTCCCTTATTGACAAGTCAAATCCATTTTAGACAATGAAATCAACAAAATCAAATCAGCGTTAAACAATCAAGTCAGTATCGCATTTGTAAATCAACATTGAACAAGGAGTACAGGAGTTATCGAAACAATTCCGAAAAGGGTTGGTAAGCTCGTATTAGACATGGGCGACTTCAATGTCCGCTCGAAACAAGTTAGGGCAGCCGACCCATTTTCTCTCGAAGTGAGCAAACTTGGGCTACCTTCAGGGACGCTCGGATAGAAGAATGGGATAAAATTCGGTATTTTCGGTACTTTCCTCAAAAATCGTTGGTTTTCATAGAAGTTTAATTATTCTTAATCCGCACGACACAATCGCCCAATTGCGTACCGGAAAACCGTGCGATAAAAGAGCATTTCGCCTTAAAGAGGAACGCAACCGTTTGTGGCAATTGGCTGTCATCGTAGCAGATAAGCGTTTCGTAATTCCCAAGACCTTTGGAAATAATGAGATCGGCCTCACTGAAAACCGCCATAAAATCTTGCGAGCATTGCTCTAACACCGTGCCCATACCGTCGTTACCGTTGGTGATAACCAGCACGACTTCAGTTAGTCCGACCTGTTTTGCGTCGTCGATCATTGCGTCGTTAATCACCGGCATCCCCCGAACGCAGACGACAATGTCTTTCGGTAACAATTGCTCGATCAACAGCCGGTCGCAGACGATTTCGCCGGCATTGTCGGCCAAGTAAAGAATTTTGTTTGCGTTATCGATTGTTTGCCGTAACTCGTTGACATCGCCGTTGATCGGCTGTGTGAGTGCCTGGTTGATGGCAATGTCAACGTCTTTGGCCTCAAGGTTTGCGCGAATCGCAAAGTCGATCGAATTTCCGGCAATGGCCAATCGCACAGCCGTGTCGAAGGGGTCACTCGAAGCGGCAATCAGGTCGCGGAAATGGTCGATCCGCGAAAGCATCAGCTTGTTAAACGCTTGCTTGACAGCAAGATACGGATCGGGATTGTTCGTCAGGGCACGGATCGTGCGGTGGATTTGTTGCCCGATGATCGGCGGGGGAGTTTGAAATCCCATTTCCAGCACACAATTCATCGCCTCACGAATCGCTTTTTCGTGAATTTCCTGGTCAGACGTCGCAAATCGCGCCGCTTCAAGGGATTGGCGTAACAGACAGAGCGAACAGTCAATGGAAGAAGGCATTTTTTTACAAAATTCGTTTCTGGATTGTAGTGCAAAGCAGTTCACTGTAATCAAATCAACCCTCGTCAAGAGGCGAACAAAAATCCAAATATTTCACGCAGAGACGCAGAGGGATTTTAAGAATTCTCTGCGTTCTCGGCGTCTCTGCGTGAAACAAAATAACGAAGGTCAATCCGATATACTTTGTCGTAGTCTCCTGATTTTAGCCGAAAAAATGATTCCGGCGATGTAACCCCCTGGCAAGTAGGGGGAAAATTTTTGCTCTGGTACGAAAGGGTAAATTTTGCTATGATTTCCGTATATCTTTCACGAGTAAACACATAGATCTATGCAAATATTCATCCGCAGATACACGCTGATTGACGCAGATTATTTGATCGTTCCGTCAAACATAGTTTCAATAAAATAGTAAAAAAAGAAAAAATAAATATCTTGTATGATTAATTATGTAGTTTTACTTATTTACTTATACACTTTATTCTCTATTTTGATATATCATCTGCGAAAATCGGCGTGTATCTGCGGATAATAACGATGTGTAGATGCGTTTGGAGAGAAATAAGAAGAAAGATGATGGCTTAACATATTTTTTGACAATCGGTTGTGTCAATTTTGAAATTGCGGTTTTTTGTGGTTTGCGTTGTCGTTTTGATTGCAGTCACGGTTTTGCCGGGCTGCAGGTTGATCCCGACGCGCTCACCCAAAACGGATTTGGTGGCCGAAAGCCGCAATCTGTGGTCGGAAGGCATCATGCTTCAAGAGCGGGGCGATCACCAACAAGCCGAAAACAGTCTTGCCGAGGCGGTTGCACTCAACGAAAAAGACGCGGATATTCGACGCAGTTATGCCGAAGTGCTTTGGCTCATGGGCAAAAAACAGGATTCGATGGAGCAACTTGCGGAAGCCCTCACATTGGCGGGAAAGTCGGACACGCGAATTCTGTTGTCACTTTCCGAGAAGTGTTACGATTTGGGTGAGCACGCGGCGGCGGTTGATTTTGCGGAAAAAGCAATCGACAGTGCCGATGTCAAATGGGCTTCGACGGAGGAAAACCGTTTGTTGCTCTCGCGGGCTTGGGTGATTCGGGCGCGAGTGTATTGGCGCAACAACGAATTGTCGCCGGCTTTGAACGATTACCACAAGGCGATTTCGCTTTGTCCGAAAGATCGGGAATTGCTTTCCGAACTGGCAACGTTGCAAAGCGAAATGGGACAACCGGAACGCGCGCTGGCGACCTGGCACAGCGTCAGCCGGTTGTGGCCGCCGAAGCAGGAGCCGAAGCACGTTGTGTTTGGTCGCGGCGAAGCATACATGGCCATGCGGCAATACCATCTCGCCTGTGATCAATATACGCTGGCCAACCAGCAATGGCCGGAAGACATCGGAACCTACTGCCGCCTTGCCGAAGCGCAATTGGCCTGTGGTCATCCGAGAGAAGCGGCGATCGTT
>Ga0082212_10007464_pt1 | contig 14457 bp, 12 predicted proteins | sample TergutNt197P3_FD_71548 | JGI IMG/M metagenome (GOLD analysis project Ga0082212, IMG submission 71548) | Neocapritermes taracua P3 segment gut microbial communities from Petit-Saut dam, French Guiana - Nt197 P3 | ecosystem: Host-associated > Arthropoda: Insects > Digestive system > Gut ... | reverse complement strand
GAAATGGAAGACTATTTTTCGGTTAAAAACATTTAAAAACGGCCTGGCAAGAAATATTGCGTATTTACTATTTATTTAAAAGTTTAGTTAAGAAAGTCGTAATTTTTACATTTAAAAACAACTATGTGTTCGGAAAGTATATTTTGCGTAAATGTTGATGCGGCGAACGCTGGTCATGCGGGTTTTGCGGGTGGGTTTGTCTGTTTTTTGCCGGATTGCGTGGCAGGCGATACGGATTTGGCAGTATCCAGCCGTGTTGCGGGAAAAAACTCCGAAATTTTTTTTCGACGAGACTTACAGGCCGGCTGTCGGAAGGAGTTATGCCATTTTTGCCATGACCGGCGCTCGTGGCGTAGGCGAAGACGTCTGGCGTATGCTCAGCCTGTTGCGGCGCATGACGGTCAACACCGTGGCGGTGGTCAACGGGCGATTAAACGAAAAAGACCTGGCTGACTTGGGCGAATGCGTCCACCGGATTATGGTCAGGCCCAATTTAGGCAGGGATTTCGGCGGCTGGCGCGCGGCGACGCTAAAGATGTACGACGAAAGGGTGGAATGCGAACGCGTATTGTACCTGAACGACAGCGTGTATTTTTTGGACGTACCGGAACTGGAGGAGTTTTTCCGGAACATACTGGACTTAGGACGGGATTATGACTTGGCCGCCGCCACGGAAAGCCGGGAACATTCCTATCATTTGCAGTCTTACGTGTTGGCAATAACCGGCGAGGTGTTCGGCAATCAGGCGATACAGGCGTTTTGGCGTGACTATCGCCCGTATAACTTGCGCATACACGCCATCAACGCCGGGGAAATCGGCTTATCGAGGGTATTTTGCAGATGTCGGTTCAGGAAGAAGGTGCTGTACAGTCTTTCCGCTTTGTCTCATATCCTGAACAGCCTTTCGCCGGCGGAACGGTTCAGGGATCTGGAATTGTTATCCAGCGCGAAGTTAGCGAACAAAACGATAGACACCGTGCCGCGCATGGCGGAGGAGCCCATGAATCCGACACCCAACGGTCAAAAAACAAACTCCGTAAAGACAGCAGAACGGTATGACGCGCAGGGTGAACTATTTTGGCGGCAACACTCAGAGGAGTTTTTTGCCGCCATTGGGAACATGAACCCAGCGCACCATGCTTGCGGCTTTTTCCACCGGTACATGGGTATGCCAATCGTGAAAAAGGACCTGTATTTCAGGGAAATTTTTCCGGAAAACGGATTAGCGAGGATATTCGCCGACCTTGATGATGCGGAACGTTCGCGCCTGCTCAATATCCAGATATCGCGCGGAAGACAGAAAAATGGCGCCATGAATACGCTCAGACGGCTCCTGAGACTGGATTGACGCCGGCAAAGAAAGAACGGCTGGACCATGAGTTAAGGAAGGATTTCCGTGCAAGTTACTATTGAACGAACCCCAATTGACGACGTTGTCATTGTCAAACCGGAACTGTACAAGGATGATCGCGGTTTTTTCATGGAGGCATACCGCGCCGACCAATACAAAGAATTAGGGTTGCCTTCGGCGTTTGTGCAGTTCAATCATTCCGGTTCCGTAAAAAATACCGTAAGAGGGCTGCATTTTCAGTGGGAACCGCCCATGGGCAAACTCATGCGGGTCACGCGAGGTGCGGCTTTTCTCGTGGCGGTGGACATTCGTAAAAACTCGCCGACTCTGGGCAAGCATGTAGGCATTACCCTTACCGCAGACGAACCTCGTCTGATATGGGCACCGGCCGGTTTTGCCAGAGGTTTTGCCGTACTAAGCGATTACGCGGAAATTCAGTATCTCACCACGGGCGTTTACAACTCAAAGGCCGAATCCGGCATTCTCTGGAATGACCCTGCATTGGGAATCAACTGGCCTGTGGATACCCCCATCCTTTCCGGCAAAGACACGCAGGCGCAGACCCTGGAACAGTGGCTGACAACGCCGGAATCCAATCATTTTTAATTATGACCGAGGTGTTGTTATGAACGTGTTGATCGCGGGCGGAGCGGGATATATTGGTTCCGTACTCACGCCCCTGTTAATGGAACGCGGATACAAGGTTGATGTAGTTGATATGGAATGGTTCGGCAACCATCTGCCGGACAGTGTTCCCGTTATGCATAAAGACGTACTTGAAGTTACGGAAGAGGAACTAAAGGGATACGACGCAGTTATCTTCATAGCCGGACTTTCCAACGATCCTATGGCGGAATTTTCCCCTTCACAGAACTTTGTCTACAACGCCGCCCATGCCGCTTACCTGGCCTATATCGCCAAACGCGCAGGGGTAAAGCGTTTTATCCACGGCGGTTCCTGTTCCGTATACGGCTATACGGTCAACGAGCTTTATGACGAGGATTCTCCGGCCATTTCCAATTACCCATACGGCATATCCAAGTTGCAGGGCGAATTCGGCTGCCTGAAGCTTGCCGCGCCGGAATTTTCCGTCATCGCCTTCCGCCAGGGCACGGTTTGCGGCTATAGCCCGCGTATGCGCCTCGATTTGGTCATCAACGCCATGTTCCGCGGCGCAATGAAGGACAAAAAGATTATTGTCAACAATCCCGCCATCTGGAGGCCGATTCTTTCCGTACGCGACGCCGCTACTGCATACGTGCGCGCCATTGAAAGCCCCCAGGAAATTTCAGGCGTATTCAACATCGCTTCCGGCAACTATACCGTCGGCGAGCTGGCCGACTATGTCAAAGAGGGCGTCAGCAAGCATATGGGCGTCAACGCCGCGATTGAAGTGCGTAATATGCAGGATTTTCGCAATTACAAAGTCAACTGTGCAAAGGCAGCCAACCTGCTCAGTTTTAAAGCCCGTTTCGCCGCCACTGACATCGTGGAAGACCTCGCAAACAACTATAAAAAATTTCAGGATTTTGACAACAACGCCTATTACAACATCCAGGTGTTTAAATCCTTGAGTGAATAAGGAATCAGGCAATGCGGGTAATAGTTACAGGGGCCAACGGTCAGTTGGGAATGGATGTATGCGCGGCCTTTGCCAAAAACCACGATGTTCAGGCGCTGTCCCATGAACAACTGGAAATAACGGACACGGCGCAGGTGGAGCGGTTTTTTGATTCAATACGGCCGCAGTGCGTTATCAACACTGCCGCCATGCATCATGTGGAAAAGTGCGAGGCCGACCCCGTGCAATCCTATCTGGTCAACGCCGCGGGCACGAAAAACCTGGCCGAAGCCTGCGCCAGGCATGATATTCAACTCATACATATCAGCACGGATTATGTATTCGACGGCGCGAAAAAAGCCCCATATCTGGAAAGCGACGCGCCCATGCCACTCAATGTATACGGCAACACAAAACTTTCCGGCGAATACTACGCGCTAACGACGTGGAACAAGTCCAGCGTGGTGCGCGTAAGCGGCATTTATGGAACTCACCCCTGCCGTGCCAAGGGAGGATTGAACTTTGTGCGGCTTATGCTCAAACTGGCCCAGAAACGCCCGCAGCTCCGCGTTGTTGATGACGAAATTCTAACACCCACGCCCACGGCGGCCATAGCGGAACAGCTTCTGCGCATAGCGGAAGCGAAAGCGTTCGGGCTTTTTCACGCTACCTGTCATGGACAATGCTCGTGGTATGCCTTTGCCGAACGCATCTTTGAAATTGCCGGTGTCAAGACGGATCTGCAAAAGTCGGCGCTTGGGGAGTTTCCCGCCAAAGTCGCGCGGCCATCTTATTCGGTTCTGGAAAACGCACGGCTGAAATTGCTTGGCATTGACTGTATGCCGCACTGGGAAGATGGGCTGAAGGGCTATCTGGCAGCCATTGAAACCATTGAAACATAGACGGCATTTATTCCTTATTATTTTTTCCCTCGCGTGATTTGTCGCAATGAGTGATTACGCACGGGATATAGTCTCAAGGTCATTATCATGATGTATAATCAACTATCTTCAAAATTAAAAATACTTGTATGTTGTTATAAACCATGTGAATTGCCTAACAGCAAAGAAACTAAGGATAGCATAACCAAGTATGGCATTGATGGTTCAAACGTGATAATTTTTCATAATGCAGCTCCAAGCAGTTTTTTCAAGATACCGCCCAAAGCGATTCCTGATTTAAAATATTTACTCATTGTAAGCAATCACATCGCACAAGAACTCTATGGTATCATTTCGCTTCTGGAAAATATGGGTATAAAAGTTTCAATTTTGGGCCAAGGGAATCGCGTAGAACGCCTCACTCCAACTCATATTGAAGAGGCGGATGCTGTAATTACAATTGGAAAAACAACACAATATGCATTAGCGGGCAACCGCCCGGTTTATTGTTACGATCATTTTGGTGGACCGGGATGGCTCACGCTTGAAAATTATGAACATTCTGCTGAAAAAAATTATTCAGGACGATGCTGTAACAGGAAAACAAGTTCTGAACAAATTTTCAAAGAATTGATAACTGGTTTCTCAAAAGCTCATAACGATGTAAAGTATATAAGAGAGGCATCGCTAATAAAATACAACCTGGAAACGTATGTTGAAGAATTACTTGTTAACGTCAACTCTAAATCAGAACGAGTTGTTGATTTTGTTGATGCAAAATTTTCTTGCCTAATGAATACTGAAAAGAAAATTTCAGTATTAATACGCCATGAATATTGCTTTAATCGAACCACTTCCAGAATTTTAGAGGATGTAAAACGCGCGTTGGAAGAGGCAAAATACGATCTCTCGCAACGCGAACGCGCTCTAATTGCCGCCATACGGAGCATAAAAATGTACTCACCTCGTTTCTTGCACCGTCTGGTATGGTTTGTTACAAAAGCGCTTTGGTGGGGTGTAACACCATGGCGCATACCGGAACGTATTCGTTCAAGAAAACGTAAAAAGACAGAGGCATCATCATCAAAACAATCAAAACAAAAACAAAAAACAATCCATCCTCCGAAATTCGGTGTGTCGTACGTGGTATTTGACGGAGAGGAATTACTGGAACGGTCACTGGCATGTATACAAGCGCATGTCGATTATATTAACATCGTTTACTCACCCGATTCATATTATGGCGATCCGGGAAATCCCGAACTTCCCGCTATGCTCGACGCGCTAAAAACTAAAGAGCTGATCAACGAAATAATCGTATTTAAACAGACCAAACCCGTTGCCAAAGGAGACAGGGATGCAAAAAAAATCCTTGAGATAGAGAAGCGGAATTTGGGCCTTTCTGCAGCGCGAACGGCGGGGTGTGACTATTTCATGAGCGTGGACACGGACGAATTCTATGACCCAGCCGCGGTCGAAAAAGCCAAGGCGAAGATCATTGATCAAGGAATCACGCATTCATTCGTGCATATCCTTAACTATGGCCGCCTGCCCACACAGCTTTCAAACATCCGCAAATGGGAATATTTCGTTCCGTTCTTTTCCCGGATAATACCTTCGTCAAAACTGGGCGAGGAAGCGCACGCGCCATGTATTTGTGACCCGACGCGGATACCGTCACATTTCGAAGGCGCGAAATATTATGTACTGGAAGACATATTTATGCATCACTACACGCGCGTACGGCGAAATCTGGCCGCCAAGTATGCAACACGGCAAGTGACGGACGCGGTCGACGCAGACTGGTTGGACAAGGAGGGCGGATTTATTGAAGTACCCGATTACTTCAGCCTCGGGGGAATATTAAACAATAATCCAGTGGAACATAACTCACCTCAAGCGATTGGAAAAAGTTTATGAAAGTGTATGAAAAAAAAGTAAGGCAATGCGACCTATGTGAGGCGAACTCGTGGAATTTTGAAACGATTAAGAATTTCCCCGCAAGAGAATGGCGTGAAACCATTGCCTTTTACAAGTCTATGCACGGGAGATACGTAATTTTCAGCGGTTTTTATGATTAATATAAATCCGGTTAAATCGTTTTACACGGTTTTCGTCAAAGATATCCGCCGTTTTTACCGGCTTATGCCGGGCTTCCTGCGTCGTCGTCTGTGGCTGGTCTTTGCCATGCAATTTTTGACCGCGCTGGCTGAAACCCTGACTGTTTTTGTGCTGACTTTCTTCGGTCTCTCCCTGGGGGCATCGGAAACCGCCCGTAACCACCATATGGTAAGGGCGATTTTTAACTTTTTCCCTTTCATGGGCGAATTAGCACGGGATCCGAGACATTTTGTGGCATTCAGCGCGGCGCTGGTGGTCGCCTTCATAGTTTTAAAAAATGCCGTCTCAGCCTGTTCCCTTAGTCTTAACTGCGCTTACGCTGAAAGAGTTTCCGCTTATATCGGACGCCAGGCTTTGAGCCGTTTTCTCCATCAGAGCTATTATTGGCATCTTTCGCCGGCAAGCCGCGACTTCGTTAACAAAATGCTGCTGCGCGGCCAGTTGTCCGGTTTTCTTATTTCCATGCTGTCCTTTTATTCAAATCTTATTTGCTCCATGATGGTTTTCGGTGCGCTCCTGGCGGCTGAACCGAGGATGACCGCTCTGGTCATGGTCATTTTCGCCCTGGTCAGCCTGTCAACCTATTACGGCATTCGCCGCCGGATGGACAAGGCCGGACAAAACGCCGTCCGCCTGGTGATGGCGGAAAACGCCGCCCTGATGACGGCCCAAAAGGCCGTGCGGGAGATAATCAGTTTCCAAAATCAGGCGGCGTTCCTGAATACCATCGACAAGCATATTCAGGAACGTATCCCGCACCAGATTTTCATGAGCCTGGCGCCCATGATTCCGCCCTGGCTTTTGGAAATATCCGGGTTCGGGGCTATTATGGCCGCATTGCTATATCTGATAAAAGGCGGGGCCGACATGCCTCAGATTATCGGCTCGATCTCTCTTTTGCTGCTGACGGCCTGGCGGGTGCTGCCCGCCGTAAGCCGTGCCATGGGGATCACTGTCAGTATTCGCGGGCAGAGACCTCAGGCGTTGTTGTGCCTGGAATTGCTGGAACAATTCGAATCTTCGGAGAAAACAATCCCTGAACCTGACCCTGATTTCCGGTTCGCTGACCGGCTGGTTCTTGAAGAAGCATCTTTCCGCTACCCCGCCGGTAAACGCGACGCCCTGACCGATATTTCTCTGACCATCAGGAAGGGTGAGTCCATCGGCTTGATCGGGCCGTCCGGGGCAGGCAAAAGTACGCTGGCGCTTATTTTGAGCGGCCTTGTGCCTTTAAAGAGCGGCCGATTGCTGGTGGACGGCCATACACTGACCCCGGAAAGGCAAGCCGCTCTGGGCCGCATGACAGGTTTTGTGCCTCAGCAGCCTTTTTTACTGGGCGGCACGGTGGCCGACAATGTGGCCTTCAGCCGCTGGTCACAGTCTTACGATCCGGTCGAAGTGGAAGATGCCTGCCGCAGGGCGGCCATGGACTTCATTTTCAAAACCCCCGAAGGAATCAAGACTCCCATAAGCTCTGACGGCGGCGGGCTTTCTGGCGGGCAGGCACAGCGTCTGGCCATCGCCAGGGCGCTGTTTTCCAAACCCGAACTTCTGATTATGGACGAAGCAACCAGCGCCCTTGACCAGACCAATGAGAACATCATCAAACAAACACTGAAAGACCTTGATAAATCCATCACCGTCATCATCATCGCCCATCGTCTGACCACAGTGGAAAGCTGCGACAGATTATTCTGGATAGACGACGGCCGGTTGCGGGCGGCGGGGCCGCCGGCGGAGATTCTTCCTCGTTATCTGGCGACCATATCCGATTAGTAAAGACTTTGTAAGTGTCCTGTAAGAGTCTTGAAAGGACTTCGTAAGCTTCTTGTTGTCGGCGGCGTAATGGCACGGCAAAAATCCAGACTGTCAAGGGTTTAAGGGTGGAGATTTTTCGCTTGCGAAAAATACAACCCGCCCCTTGACGGTTTGGATAGTCGGAACGGTGGTGAAAAAAGATTGCTTGGTATTTGTAAACTTTTTATCTTGTCACAAATTATCTTGTCAAATGAAAAGATAAATGATATAATAAATCTAACGCCTTTAAGAAAGGGGTTTGGAAATGCAGGAAAGCAATCGTGTTGAGTTTAAGAGAGAATTGAATGACCGATTGGAACGTGCGGTAGTTTCGTTTTTGAATTATCCGGGCGGCGGTGAAATACTTGTCGGCATTGACGATAAAGGAATCGCTGTCGGCGTTGACGATATGGACGGAACACAATTAAAAATCATCAACCGTATTCGTGATAATATCAGACCACAGACGCTCGGATTATTCGATGTAGTTCAAGACCAAATTGACAATAAAGATATAATCCGCGTCATTGTTTCGTGCGGTCAACAACGCCCATATTATATCCGAAAACACGGTATGACGGAACAGGGTTGTTTTATTCGGGTAGGCAGTTCATCGCAACCGATGAACGAACAGATGATAGAAGAATTCATATCCAAACGTCAACAAATATCGCTTCAATCCATGATTTCGCCGCGACAAAATCTGACGTTCAAGCAACTCTGCATTTACTACGAGGAAAAGAAACTTGAACCAACGGAACAGTTTATCGAAAGCCTTGACTTGCGGCAAAGCGGCGGTGAGTTTAACTATGCCGCATATTTGCTTGCTGACGAAAATGGCGCGTCAATAAAAGTCGCTGTGTATGCCGGGATAGACAAAGTGGATTTGCTCGAAACGCGCGAATATGGCAATCGTTGTTTGATAACTGCGACACAACGTATTCTTGACCGTCTTGATTCAGAAAACCGCACATTCGCAAAGATAACATCAAAGAATAGGCTTGAAAAAGAACGGGTGAATACTATCGCCCTGCGTGAAGCCGTGATAAATGCGATTGTGCATAACGATTACACAAAAAGCTATCCTCTCGTTGAGATTTATACAGATAGAATTGTCGTAACATCGTGTGGGGGGTTGGTTGAGGGATTGACGGAAACGGACTTTTTCAAATGTCGTTCCATGCCGCGCAACCGTGAGTTAATGCGTGTGTTCCGCGATATGGAACTTGTTGAACAAATTGGGTCGGGCATGAGCCGTATTTTGAAAGTCTATGACCGTTCAATTTTTGAATTAACGCCGAGTTTTACCGTCGTTACATTTCCGTTTGAAAAAGCGTTTATCATGTCAAATGAAAAGATAATTGGCAAGATAAACGACAGGATAAAAACGACGCTCGATGTAATCAAAGACAATCCAACCGCGACGATTATCAAGCTGTCCGAATTGACGGGCAAATCGCAAAGTACAATTTCAAGAGAGTTGAAAGAATATCAAGCCGCCGGGCTTCTTCGCCGTGAAGGTGCGAGGAAAAACGGACAATGGATTGTCGAATAACCTATTAAAAATAATCGGGAGGACTTATCGTGGCAAATGAGTTACAACCTTTATCCGTTCTGTTTCAAAACAGGCTATTTAGAATACCTGATTATCAACGTGGCTATGCGTGGAAACATGAACAGCTTGTTGATTTTTGGGAGGACTTATTAAATCTACATGAAGACAGGTATCATTATACCGGCTTGCTTTCTTCAAAAGCGGCGGGGCAAGAGAGCGTTGCAAATTTTACAAAGAACGAGTGGCTACCAAGCGGATATAAACTTTTCCATGTTGTCGATGGTCAGCAACGATTGACGACTTTTTCTATTCTCCTGTTTGAAATAACTTTGTTCATAAAAAAGCTCTCGGAAAACAACGGGAAAGCGGAAGATGAGATTGTTCTCGGTGACGAAACCCTTAAACAAATACGCGAAAAATATATTGTAAGAAATCGTCCATCAAGAGAACTTGAAATTGTTAAAACATTTTTGTTCGGGTACGAAACCGACAACCCAAGTGCTGATTACCTCAAATACAAAATATTTGAGGAACGGTTCGGTGGTACTGTTTTTGAAACATACTATACAAAGAACTTGAAATACGCAAAAGGGTTTTTTGCCGATAACCTCCAATCACTATATGAGAGTGAGGGTGTAGATGGCATCGAGCGCCTGTATCAAAAACTAACATTACGGCTCATGTTCAATCTTCACGAAATAGAGGACGATTACGATGTATTCGTTGCTTTTGAAACTATGAATAATCGTGGTAAAAAGCTGACGAACCTTGAATTACTGAAAAACCGTTTAATCTACCTCACGACACTTTTTGACGATAAGCAAATTGACAATGCTAATAAAGAGCAGTTACGGAAAAATATCAATGACACTTGGAAAGAAGTATATCATCAGCTTGGGCGAAATAAAGACGCGCCGTTATCCGATGATGATTTTTTACGCGCCCATTGGATTACATATTTCAAATATTCCAGAAAAGGCGGGGACGATTATATTCGTTTCCTGCTTGGGAAGTTCTCCGCAAAAAATGTTTTTGAAAAGCATACTGTCACACAAGAAGTAGAAACCGATGAAATATTATCGGATTACGAGCATAATGGTGACGATGAATCGGTCGAAATTGAAAGCGAGTTTGAAACTTTACTGGTGAGTAAACTTACTCCCGTAGAAATTAGCGACTATGTGAATAGCCTAAAAGCGTTAGCTGAATATTGGTATTACAGTTGGTTTCCATCTGATAGTGAATTAGAAACAGAGGAAAAGAATTGGCTTTATAAATTAAATCGCATAGGTATCGGACACTTTCGTCCTCTTGTTGTTGCGGCTCTCGCAACAGAAGAAGCAACGCCCGAAGAACGCATAACGCTGTTGCAAGCTATCGAGCGTTTCATATTCGTATGTTTTAGGGTCGGCGGTTTCCAAGCAAATTATCAAAGTAGCGTCTATTACAATAAATCCCGCGACGTTTTGAGTGGCAACGCTTCTCTTTCCTCAATTGCCGATGATTTGGATAATACGGTAGACAATGATATGGTTGCCGCGATTTCATCTTTCATTACCCGCACAAAAAGGCGGTTTGATTCTGGCGAGGGGTTTTATGGATGGCGGGATTTGCGGTATTTCCTTTACGAATACGAGTTTGAAAAATCAATCGTCAACAAGATTCCAAAAGTTGATTGGAACTTGTTTACAAGGGTGGAAAAAGAAAAAGTCACTATTGAACATATCCTGCCGCAAACACCGACAAAATGGTATTGGCGTAATACTTACAGAGAATATAACGCAGATGAAATTAAATTGTTGTCGGCTTCTCTTGGAAACTTGTTGCCGTTATCTCAAAGTATTAACTCGTCTTTGCAAAATGACGGTTTCCCCGAAAAAAAGAATCCGTCAACCGCAGGTCGCCGGGGCTATATCAATGGTTCACACTCGGAAATTGAGGTAGCACAAGAAACCGACTGGACAGCGAGGAATATATTGGAACGCGGATTATCATTACTCGGTTTTATGGAAACAAGATGGGATATTACATTTACCGAGGAGCAAAAATCTGAATTACTACATATCAGTTTTGTTAATAATACTCGTGATGAATTGCCCGAACTTCCCGAAGTGGAAATTGTCACGCATGATAACGGACAAACACATACAACGCGAGAATTATTAGACAGGCATTTACGGCGTATGGATTTTTGGAATAACTTTGTTGAATATTGCAAAGCAAGCGGGCGCGGAAACGATATTGCTTCACGAAAAGCGGGCTATGATGATTGGTATGATGTTCCGATAGGTAGCCACGATTACCATATCTTTTTGCAACTTTACCGTCAAAAGAAACTCCGTATCGGTCTTTATGTTTATAGACCAGAAGATTTTGCGCGTCTTGAAGCAAATAAAGATGATATTGAAAGAGTATACGGCTCGGAACTCGATTGGTATTCGAGTCGAAAAAACAGCACCGCAAGGCGAATCCTACATTCGATTGACGCTGATGTTCATAATCCGAATCTGTATCAACAACATTTTGACTGGCTTATTTCACAAACTGATAAACTTCGCCACGCCCTTGAAACTATTGACGGCAACTTTTCGGGGAGATAGATAGTTACATGACTACGTATAAGCTGCATTTTCCTTTCCGGGATCGGAAAATGCAGCTTATAAATCTTATCCATTGCCGGAGCGTTTTATCTTTGGCTCAACACGGTATCGCGTTATGTTAGGCTACGAAAACGGTCAGAGCAGTATTAGCGGGTAGTTATTACAAAACGGCTTCGTACTTTGCTTCGTTTTTGCTTTTTATTCTTTCATTAAGATTGCCTAACCATTCTTTTATTTCCTTCGGTGTATCGACTCCTTTCGTATGATAAACGGTAATCTCAATAACGTTTAACACCGCTATGAAAATGTTATCGCCCTTAATGTAAAGCGCCGCCTCCATAATATTGTTAAGCCCCAGAACACCACCGGTCACGAATTTGCAATTATCGCATTTATTTACGAATGGGTTGGACATTGTGTCCTGGATTCCCGAGGCAACATCAACGCCAAGCTTTTGCGTCAACATGCGCAAGAGCAAAAAACTATCCGTTGCCACGAAATATCTGTCGTCTCTGATTGAATCAACATAATTTTCGTATGAAAACTCATTTTTTATCAGCGTAACCAGTTCGCGGATTCTCTTTTCGTAAGCCTTATACAAACATTCCGTATTTTTGCCGCAGGCATCTCTTGTAGTCAGCCAAACCTTTTGCGCGTCTTTTTGCCCGGTTACGTTTTTATATAGCCTGTTTAATTCATTATCCGCATACGACAGCAATTTATCGTGGCAGATTAATTTTTCAACATCGGTCGCAGCTTTTTTACAATCGAATCCTGAAACTTTGTATGTTATCGGCAATTTTTCATTTTCATATTGTCCCTGAAAAGATGCGCGTGCTCCACAATAATACATACAGTCGCCGTCGCACTTTACCTCTATCGTTCCTGTTGGGTTCAGCGCAAACATGATGTCGATCGGTTTCCGTAATACCCTCTCTCTATTATGATATTGTCCATTTCGGGGTGATACAATTTTCATTTTTCCATCGACCCGGCAGATCTGCGCTCCGTTTCTGGTGTATATATCAAAATCACAAGTGTTCTCGTCGCAATTTTTTATGACAAGCGATCCGCCCATTGATTTATCGGCGCGTTCGTAGAGCCATTTGCCTTCGAACGATTCGAATTGCGTTTCTGCTTTGCCCGCGACGGGCGCCATGAGCGCCAGAATTACAAAAATGATTTTTTTTACGGATTTTCCCGTCATCGGTATTGTTCCTTCGCTTATGCCAGCGCAACTGCCACGGTGATAAAAAATTCCCTACTAATAAAACCGCCAGATTCGTGTATTGTAATACATCATACAGCACCGAACAATAACCGGCGAACCGACCATTGTGTCTGTCTTTTTTGAGGGTGGAACACCCGACGAAAATACAGAATTTCCATCATCGCGGCGGCGGCGTATCGCGCAAGCACGGAGCAATACGCAACAAACACGCACCAACGACGCACCAAAATCACGTTCAACGAACCTTAGCCGAAGGCGTAAGGGATGGTGTCTGTACCTAAAGATGGCTTTTCAATATCAAATATCCTTTAGCAAACTCTGAAAAACGGTCGATTTTGCGTACCTGAAAAACGCTTTTAGGAACTTTGAAAATAGGGGCGGCGGACGAAAACGCGGCAAGCGACACGGCACGAGTGGCGCGGGGTGATACGTGCAATTTCCATAGGAGGGGGGGAAGTATGGTAGGACTTGGCATAGATAACCTCACCACAACGGTCAGAATGAAAATAACGGCAAGTCTGACGGGTGCGTCCAATGTGAATAGCGAACACGCCAGTATGTTTCCGTTGCTCACCCCCTCTGTGGTTTTTCAAAACGCTTGTCCAGAAAGCGCGAAGGGAATCATATAATCTGGGCTGGCAATACGAATCAGATTTGTAAGTACATGTCAAGAGGAAATAATATTTTATAGAGTGCGTCGGCAAGCCGCCGCGATGAAAGCGGGAGCAAGCCATCGCGCTCCATAAATCAGCGTTTCCTTAAAGGCACCCCCTATTTTTGCAATTGGCTTCTGTGATTATTACAACGTCATCAGATATGCGATAAGGTCGTTGATATCTTTTTCCGGGAGATTAGGATAAGCCTTCATCTCGGAACCGGCTTTCGCTTCTTTGGGAGATTTAAGCCGCTTCTTGAAATCGTCAGGCCTGATACGAGAACCGACGCCGTCGAGTGCCTCGTCTCCGCCGTTGCCCTTGATTGAATGACAGAGCGAGCATTTCTGCGCGGCGAAGACTTTACCGCCCTGATCAGCCGCGGCGTTTTGCGAAAAGACCGCCGCAGTTCCGGAAAACATCAGTGTTCCAGCAAACACGCCTGTAATCCATTTCCTTTTCATAGCGCTCCTCCAATCTTCAATATCTATATTTTACTATACCGGCAAAGAATTTACGAATGCGCAGAAAAAATGAAAAACACGCTGTTCGTTTCCGTTTATCGGTTTGACGCATAGTTCAATATAAATTTTGTGGTTACTATACCCGCGAACGAAATGATTTTCCGTTGGATGCGCGAGGATTTTTGACACGAGGCAAGGAAGGTTGAGCGCGGCGTACTCAATAGTACGTAAGCGAAACCTGAC
>Ga0082212_10007463_pt1 | contig 14457 bp, 14 predicted proteins | sample TergutNt197P3_FD_71548 | JGI IMG/M metagenome (GOLD analysis project Ga0082212, IMG submission 71548) | Neocapritermes taracua P3 segment gut microbial communities from Petit-Saut dam, French Guiana - Nt197 P3 | ecosystem: Host-associated > Arthropoda: Insects > Digestive system > Gut ... | reverse complement strand
TCGTCAGCAAACATTTTCACAAAATCCCGAAAAACCATGGGAAATCCTGCTTGATTATTTGTACTCATCTGTTTATTTTAACAGAGGAGGAGCAAACCGGATACCCCATTTTTCAAAATAGCTACTGAGCAAAAAGGTACAATTTGCACCCGTTTGCAGTATACACCCAAAGTGTCCGCACAGCTTGCCCCGTCGACGTATTGGATTACAATAAATTGGATTACAATAACCGGTTTGATGAAAGGTGCGATTTGAAATGAAACGACGCAATTTTATGAAAGCTGTGACACGGTGGCTGCTGTTCGGTGGGCTTGTGACAGGTGTTGTCCGATTGGTTACGCAGAATAATCCAATTGCCTGTACGACGGAAAATGGGACGTGCCGAAATTGTCCGGCGTTGAAAACCTGCCGATGTTCGCAGGTAATGATCATAAAGGAGACCATCGAATGAACCGTCGAGGTTATCTTTACACAATGCTGGCGGGAATGATTGCCGCTCCGTTTGCGTTGCTTTTCCGCAAAACAAACAAAAGCAACGCAAGTAAAGCCGGTGACACCATGTTCTGGCAAATCGATCCGGACAAATGCACGCAGTGTGGACGTTGCGAAACCGAGTGCATTCTGTCGCGTTCGGCGGTCAAGTGCGTGCATCAATACGAATCATGCGGCTATTGCCTGTTTTGCAGCGGTTATTATCACGACAACCGCGCGGTATTTGACACGGCGGGCGAAAACCTGCGATGCCCGACCGACGCGATCATCCGCACGTACATCGAAGACCCATACTTTGAATACGCCATCGACGAAAAGAAATGCGTCGGTTGCGGCAAGTGTGTCAAGGGCTGTAAATCGTTCGGTAACGGTTCGCTCTTTTTACAAGTGCGACGCAGCCTGTGCAAAAACTGCAATCAGTGCCGCATTGCAAGCGTCTGCCTCTCGGGTGCCTTTACCAAAACGACCGTGAATGAACCGTATCTTTTTAAACGCCCAGAATGAAAAAACAATCCCCGGGGATTGCGTTCCGCTACATCCACAACTCATTTAAAGCCCCTATTTTTCTTCAACGTCACGGGGATTTTCAGTTCCTTGCCGCCACGGATGATTGTCAGCGTGATCGTATCGCCGGGGCGGTGTTCCTCGACCTGGCCGATGAAGTCCACACGTATCAGTTCCACGAAAGTCATATTGAATTGTTCGCGTTCTTTGTCGATATGAGTCTTGTCGGATTTTTCGTCAAAATTTACCCATTTTTTGGAGACGCCCATGTCAGAGCAAGCGTTGCCTTCCCAAAACCGTTCTCCTCGTTATGATGCCGCAATCAAACTTCACACCGTTGAGCAAGTTTTACTTCATCATCAGTCCGTCGCCCAGCAACTTCAGTGTTCGCCGCAGTCCGTTGCCAACTGGGTGAAACAACATCAAAACGACATCTCCCATGCTACCAACCAGCCATCTTTTTGTCAACAAGAAAAACCATCGCCTCGTGACCCTGTAGCCTCGTCATCTCGCCCACTAAAATCACCGAGTGACTCTGTAGCATCATCTTCCCGCCAACTTGTAAAATCACCGCGTCATTCTGTGGAACCACTATCGTTTCGCACGCAATCGTTTCCCACACAACCGCTTTCCACTCGTTTTTTGCCGGTTGAAGTCGGCGAGATACCACCGTTGATTTCTCACGACGAATCGTTGTTGCCTTGCAGAATTGACATGATAAGCAGGTCTTGATATATTCCTGATTTGAAAATCCGATGTCTTTGACGACCTTCGGGAATAAAGCCGCATTTTTTGAACATGTTTTGAGATGGAAGATTTTTTTCCAAAATCACGGCGTAGATACAATGTAAGTTTAATTCACGAAATGCATACTGCACCATTGCAGAAACAGCTTTTTGTCCAAACCCTTTTTGTCTGAATTTTTCATCATTGACAATCTTAATATGGATTTGAGCATTGCGGTTTTTCCAGTCAATATCACTCAGTATAACGGTTCCGGCCACACCCCAATCATCGACGTCAATCATGCACCGCAAAACATTGGTTTCATTCTTTAATGACTCAAACCAATTTTTCTGTTTCTCAAACGAAATCGGAAACGACCATCCTCCCAGCATTTGTTCGATGCTCTCATCGTTTATCATTTGATGAAGAATCGTCAAATCCGTCATTTCAACGGCTCTCAGCAGTATGTTTTCGTACCGGATGTTCATGATGTCATTCTCGTCTGCTATTCAGGATGATTCGATTGTTGTTTTCTTCGGTATTCATCAAAATCAATACCCGCTCCGATGCCGCGTTCGCCGATATCGGAACGACGCAACACACACAAAACAGTCAAAAGGAGTATCTTGAGGTCGAATGCAAAAGAACGACGCTCAACATACTCAATGTCAAATTTGAATTTTTCTTCCCAAGCCAAAGAGTTTCTTCCGTTGACTTGCGCCCACCCGGTCATTCCCGGTCTGACATCATGGCGTTTCATTTCTTCTTTGGTGAAATACGGCAGGTAAATCATGGCAAGCGGCCTCGGTCCAACCAAACTCATCTCTCCCCAAAGTACGTTGATGATCTCCGGTAATTCATCAAGGCTTGTTTTTCGCAAAAAACTCCCGAGCCGTGTCATACGTTGTGCGTCCGGAAGCAATTCACCGTTTTCGTCTTTGGCATTCGTCATTGTCCGAAACTTGTACATGTCAAATGGTTTGCCATGAAGCCCCGGACGCTGCTGCTTGAATAACACCGGTGTTCCCATCCGTAAACGAATCAGTAGAGCAACCAAAAGCATCATGGGCGATAACAGCAACAGCCCCAGCAAGGAACCAAGTATGTCAGTCAGGCGTTTTAGGATCATTGTGCAATCCTTTTCGTACCGGGAATACCAATGGCATAATACTCAAAGCCGTGTTCCGTCAGATTAAATCGTTCAAACTGATTACGGCCGTCAACAATAACCGGCGTTTTCAACCGCTCTTTGATTTCATCAAAATCAGGGCTGCGAAACGCCGTCCACTCGGTCAAGAGCAATAATGCGTCAGCTTGGTCAACAGCGTCATACTTGTTTTTGCAATAAACGACATTGTCCATATCTTTGAAGTAAAACGTTTTGGCCTGTCCCATCGCTTCGGGATCAAAGACCTTGATCGCGGCACCGCGACGGATGAGTTCCTGCGCAGTTGTAATAGACGGAGCCTCACGCATGTCATCGGTATTCGGCTTGAAAGCCAATCCCCAAATCGCAAACGTTTTTCCCGTCAAATCCTCGCCAAAACGAGCGACAATTTTTTGAGCAACGATTCTCTTTTGTTCCTTATTGACGTTTTCCACCGCCTGAAGCAACCGGGGGGCCACATCGTAATCCGTCATCATTTTGATGAGTGCCTGAACGTCTTTAGGGAAACAGCTTCCGCCATATCCGCATCCGGGAAAAAGGAAAGCGGGACCGATCCGTGAATCCATGCCGATTCCTGCACGAACTTTGCTGATATTGGCGCCTGTTTTTTCACAAAGACACGACAACTCGTTCATGAAACTGATTCGTGTTGCCAGCATCGCATTGGCCGCATATTTCGTCATTTCCGCACTGCGAACATCCATCGAAAGCAGTCGGTTGCCCTTCTTCATAAAAGGTTCATAGAGAGTTTCGACGATTTCTCGTGCGCGTTCACTATCGACGCCGATGATAACGCGATCAGGTTTCATGAAGTCTGCGATGGCCGTTCCTTCCTTGAGGAATTCCGGGTTGCTCACCACATCAAAACAATAAGCCGCCGCTTTTTCTTCGCCGGAATCCACCCGTTTCTGAATCGCCTTTTGAATGGTTTCGCGAACACAATCCGCCGTACCGACAGGAACGGTTGATTTATCGACAACGACAAGATCAGTTGTCATCAACTCACCGATGGCTCCTGCGACATGAAGCACGGCATCGATGTCGGCCGAACCGTCATCCCCCATCGGTGTTCCGACGGCAATAAAAACGACTTGTGCTTTGACAAGCGACTCAGCCAGATTTGTTGTAAATTTGAGTTCGCCGGATTTCCTATTGCGGACAACCATTTCCTCAAGCCCCGGTTCATAGATGGGAATTCTCCCGTTTTGCAACAGAGCAATTTTTTCATGATTGCTATCAACACAGGTCACATGATTTCCCATTTCGGCAAAGCATGTTCCGGTGACAAGTCCTACATAGCCGGTTCCTACAATCACGATTCGCATTCGTTTCTCTCTGTTTCAGTGCTCATAAGTTAAAAAACATGTTTTCTGTCGGTAGCCACACTAAATAAACTCGATGTTGTTATCGTCTTGAGTTGTTCTGATCCTGGGAATGACAGGGTTGTCTATGCCCAGAAATGACTGGAGCAATTTTTGATGGACAATGGAATTGGAAAATTCCTGATGGGCTTTCCTTAAACTCTCTTTGCCAAAAAGTATCCTTTTTTCCGTATCATCAACAAGGATTTTTAGTACATTGGCCAACGCTTCAGGGTTTTTAGGGGGGATAAGAAAACCATTAATTTCCTCCTCCACAGTCTCACGACACCCCGGGGAATCGGTGGTCACGATAGGTTTGCCCATAGCCAATCCTTCAAGCAACGACCGTGGCACACCTTCGCGAAAATAGGAAGGCAAGGTCACAATATCCGAGAGAGACAGAATGTTCTTGATGTCCCGACGATTTCCCAACCATTGAAAAGTGTCCGTTTGTTTCAAGAAATCTTCTCCAATGGAATTGTTTTTGTCATTGAGGTCGAGAGCCCCAATAAGCAAGAAACGAACTTTCCTCTTCCAGTTTTTTGCAATGCGGCTTGCTTCAATGAACTCACCCACGCCCTTTGGCCAAATCACCCGGCCGATCATTGTGATGACGATTGTATCAGGCGAAAGATTTAACTCGGCACGAAGTTGTACAATTTCATTTGCATCAACCAATTCCGGCGAAAAATCATTGAGGTTAATGCCCGAACCGCGGACCAAAAGCGACTTTTCCCTGGGAATGATTCGCAATGAGTTGAAAAGCTCCAAATCATCACCGTTTTGAAACCAGAACATGTCGGCACGTTTTCCTCCCATTCGGTAAAGTGTCAAGACAATCCGGTTGATGAATCTGTCTCTCCAGCTTTTCGGTGGGTCAAAGCTGCGTCCTGAACCGGCAACGCTTCCCACTCTTCTCGGAACTCCCGCCCATTTGGCGGCAATCATGCCAAAAGTATTCGGTTTGATCGTGTTTGCAAAAACGACATCCGGCTTGATTTCCTTGATGTGCCGATAGACTTCGAAAAGATAGATGAAATCATGACGAAAACTGACGAAACGGTTGAATGTGACATACCTGACTTGGACACCGATGTTGTTGAGTGCCTGTGTTTTTGGGCCTTCCGGCAACAAAGCCGTGATTTCGCACCCGTTATGAATCATTGATGCAAAAAGATCATGCCTCAATTGCCAAACACCTTCATTTAAATTACCAAGGAAAACCACTTTCATGGAATCACACCTCAATGCGTCAAGCGTAAAAGTTCCGATACCAGTCAATAAAACGCGTAATCCCTTCTTCGATTGGCGTTTGCGGCGTGAAACCGACAGTGTTGACCAAACCTTCAATGTCGGCATACGTTTCCGGAACATCACCAAGCTGCATGGGCAACATATTAATCACGGCTTTTTTTCCCAGTGTCTTTTCGATCAATTCGATCAAGGCCATGATATCCGTCGGCTGATGATGACCGATGTTGAAAATGCGATAGGGGGCACTGCTCGTCCCAGGATCGGGAGAATCACCCGACCAGTTCGGATTTGGTCTGGCAATATGATCATTGGTGCGGACAATTCCTTCGACAACATCATCGATATATGTAAAATCACGCTTCATTTTGCCATAATTGTAAACATCAATCGGTTGGTCGTTCAAGATGGCTTTCACAAATTTGAAGAGTGCCATGTCGGGACGGCACCAAGGACCGTAAACGGTGAAAAAACGCAAGCCCGTCACAGGCAAACCAAACAGATGGCTGTAAGTATGTGCCAGCAGCTCGTTTGATTTTTTCGTCGCGGCATATAAACTGACAGGGTGGTCGATATTATGATGGACGGAGAACGGCATTGTCGTGTTGGCTCCATACACGGAACTTGACGAAGCAAAAGTCAAATGTTGACTATGGTGCCAGCGACAGCCTTCAAGGACGTTGACAAAACCGACAAGATTGCTGTCAACGTAAGCGTGAGGATTCTCCAACGAGTACCGAACACCTGCTTGTGCGCCAAGATGAATGACGTTTTCAAATGAATGGCGGTCAAACAGCGATGCCATTGCCGCTCGATCGGCCAAATCCACCTTATCAAATTGGAAAAGGTTGGCACAAGGCAATGTTTCGATGTTTTTCAAACGTGCAAGTTTAAGATTGACATCGTAATAGTCGTTCAAATTGTCGATACCGACAACCCGGTCTCCGCGATTGATCAGTCGCATTGCCGTGTGAAACCCAATAAAGCCGGCCACTCCGGTCACAAGGATTTTACTCAAAGGTCATTTCCTTTATGGTTGTTGTTTGGGATATCGAATGGGGATCATGTTTTCATTTTGATGAGCATGTCGATCAGTTCCCTGGACGGGTCCAATTCCCCTTCATGCCAGTTAAAATCAAAGTCCCAATATCCACCGGCACCTACGATGCCACCAGCATGTGGAAATTCACAACACATTTCAATAATTTTCCCTTCCCCCGTTCGGTTGTCAATCACAAAGTCAAACGCAACTTTTTGCATTCCAAGTTTTTGTGCAAAGTTCCTTGCGGTCACCAAAACATTCTCAGGGACAAGCTCTTTTCGGTTTTCAGTTGTACCGCCGCCAGATGCACGAAAATCATTTTTTCTAACGGGTCTTGTACAAAAAGAAATTTTTTCATTAACGACAACGATTCTAATATCGTATCCGTCATTGGGGATAAATTCCTGAAAATAAACATAACCTTTTTCATTTGGTAATTCCCTGGATTTGAAATACCTTCGTAGAAACTCAGGCACTCTGGCAATTCTTTTTTTCATTTCACCCCAATTTCCTCGAGCCGCTTTGTAGTGCGTAGAGGCTTTAAAAAAGATATTCACCGAAGGTGAAATTCCTTTCCCGAACATGCGTTTTATATAGGATACAGCATCGCCTTGTGTTTTTATCAATCGTACATTGTTTGAACCGGATCCGGATTTCAGTTTGGCGACAAGAGGAAATACCGCTTCTTTCCGTGCCCAATTTAGTGCTTTCTCTCGTTCAAAAAAAGTCCAATACTTCGGAATTGGTGCGTTATTGGCATCCAAATAAAAAGATTCTGCGATTTTATTATCATGATGCCATCCTGTCGAAAAATTGGGATAGACCAAAACGTCCATGGATTCAATTGCTCTTAACAGCGATGCCGTCAAGAGTTTGTTCGATACAGAATCAACTCCCGGAACCCAAAGAAAAATGTCACAATCTCTAATCTGAGAAACAATATCTTTGTCATAAGCGTCTACGAGTTTATATTCCACCCCGCATTCTTGACAGTACCTGATAAAATCAGGGATTGTATTTTGACTGTGGTTCAGGTCATCATATTCATTGATTGCAATACGCACTTAATCATTCTCCTAAATATGGTGCAATAAAAATCGGTGAATCCATGAAATTTTCGAACATCAATTCATGGTTGAGCAGAGGTTCTCAAAAACAGATTCATACTTTCGAATCATTTGCGACAAGGTAAAACAATTGTGAGCGCGTTCTTTTCCGGCAACACTCATGATATTTCTCAGTTCGGAATCGTGGCAAAGGCGAACAATGGCATCTGCCAATGCTTCCGAATCACCAGCCGAAACAAGGATGCCTGTTTGGTTATCAACAATCACTTCAGGATTGCCTCCAACATTTGTCGCAACAATGGGAAGTCCGGAAAACATGGCCTCAATGGCCGCCACGGACATTCCTTCTGAAAGACTCGGTAAAACAAAAACGTCCATGATCTGATGCCAAGCCGAAATTTCATCACTAAGTCCGACAAAACAAACACGGTTTTCAATTCCAAGTTCTGCAACAACACCTTGGAGGTATCCTTCACCATGGTCCTCTCCTACAAGAACCAGAAACAGGTTTGGAACAGATTCTGCGATTTTTGGTATCGCACGAATCAGAAATTCGTGACCTTTGATTGGAGACAATCTTCCAACGGAACCAATCACAACGGCATTGTCAGGGATGAGGTACTCCTTTCGTAAAATATCGCCTCTTTTCGCATCATTCTCTTGGACGACAAAATCAATCCCGTTGGGAATGGCCATCAAGCGATTCCCGGCAACTCGTACTTTCTTTTTCAAGAATTCTGCGCCGGCATCAGAATTACAAATGTACAAGTCCGTCAGGAATTTGAGACATCGTTCAATAAAAGTGTCAAAGCGACTCCGATAATTCCCTGCACCTCGGTGCCCAAATATCAACTTAAACCGATAGAGCGATGTCAATTTTACAAGCTTGCCAAGCAGACTTGCACGGTGACCATAGGCAAAAACAATATCGGGCTTCCATTCCAATATCGCTTTGCGTAATCTCCACCAGCTTTTGAATGAGAATTTTTTGCCGGGTGACTTGAGATTCAACACATCAATTCCCGCTTTCATCCACATGTCTATGGTATGAATTGAATCAACAAGGGAAACAATTCTCATCTCAAATTTGGTGCAATCATAATGAGGAATGGAATACATAAGCATTCGTTCCGTTCCGCCAATGTTCCCGGACGCGCTAATATGCAAAATTTTGATTCTACTCATGGTCTTTCTCTGACCTGTCCTGTTGATATTTCGACTTCCGTATGTTGACGAGTCACCTGTTCGTCCGTGAGCCCCGCCAAACAGTCTCTCTCATACATAGCACAAGCTACGGCAATGAGTGACAGAAAATAGGCGAAAGACGTGTAGTGAGTCCAACCTCCGGAAACGGATTTGAAAAAGAAAACCACATATCCTGCGACACAAGGAATAAAAAGTTCCATTTTCCGTTTGAACAGTTGATAGAGTACGACAAAAATATGACAATTACAAAGGATAAAGATTACCAGGCCAATGATCCCAAGACAATAGAGTATTTCAAACCAATCGTTATGGGCTCTGAGTCCCGTTTCCTTGACCGTCGTTAAAAGACCGTTTCCACAGATGTAGTTAAAGTAAGAAGACGTGGAAAAACGGTAGTACAAATGTTCCCATATTTCACGGCGTCCTGAAAATGATCCTTGTTCAGCATCCATTCTGTATTCATATCCGGCTTTAAGGTGATATAAGTTCCGAAAAAGGTAGATGATAAACAGAGATGCAATAATCACAATGAATATACATTTTATTACCCAGTATAAACGTTGTTTACCCTGATAAAAAAGAAATCCGCTAAGTCCAGTCATACAGATTGCCATAAACAATGTCAAGACTGCTCCACGTTTATAACTGATAATGACACCGCCACACACGATAAGCAAGCCCAGGTATTTTATCCACTTACTTCTATACATCAACAACCAGGGATAAGCAAAAACCAGACAATAAGAAGAATTGATTCCCGAAGCACCGCGACTGCTGCGTCGATCAATCATTGCTTCACGACCTGAAATGGTTACGAATAAGAAAAAGACTGCGGAGAGTGCAAAAAAGAAACAAATGTACTGAATTGCCCGTGGATATCGAAGGACAACCAAGTAAACAAATGGAAAGGCAAACCCCCAATAAATAAATCGTGATAATTCCCTGAGAGCCAATATATTTCCCGGTGTTACAATAGCCATGGAAAAAAAAGTCCAAAGAATAAAAAGATAGATCATTTTTTCAAGTGGAAGCAGGCGACGTGTGAAACAATTATTCAGAAACAAGATGTAGATAGAATAGGCTAACGACAGCACGAACCGAAAAGCATAGACGATCGTACGATCATCTTCGGCACTGTAAAAAGACCAAGATAAAACTTCGTCAAAAACCATGCAAAAAAGAAGCACCAAAATCGGGAATGGCACCTTCTGGGAATTGGTTTCAGATTGTTGGTATGTCAAGTTGTTCATCATTTGGGATACTCACCACCTAGCCCGCTCTTGGACCTTTTCAAACCTTAATTTTTAAGTGTTTTTGACGTTTTCATAAAACTACAAACAGATGTTTTGATCACACTGAATAAACGTTGAGCTAACTTATGAAAAGGAAACAACCACCATACCTTCATGTAAAGGTATGCCATCCATCCATATTTTGACGACATGTGAAACTCTGTCGATACACTAAGTATTTCCCGATAAAAGGACTTTGCCGCCTGAAATTGCCTGTGGAGCAGAATATTGCGTTCACGGTTCAAACAATAATTCAAATACAAAGTCAAACTTTTGTTATTGAGTAAACCATTCGTACGATACGCTTCAAATACCCGGGTGGCCACAACAAAATGTTGTGACAAATAAAATGAATCTTTTTGGTTTGATATTCGATCATTAGGCGACGCAAATAAAGTGGTTTTCGGAATGCGAAGATATAATTGGATGCGTTTTTTCCACCACATGCCTTTCGGTTGTTTCGTTAATATTCTGTAATAGCAGACTCGATCCACGCCGCGTCTCATATCTTCAGGCCAATGACGGGGGAACTTGTCCAAAAGGGTTTTTCGCCAACAAAACGTCTGGGTACTGGCCTTGAACGAATGAAATAAAAAATAATCCAAAACGGGAATGTCAGGCACGGGGGCCGGCGGCAACCATTCAAGATCGTGAATGCTGCCGCGAAATAAAGCCACATGGACCGCAATAAAATCAATGCCAGGATTGTCCTCAAATTGTTCGGAGATATTCTCGCAAAAATGAGGCTCCAGGATGTCATCCGAATCCAAATAGTAAACATACTCCCCTTTCGCATGTTCACAACCAATATTTCGACAGGCACTCGGCCCTTTCGGACGGTCTTCAGTTCGGCGAAGCAGGATGATACGAGGATCATTTTTTGCGTATTCTTCGACAACGTCACACGAGTTGTCTGTTGAACCATCATCAACAACGAGACATTCCCAATGAGGATTTGTTTGCATGAGTACGGAATCAAGCGAATTCTTGATCAGCTCTTCCCGATTGTACAACGGAATAATGATTGAAAGCATGACTTTGAGTCACTCCTCACTTCGTATCATGGATTGTTGATTCTCATTTCCAAAAGATCGTTCAGATAGTCCATGGATCGTTGTCTCAAACTCAACAGTTTATCCGAAATCTCTTTTGTGTAACTCATCATCGAATCATCCGGCGTGTGTGAAAGAATGGGCGATATAACACGTTGTCCCAGTCCCAAATACCCGAGAACCTGCCGTGAACGCAGCATTCTACGCTCCACTTCATGATAGTAATTCAACGGTTTTTTCATAAGAATTGCGAAAGCCGTTCCATGAAACGAATCTGTCATTATGTATTCCGCATTGAGCATGAGTTTCAAGAATTCCAAAGGACCGGCATCTCGAATAACACGATCTGCCTTGATATGCAAGCAAGCGGAATGACTTATGACAACAATCTCCAGTCCGTATTGCCGTGCAATTCTTTGAACATGCTCATTGGAACCCTTGAAATTTAATAAAGAATAATAGAGAAGGTATGGGCGATTGATATTTCCAGTAATTTTTTCGTTTGCTTGCTGAGCCAATACTTCCCATTCCGATTTTTCAAGTAAAAAAACAGGGTCCAGCGAGACGACGGCATTTTTGGGGGTTAGCGTTTCAACGAAAACTTTGCCGCTGTCTTCACGGACGGATAAAGCATCAAATCGGTTGAGAAAAGAAGCGATTCTCCCTTTGCAATGCTCAGGAATAGTCGAGACTCCAAAACTGCCTGCATACGAAGCCCGCAATGCGTCACGTGTATCAAAATCCAAGTAAAAAGCACGATGCTCTTCAAAAGGCTGACGTTCAGGATTAAAAATCTGGTCACTGCCGGTAATCACAATGTCACAGTCTGGGAACTTTTTTTCCATCTCCTCAAGTGAAGCGTATCGTTCTGTCAAATCAAAATAACGTGCGGCAAATGATTCAAAATTTTTGCGTGAAGTCCGCAGACGATGATAATGATGAGACCAAAATAACAGGAATGGCAATCTGGCACATTTCTTCGCAAAAGCAAACCACGACTTCGTTGCGGGAAAATACAAATCGTATTTTTTTAACAATGATGAAGGACAGAAATTCAGTATTTTGACATCATCGCATATCTTTTTCAAATGTGTTTGCAGCGCATACGCCTGCAAAACTGCCCCATGGTTTTTCGGAGTATGGAAAGTTAACATTCGTATTTTCATGGGGTCTTCGACCTTTTCATCAATGAATTGTCGGTCTTTGTCAAATGGGAAACAACCTTTTGGCCAACCACTTTTATGGCCAATCTTTTGAAGCGTTTTTTCAATGACAGCCACAAAAAATACTTCCTTTTTAACTTGGCAAAACTCAGTTTGCGGTCGACAAAATCTTTCTTAAAATCATTTCGTCGCGGATGCGGTATAGCGGGACGACTTAGTTTTGACAGACCTTGAATGGCTTCATCCATTGTTCTTTCTTCACAAAAAATCCGACTCTTGATCTGATGAAAAAATCTCTTGCCTTGTGGCGTATTGATTAATATCAGTGAAATGCCTTGTTCTATCGAATGTGAAAACGGTATTTCTTTCCCGATTTTCCAGAAATCGCCCAATGTCAAATCACCAATGCGCAATATCTTGGCGTATGAGCAAGAGTAGCAACTTGGCTGGAGATACAAATTCTGCATAAAATGAGAATAAAAAAAATCTTCTCCGCTTCGTTTAAAATATTCACGACCATTCTCAAAAATGCAATGCAAAAAATACTCTCCCCATTTGACGTTCCTTTTATCCTCCTTGGGTCGAAAATTGACGGAAACAATTTTGCTTTTGAAACGATTCTCAAGTTCATTGAGATGCATCGCCCAAAAAACCGGAGAAGGAACACCATGACAAATGATATCCGCCGTCACAAGATGCTTCGACCATTCTTTGAAATCACTCTGTGCCTTGACAACATGATTCAAACCGGCAATTTGGCATGGTGTTCCCACAAAAAACACGATTTGATTTCTTCTCAAGATGTCAATGGCTTGGGAATATGTCTTTTCATGAATGTGACTTTGAACATATTTTGACCTTCTGAGAATATCAATCTCTGAAATTGAATGAACAGCATGGTGCTTGACAACAAAATTGTTATCAAATGCCGCGCCAAAAACGGAACCTCCTTGATCTAAAACATATTCAGCTATTGCAGAAAACAACCCACCGGAAGAACTGTATTTTCTCACGTCATCAGAGGAATGCCAACACGCAGAGACATGTCCGGGCTCTTTACAATCCTCATCCGACTTTTGAAGTACGGGACAAACAGACATACATTCGTCACAGCCGGAACACTGCAATTCCATTGTCACAGGTCGGTAGAAACCGGACTCGTGAATTTGCATGGTAACGCATTGATTGGGACAAATATTCGCACATGCGCCACAACCTGTACATCGATCATGATCAACGATTTGCATGGGTTTTTGTTCAGTGTTCGGCATAAGGTTTACTTCCCAAAGGCGAATCTCGCCTTGATGATCTTTTCCAAACTACGTTTTATCTCTTCTTGCAAAACAATCTTCCAACACAGTAACAAGTAAATACATGCAACCAGCAGAGAGCAAACAACCAAAGTTGGAATAAAATTCAAAGAATAGACAAATTGCCACTTGAACACATAAGAAACACCGATGATGGGCAACCCCACCAGCAACGGCTTGACATGCACATGCCAAGTGTATTCCGCAAAGCGATAACCCAAACGTTTCGAATAGGAATACGCAAGAAAAAAAGTATTCCTTAAGAAACGAGTGCATGTAATAAACACGGCCACTTCCAACAATGACCATCCACCATAGACTGTTCCCAACAAAGTCCCCACGGAGGCAACAACTGCAACAGCAACTGCACTGAGTGCATTAGGGACAATTGATGTATTTCCTCCGAGTTCCAAACGATAGTTCGCTGCTTGAATGCCTGCAAAAACGATTCCTATGACGGTGACAGTCACAATTGTGCCCGTCCAGGCAAAAGAATCTCCCAGCCAGGCAGCAATGATCTCTCTTCCAAAAAGAGCAAAGACAACAACGATGGAACAACCTATGCAGGCCACAACTCCGCCCATTTGTATCGCCCAACGCCCCAGATTCTTCCCACCGTTTTCTGCCATGTCTTTGCTTGCAATAGGAACAAGTGGCGCGGATATTTGAACCAAAATCGTCGAGCAAAATGAACTCAATACGATTGCCGGTGAAAACGCCGCTACGATATCAACCCCAAGCGTTTTTCCGATAATCAATACCGGGACTTGCATGGACAATCCCATAAAAACCTGGCTTACTAAAACCCAAGCACTGAATGAAA
>Ga0082212_10007462_pt1 | contig 14457 bp, 12 predicted proteins | sample TergutNt197P3_FD_71548 | JGI IMG/M metagenome (GOLD analysis project Ga0082212, IMG submission 71548) | Neocapritermes taracua P3 segment gut microbial communities from Petit-Saut dam, French Guiana - Nt197 P3 | ecosystem: Host-associated > Arthropoda: Insects > Digestive system > Gut ... | reverse complement strand
TTGCCCCTCATACATTTTTTGTTCCTGTGCGATAATTGAAATGATCTCCGATGCTATGTGGTTCATCATGATCCTTTCAAAACCGAAATTCATAATTATTTGTTCCCCTACTTTGTGCATACCCTGATTGCCTTTATATTTCAGTGGCATAGTTCCCCTTTTTAGAATTCGCATAGTCCGGCAATAACGCCTTCAATAATTTTCCGGGCTTCGTTTTCAGACGTTGCGTAACTCCTAAACCCGTAACCTAAAAACTAATGAATAGCCTCCTACTCGATTTCAAAAAATTAAAGCAAAATGTTAGTTTCCGCCATATATAGGGTAGAGAAAAATTTGTTTATATCTTATATATAAGGAGAGAGGAAGCATGGAAGCAATACAAACAGTTGAACACCCGTCTTTTGAGACGGTCTGGGCGGCATTACAGGAAACCGACCACCAAATGAAGGTCACATTCGCCCTGAAAAACGGTTTTTACGTTCTGAAGCCGTCGGGAGACACATTTGCCGTTATTCCGCCTGAAGGTATCTACTCACCGAGGGAATGGTAGTCATGCACGAAATGAACAACATACAACAAAGACTTGAAAAACTTGGCATCGGTATACCGGAAATCCTTTTGCCGGGTAACCCGGATTTACAGCGGTGGTCGGTTATTGCCTGCGACCAGTTTACCCAGGATCGCTCTTATTGGGAGAAGGCGAAGGAAGCCGCCGGCGGTTCACCATCGACACTGAATTTGATCCTGCCTGAGGTGTATTTGGCAGACACCGGCCGCCTTGAACGTATTGAAGACATTCACCGAACCATGCGGACTTATCTGGATACCGGCGTTTTTTCCACTCCCCGACGGGGTTTTGTCTACCTTGAAAGGGACACCCCGTTTAACCGGAAAAGGAAGGGACTTGTCGTCGCTGTAGACCTTGAACAATATGACTGGCACCCGTCAGCCCGGCCGTTGATTCGGGCCACCGAAGGCACGGTACCTGAGCGCCTGCCTCCCCGGATGGATATACGCCGGAACGCCCCCTTTGAATTAACCCACATAATCATGCTCATTGACGACGATACAGACACCCTACTGCCGGGTTTGGCCGAGCGTACAAAAAATACGCCGGTATACCAGGGTGACCTAATGCAGAATTCGGGGCGCGTAAGCGGCTGGTTTCTGGATGCAGATGAAGGCGGGTCTTCTGGCCTTGCTTTTCTCGCCGGGGGACTGGAAGAACTGTCCCGCAGGGCCGTATTCCGCTACGCCGATGAAACAAAGATTCACGAACAAGAAGCTTGCCAACCTTTCCTCTTTGCCGTTGGCGACGGCAACCATTCACTGGCAACCGCCAAGGGGATTTGGGAAGAATACAAAGCCGCAGGAGCTGCGCCGGATCACCCCTCCCGATACGCCCTTGTTGAAATAGAAAACATCTACGATCCGGCGATTCAATTCGAGCCTATACACCGTATCGTATTTGGTATTGGCTTTGATGAAACATTAAAGCTGCTTTCAGCACTTCCGGGGTTTTCATGCGAGAAGCTTACTGATCGGGAGGTAATGACCCGCCTTGTTGCCGAGCCGATTCAGGGGAATCGTTTCGGAGTGGCGGCAAAGGACCAGTACGCATTGGTAACAACAAGCGCCACAGGAATTTCCACGGCAAGCCTGCAGCCGCTTCTGGAACGGGCGGAAAGCGGTTCGGCCGGCATTTCCGTCGATTACATCCACGGCACGGATGATCTTCTCCGCCTTGCCTGTGCTCCCGAAAAAAAGGCAACCGGTATCCTGCTGCCGCCCGTGCAAAAAGCCGGGCTTTTCGAAACGGTTGCCCGTCACGGCCCCCTGCCCCGGAAGAGTTTTTCCATGGGGGAAGCTGAAGAAAAGCGCTTCTATTTAGAGTGTAGAAAACTTTTCGGCTAAAGCGCTTTTCCACAACTTTTACCTATCAACGGTACATAACCGAGAAAATTCAGAAATGTATGCCTTTTAATGTAAGGCGGGAAAACACCCTGATAAAGGTAACGGGGGTGTCGGAGGCTTCGAACCAAGGGTTCGCGAGTGCCGCGAAGCGGTGCTATTGACCTCCGACGGGCCCCGAAGTAAATTTAATTGGGTGTTTTCCCGGATACTTGTATCAGGCATACATTTCTGCTATATGCTCCGGTTTTGTATGAGCCCACTTGTTTTTTTTTATAAAGCACTTTAGGCTGGTAAAAAGGGGGAATATCATGCGCCGCTTCCTTATTTTTTCTTGTGTGTTTTTTTTCTCTGCCTATTGCTTTTCTCAGCAAAATTTACCTTCAAAGATAATCGGCAGAATGCCGGATCCCAACAGCACCGCTTTGTATCAAATTCAGGTTGGAGCATATTTATCTGCACAGAACACCGTTGATATTTCCGGCAAATTAAGAAGCGGCGGCTTCAATCCTGTTTCCGAAATTCACCAGGACCTGACCAGGATTATGATAAAGGGGATTCCCGCAGGCAGATTAATCTCCGACCTGGAAAGAGTCAAGCGGCTCGGTTTTGACGAGGTAATTGTCAGAGAAGAAAAAAGCGGATATACCGTTCCGGAAAACCGGAATGTTAACGTGCCCCCAAACGTATACCCGGCACCGGCTGTTATTCACGTAAATGATATTGGGAAAATAAAAATCAGAAAGGCGGATGGCACAGAAATAGAAATTTCTTTTTCCGGTGCACCGCAAGCATCGAATCCATTCTACAGGGAATGGAGAGTGGTCAAATGCACTAATGAGGCATACATAGGCGATACATATCGTTTTTCCGTTGATGGGACTTTTCTGGTTACAAAGAGTGACGGTAATTCCCACCTCGCCCGCTGGCGGTGGCGTGACAACAATCATGAAGAATGGGAGTATTCGCATCATAATTGGGAAAGCTACGGAAGGGTAAAAATAAACACCCTCAATCAGGAATTATTGGTATTTACCAGCCCTAATTATTTTGCTTCGGTCGACGGATACTCATCGGCAGATCAGGATGATGTTTACGAGCTGGTACCAATAAGAAGATAACAATTTAATACCCTGCCCGGGGAGTGCAATTTATAACTCACAAAAGTGTAACTAACAACGACTTTATGTTTATTTAAACAGAACACCGGTTTTCAAAAAAGAATGTTTATGGTAAAATAAATTAATATTTCAGAAAATCGGATAGGGGAATTTATTCATCGGATGTGAAAGAAAAGCCGATAATATTATGATAATTTTATTCTATATGAAAACATGGTATATAATACATAAAGCAAAATAGCAGCATGGGGAGTTACGTATGAAACAACTGTTTGCTCTTATATTTTTTTCTTTATCTATGGCCGCTTTCGGGCAACAGGTTAATATGGTGAGGATAAATGGCGGGACATTTACCATGGGCAGTCCTGAAAATGAAACGGGAAGATACAGGAAAGAAGGTCCGCAGCGCCAGGTAACGGTCAGCTCTTTTTATATGGGGAAGTATCCGGTAACCCAGGCAGAATATCTGGAAGTGATGGGGACAAACCCCAGCCATTTCAGAGAAGGACAAAATCGGCCGGTAGAACGGGTAAGCTGGCTTGATGCGATTGAATACTGCAACAGGCTGAGCATCAAAGAGGGTTTTACTCCCGCATACTCGATAAACGGAAACAACGTAATCTGGGATCTGAATACAAACGGATACCGCCTTCCCACGGAAGCGGAATGGGAATATGCCTGCCGGGCAGGGACAGAAACGCCTTTTTATACCGGAACATCGGTTGACGAGGCGGGATGGTATAAAAGAAACAGCCAGAACAGAACTCACCCCGTAGGAGAAAAGCTGCCCAATCTCTGGGGGCTCTACGATATGCACGGGAATGTACTTGAGTGGTGCTGGGACTGGCTGGGGGATGATTACCCCAAGGAAGCCCAAACGAACCCTCAAGGCATACCTTCGGGGCTCAATCGCGTGTATCGCGGGGGATGCTGGTACGAAGAAGCCCATAATGCCCGTTCCGCATACCGCTTTGGGAACAAGCCGACACTCCGTCTCCATATTGTGGGCTTCCGCATCGTCCGTTCCCTCAACTGACAAAACACGTACGTCCGCCTATACCTTGACAAAGCTCAAAAAAATGAATATATTGAAAAATACTATAAGAGAACCATTTCAGAGAGACCAATTTGGCAAAAGTAGAGTTAAAAAATATCGGAAAAGTGTATGAGGGGAATGTTACAGCCGCAAAGGATGTAAGCATTGTAATTGAAGACAAGGAATTTGTTGTCCTGGTCGGGCCGTCAGGGTGCGGCAAATCAACTACCCTCCGTATGGTCGCCGGGCTTGAAGACATAACCGAAGGCGAGCTTTATATCGACGGTGAACTGATGAACGATGTTCCCCCAAAAGACAGGAATATCGCCATGGTATTCCAGAACTACGCCCTCTATCCCCATATGAGCGTTTATGAGAACCTGGCTTTCGGCCTGAGGATAAAAAAAACCCCAAAAGACGAAATTGACCGCCGTGTAAGAAATGCCGCAAAGATCCTTGATATCGTAAATTTTCTGGATCGAAAACCCAAGGCGCTTTCCGGCGGTCAGCGGCAGCGTGTTGCGGTCGGACGGGCCATTGTCCGCGATCCCAAGGTATTTCTTTTTGACGAGCCCCTCTCTAACCTCGATGCCAAACTGCGCGTACAGATGAGGGCGGAACTTGCCGATTTGCACCGGCGCCTTAAAGCGACTATCATCTATGTTACCCATGATCAGGTGGAAGCCATGACAATGGCGGATAAGATCGTTGTAATGAAGGACGGGTTTATTCAGCAAATAGGTTCTCCCCTGTACCTTTACAACCATCCCTGCAACAAATTTGTGGCCGGCTTCATCGGCTCCCCGCCCATGAATTTTCTCGCCGTAAAAGTTACTGCGGAAGACGGCTCGGTTGTTCTAGACGAAGGTTCCTTCAAAATAAAGCCGGACGCTTCCCATGTCGAACACCTTGAAAGCTATACCGGAAAGGAAATTTTCCTCGGCATTCGCCCGGAAGATATGGACTATGCCGAGGCTGCAGAAAATCACAGCTTTGCCGCAAGGGTAACCACAGTAGAGCCGCTGGGTGCGGATATTCACCTCTGGCTGACCACGGGCACTCAGCCGTTAGTTGCGCGTACCGAACCGCATCATCTGTTTAAAGTTGATGAAGCGGTAAACTTTATTCCCCGGATGGATAAAGCCCGCTATTTTGACAAGGAGAAAGAACTGGCGATCCTGCCCGGATCGGCAAATTAAATAATGACTATTGATGAAAATAATCCTTTTTCCTCATTCGGGCTGTCAGATGCCGTACTGAAGGCAATTTCCCGCAAAGGCTGGACGGCCCCGAGTACAATCCAGAGTATTGCCCTGCCCCGATTGCTTGCCGATGAAGGGCATTGCATTGTTAAGGCCCGCACGGGAACGGGAAAAACCGCTGCTTTCGGCATCCCGCTTATCGAAAGGCTGACCCAGGCCGGCCACGCCCCCCGTGCGTTGATCCTTACCCCCACCCGCGAGCTTGCCCTCCAGGTGTCCAGGGAAATCGCATCGCTGGTTTCGGGCAACTACCCACGGGTAACGGCAGTGTACGGAGGGGCTTCCATCAGAAACCAAATCCTCGATCTCAGGCGGGGGACGGAAGTTGTGGTGGGAACCCCCGGCCGTGTTATGGATCTGATGGAAAGGAAAGCCCTGGATCTTTCTTCGGTTGACTGGTTCATCCTTGACGAAGCAGACGAAATGCTGGACATGGGCTTTTTTGAGGATGTGGAGAAGATACTTGAAGCGGTAAAAGCCAGTGAACATGAACGCCCTGCCACCGGAGATGCCCTGCACATTGGTCTTTTCTCCGCAACCATGCCTGAACCTATTCTCAAAATTGTACGCAAACATATAGGCGAAGCAGAAATTATTGTAGACACCGCGACCGAGGATGAAAAACCCCTTGTTGATCAGTTCTGTGTACTTGTCAGGCGCGAAGACAAACTCGAAGCCCTCCGCAGAATCATTGACAGTGCCGCGGAATTTTACGGGCTTATCTTCTGCGCTACCAAAATCGAAACGGACGAACTTGCCCGCCGGCTGGTGGAAGCCGGGTATCCCGCCGAAGCGATTCACGGCGACCTTTCCCAGGAAATCAGGGAACGCACCCTGCGGCGTTTCCGTCTGCACCGATCCAGGGAGGGTGGCGAGCCGGCAATTCTTGTTGCTACCGATGTTGCTGCACGGGGGCTTGATATCGAACATCTGAGCCATGTGATTAACTGGGACCTCCCCGGCGACAGGGAAACGTACCTTCACCGCATCGGCAGGACCGCCAGGGCCGGCAGGCGCGGCATTGCTATCAGTCTTTCAACCCCCGGGGAAAGGGGCAGGGTACATCAGTTTTCAAAGATGATGGAAAAAAATTCGGGAAACGGAATCCTGTGGCTTAAAGTTCCATCGGTGAAATCGGTAATGAAATCCCTGCGCCGCCGGATAGCCTCATCGGTAATTGCCGCCCTGCCCGAATCGGAGATCTTGCCTGAAGAAGATGCAACAGAAACACAGCCATCACCATTGCCGGAAGCGGACCTGCCGGAAGTGGCACCCACTTCACCTAACCTTGCCAAAGTGTGCCGCAGCCTGATTGAACGGTTGGGTGCGGAGAAGGCAGTTGAAGCGCTTGTTCTGCTGAGTTACGGCAAACTTTTGGATACGGAACGCTACGGCCCGGTAACGGAATTCTCTGAAGAAGACTTTAACGAAGCCTCAAGAATCGGCGGTAAGGCAGGAGGCCGGGGCCGGGACGATCGCCGTGGTGGAGGATCCCGGCGGGGCCGGCCATTTACGGAAGGGAGGCCGGCTTTTGCGGCAAAGCCGAGCGAAAACCGGCGGGCTTCAGGCCGGCATAACCAGGCCGGCAAACAAGGCCGCGACTCTTACCACAAGTCCGGCCAGGCCGAAAGTTTTATCAGAGTATATGTGGGCAAGGGACGGCAGCATGGGGCGGGACCCAGGGAGATAGCAAGCCTGTTGATGAAAGCGGGCGGCGTTCCAAACCGGATGGTAGACGAAATTGAAATCAAAGATTACTGCTCTTTTGCGACACTTCCGGCCGATGCCGCCCGGCGCGCCTGTTCGGGATCCAAAAACAATCAGGATCCGATTATGCGGTTTGCCCGTCCGGCTGAACAAAAATAGAGTTTACCCATGCTGGGACCGGTTGTTAATGCCCTTGCCATAGTTGCCTGTTCTCTGGCAGGGTGTTTTTTTATAAAGGGAATCCCCGAACGATTCGAGGAAATTATTATTAAAGCCGCCGCCCTTTCGACAATTTTTATCGGGATAAAAGGCGCATTGGAAAATCAGAATGTTCTTCTCCTTATATTGAGCATGGTTATTGGGGGTGTCATTGGCGAACTCATCAATATTGATAAGTGGATGAATAGGCTGGGAATGTGGGCGGAACGAAAAATCGGAATGGGTAAATCCGAAGAAAAAGCCACCGGTAAATCCAGACATAATTTTTCCAAGGGTTTTGTCTCTGCCAGTATTCTGTTTTGCACCGGTTCGATGGCGATATTCGGCTCCATGCAGAGTGGCCTCCGGGGAAACCATGATATACTCTTTGCAAAAACCATCCTTGATGGTTCCCTGGCGCTGGTATTCAGTGCTTCCCTGGGGATTGGCGTGGCGTTTTCCGCCCTGCCTGTGTTGATCTACGAGGGAGGGATAACCCTCGCTTCACAGGCCATCAGCGGCTTAATCAAACCGGAAGTTATAAATGAAATGGCCGCAGTGGGGTCGCTTCTTATTGCCGGAATCGGTTTAAATTTTTTGGGCGTAAAAGAAATAAAAGTGGCAAACCTGATACCCGCAGTTTTTATCCCCTGGGTATGGATGGGGCTGATACAGTCGCTCTAATTCCTAACTCCTGATTGCTGTGCCGGGTAAACAGGCTATTGACAAATTGTTTTTTATGTACTTGAATTAATTGATGTTTTTTAAATTCGATTCCAACCGTTACTTTTATTCCTATCTTAGCCCCTCGCTGTGAGGGGCCGAATCCGCCAAATATGATTTTCCAATATCAAACAACTGCATTTTATAAGGAGACCTATATGACTGATCTGAAATTTTTTTCCGGTGAAAACATTCCGCTGGAGATGCACAAAGTACGGATGGTGCAAAAAATACACCTGCTGCCTGTGGAAAAACGCCTGCAATGCATGAGTGAGGCCGGATTTAACACATTCCTGCTGAAAAACAGGGACATATTTCTGGACATGCTGACGGACTCGGGCGTCAATGCCATGAGCGAGAAACAGTACGCGGCCATGCTGCAGGCCGATGACAGTTATGCCGGATCGGAGACCTATTTCCGCCTGGAAAGGGTGCTGTCCGATATTTTCGGAATGAAGCATTTTCTTCCCGCGCATCAGGGACGGGCGTGTGAGCACATCATTGCGCGGACTCTCGTAAAACCCGGCTCGGTTGCGTTGATGAACTATCACTTTACAACGACTAAGGCGCATATTTCCCTTATGGGCGGCGTTGTCGAAGAGCTTATCAACGATGAGGGGCTCAGGATACAGAGCGACAATCTCTTTAAGGGTGATATGGACATCGGCAAGCTGAACGAAGCCATTAAGCGGCTGGGAAAGGAAAAAATCTGTTTTGTTCGAATTGAGGCGGGAACAAACCTTGTCGGCGGACAGCCGGTATCCATGAGCAATCTGCGCGAAGTGTCCCGGATCTGCCGGAAAGAGGGTATAAAGCTGATATACGACGCAAGCCTTCTGACCGACAATCTGTACTTCATCAGGATACGCGATCCGGAATACAAAGATACCGAAATCAAAGCCATAACAAATGAAATAGCTTCGCTTGCGGACATTGTTTATTTTTCGTCCCGTAAACTGGGCGCGGCCCGGGGCGGAGGCATCCTCACCTCCGATGAAGAGTTGTTTGTCAAAATGCGCGAAATGGTACCGTTATATGAAGGTTTCCTGACATACGGCGGTATGTCGGTAAGGGAGATGGAAGCGATGGCGGTGGGCCTGCAGGAGTCTATGGATATGGATGTGATCAGCCAAACGCCCATTTTTGTAGAGGCCCTGTGTAGCGAACTTTTGGCAAAGGGGATTCCTGTTGTAACGCCTCCCGGTGGTCTTGGCTGTCATGTAGACGCCGGTCGGTTCTGTTCGCACATTCCGCAGACGCAATACCCTGCCGGGGCGCTGGCATCGGCGGTGTTTATCGCAAGCGGCGTGAGGGGGATGGAACGCGGTACGCTCAGCGAGCAGCGCAACGATGACGGCAGTGAACGCCCGGCGGAGATGGAACTGGTACGGCTTGCGTTTCCCAAACGTGTATTCACCTTATCGCAGGTCAAATACACCGCCGACCGTATAGCGTGGCTGTTCAGTAACCGCAATTTGATCGGCGGTCTGGAGTTTGTTGAAGAGCCAAAGGTGCTGCGTTTCTTCTTCGGGCGATTGAAGCCCGTAGGAAGCTGGCCGGATATGCTGGTTCGGCAATTCCGCAAGGATTTCGGCGATAGTTTGTAGCATAAAGGAAACTACTTTTCCTGTGCCTTGTCGAGTCCGGCTTATTGCGTTATCTTTATAAATATGTCGATCTCCGGCATGGATAACAATTTAAATCCCGCAGGCTTGGCCCAAATGGCCCTTACCAGAGAAGAAAGCAATCTCGTCAGTGAGATTGAGGCATGGCTGGAGGAAACAAATCCCGATGACTGTGCATTTGTCAGGGAACATTTTTCCCGTTTACGTGCCCTGGGAGCATCGGTGTTTGCATATCCCTCCATACGGAACACACGGTTCCTCAAAGGCATAATCCGTGATGAATCAAAATTGGTTGAGTCAATTCTGGCGTTTTCATCGTTTTCGCACATTCTGCATATTCCAACCAAAGTTGTCGCCATGAGAAGTTTTTTGGTGGCAAAATTTCACTCTTTTTCGCTTCTTTTTTACCTGACAAATGACAGGAGCGATTTTCACGAAGCGGTAAAATCCGTCATCTTTTCGATTATCAACACCCTGATGGCAGAAGTGGTGTACTTTACCTGCCTGGAGGACAAGGATTTTTCCCAGAACACAAAAGCAAGCCTCGCCGATGACCTTATCACCCTGTGGGACAGCGGGGCTGACCAAAGAGGAATACGCCACTTTTCGGCACTTTCCTCGCTTTGGATCGCCCGCGACGCAACTCCTCCGAGTTTCGGAACAATGGACGGTAATACGGAACTGCTGAGAATCTCGATGAATTTGGAAGAGGACTGGCAGGAATTCCTTGTGAATGAATCTACCAACGATGAAACTAGGTGGGCACTTGAGGAATTCCTCTTCGGCCTTTCCTGGGAGGAAATACAGCAGGTGCGTACCAGGCTTGCCCGCTTTGGAATTGGTGCCATCGGTTACGATGAAATCCGGTTGTATTTGGATACAAAGTCGTCTTATTCTGTGGTGGACAACAGGGACCCCAAGGCGATTTACGATTTTTTTATTGAACGGAGAGATGCCTGTACCTTTCGCAAGCGGGTTTCCGCCAACGGCCCCAAACATACACTGGAGGAAATATACCTTAAATACCGCATCATCATGGAGCTTAGATAGTGCATCATAAAAAAATAGCTGCGGTTTTTCTGTTGTGTTTTATTACAGCGGCATTGTCCGCACAGTCCTGGCAGAACACGGATGCACAGGGCGGTGAAGACCTTGCCATAAAGATCGCCGTATTCGGCCCCGGCACAGAACTGTATTTTTGGTGGGGGCATATTGCCCTGATTGTGGAAAACACCCGTAGCGGCTGGAGCAATTTATACGATTACGGCCAATTTTCATTCGATAGAGAAGATTTTTTTGTCAATTTTGCTTTGGGAAGATTATGGTACTGCTGTGGCAGGTCGTATTCGGGTAATATTATTGATGGTTATATAACGAACAACCGCGATGTCACCGTGTATTCGCTGGATCTTCCCCCGGAAAAACGGATGGAAGTTTATCAGTTTGTAGAAAACAGCATACTCCCCGAAAACAAGGATTATCTTTACCATCATTTTCGGGATAACTGTTCAACCCGTGTCCGGGATATTCTCGACATAGCAACTTACGGTCAGTTTAAGGAACAATTCGGTGATATGCCGGCGCGTTTTTCTTTACGGCAGCATGTCCGGCGACACACCTGGCATTCCCCTTTTTTCGACTGGATACTTAACTTCTGGATGGGGCAGGATATTGACATCCCCATCACTGCCTGGGATGAGATGTTCCTCCCCGCCGAAGTGGGAAACCGCATAAACGATTTTTTGTACACCGACATGGAAGAAAATGCCTGCGCCCTGGTTACCGGTGTTGAACAGATATATAAGGCGGAGGACCGCCCCGGTGTGCTGGAAATCCCCCGTAAACAATGGAATCGGGAGCTTGCCTTCAGCCTTGTTCTGGTTTTGTTTTTAGGTATTTTGTTTTTTATCCAGGCAAAATCCCCCCCCTTCGGGCAGGTGGCGTTGGGAATATGCCATACCCTGTTCGGTTTATTTTTTGGTATTGCCGGATTTCTGCTCTTTTTTTTGAGTACATTTACCGAACACGATTATACCTATCACAATATGAATTTGCTTTTTTGCAACCCGATCCTGCTTGCAGTCGTTCCCCTGGGTATACGGTACGCTTCGGCGGACAATTACAACAAACGCCTCTCTGCGGAAGTCTCGCTCCGGCTGATATGGCTGCTGACAGCCATGGGTATTTTCGTTTCCATGCTGATAAAACTGAACTATCGTTTTTGGCAGCAGAACCTCACCGATCAGATGCTGATGCTCCCCATAGCCCTTATCCTGTCGCTTGAACCCGTAAGCCTGCGCAGGCTGATAAGGCGCTTATTCTGGCGCTGGTTATAGCGGACAAATGAGTTCTTCAACAGAATGGCAGGATGTTGCCTACAATGAAACATTTGAAGGGGAATTGCGGGGCTTACGGCGGCGCAGGGCCAACGATCCCTCTCTTACATTGGGGGATATTGAAGGAACCCTCAAGCATCTGTACATCATGGATGGTGCGGATTGGGGAGGCCGGGGGGGCGTGCAGGACATTACCATGGCTGCCACAATCGCCGCTTACGAGCATTTTATCGCCTCATGGAAGGCGGAACAAATCTCCTGAATTGACAGGCGCAGGTGTAACCTCCTGCCATCCGGGGTGTTGTATATATAGACCTTGGCGTTGTACCAAGTTCCTCCTATTGCCTTCCCCGGGGTTAACTCCTTTCCCCGGGGGTTTTTTTATCATTTAATGAGATGCGGATCCCTTCATCAATACCACACCCGGCAAGGGGCGGTATGCTTTGAAGGAAAAATACTTGAAAGGATGTATGTCCAGGGCGTTGGGATACCAGCCTCCCAATTCGTTGGTGTCTACAATATTGAGGGCAGGACTGTAGAAAATGGGAAGCACCGAACCGCGTTCAAGAAGCAGTTTTTCCGCTTCGGCGAGAGTTGCCCAGCGGGATTCGCCTTCTTCAAACATAGATTTTTCCATAAGTGCTTCATAATCGTCATCATTATACCGGGCGTCGTTCAGATTGGAATCCCTGCGCCACATTTGCAGGAAGGTATATGGATCGGCAAAGTCGCCGATCCATGTGGAAAAGCCCGCGCTGTAGCCGTCAGTTTTAAGCGACTGGAAATAACGGGAGAAGGGGACAACTTCTACGCGCACCTGAATTCCCAATGCAAGCCAGGCTTTTGCCATGAGGCCGGTAATGCGGGCCGCTTCCGTCGAAGGGGTTATGCGTATAACAAACTCGGGAAGGCCGGCACCGCCCGGAAAACCGGCTTCGGCAAGCAGAGCCGACGCTTCTTCTGGCTCTGTTCTGGAAAGCCCTTCAAGATCGGGGTAACCGGGTAGGGGGTAAATTAAAGTTTTTGCCGGAAGATGATAGCCGGAACGGATATCATCCCAGGGCAGGGCTAAAATTAAGGCGCGGCGGATGCGGGAATCGTCCCACGGTTTTTCCGCAGAGCGAATAAAATAATAATGGGTGGCAAACATAGCGTTCACCTCAATGCCGCTACGGTCAGTCAGCGCTTCTATATTCACTTCGCCGGAAATCCAGCGTGCTTCGCCTGAATTCCAGAGGCGGCTTGCTTCGTCTCCATCCTCAGTAAATTTAATAGTTATTTTATTAAGAGAAACATCACGGGCATCCCAATATTCATCGGTTTTTGTAAAGACGATTTTATCTTCATCCATTTCGGTAATGTAATATGGCCCGTTGGAGACAGGGGGAGAAAGCGACCAGTCCTGAATATTTATCATGGAAGGATGAATAGGACTGAACGAATGATGGCACAACATAGACGGAAAAAAAGATGCCGGGGCATTTAATTTCACGATAAGCGTTTTTTCCCCCGAAGCGATAATGCCGACTTTGCCTGCATCCTTTAACACACCAGTCCGGTACTCTCTTGCCCCTTCAATAATATCAAACAGACTCGAATAGGGGGCATCATTTTCCGGGTCTAAAATCGAAAGCCATGCGTTGCGGAAATTATCTGCCGTCACGTGATCGCCGTTCCAGAATTTAGCGTTCTGTCTGATGGAAAAAGTCCACTGTTTTTTATCATCCGAAAGATCGTACATTTCCGCGACAGCGGGAACGGGCGTCATGGTATAGGGATGATATGAAAAAAGCCCTTCATATATTGCCGTATAAAGCTGCGCTTCGGATGCCAGATATGATTTTCTGAAATCAAGTTCAACTTCGTTTTTGGAAAACGCAACGGTAAGTTCGTCACGGACGGTCACATCAGGGCGCGGCGCGGCAAACTCCGGCCTGGCAGGAGCGGATTGGGAATCCGGATATTCCGGTTCGGCCAGGGGCGTATCTTGAGGCGGGGTTCCGCGGTACTCTTCCGCTATACCCTTCGCAAAAACCGACAGCGAACATACAAAAAAAACCAAAAAATAAAAGAATATTTTTTTCATGCCGGCCGGCTCCTCAATAATTAAGTACCTGGATTAATTCCCAGACGTTTCATTTGCTCTTCTTCTTCCTTGGCCGCTAGATATTCATACCGAATCTGGTTTGCCCTGACCACGCAGTTTTTAATGGAAGCCAATTCGGGTTTTATCCCCTTTATTTTACCCCGGTCTTCCCTGGGTGCGGTGCCCTTGAAGTAATCATCAAGGGATGTCATCGTTTTGAAAATATTTTGTACATCACGAATTGTCCGCTCCAGATAACCGGTAATTTGTTCTTCAGTCATTGCCGCAAGTTTTGCTACTACCGGACCGCGCGAGTTCATCCCCGTAAGGATCTTGATTTTTTTGTCCAAATCGCTGCGGAACTGGACGAAATTAAGATTCTCCCTGGTCGACGTTCCCTTTTCCCTGTCAATGTATACCAATTCAAATATCACTTCTTCAGCTTCTACTTT
>Ga0082212_10007461_pt1 | contig 14458 bp, 14 predicted proteins | sample TergutNt197P3_FD_71548 | JGI IMG/M metagenome (GOLD analysis project Ga0082212, IMG submission 71548) | Neocapritermes taracua P3 segment gut microbial communities from Petit-Saut dam, French Guiana - Nt197 P3 | ecosystem: Host-associated > Arthropoda: Insects > Digestive system > Gut ... | reverse complement strand
CAAATGTTCTAAAATACCTTGAATGGCATCTTCGCACAAACTGTTGTGGTTCACACTGTCCACATAATAATGGTCAATAAAATAGATCAGGTCGCGCAGTTTATCATAGGTATTCGGCGTTGTATGTTGTTTTTTAACAAAATAAAAAGCCACCGACATTCCCAAAAGGAATATCATTACCGTAAATAATACGCTACTGAACGAAAACCGAGTTTTCTTCATCCTGAATTTGCTATCGCAATGTTAATAATTTCTGTTTATTTCTTTATTAAAAGAATAATCCTAACAAACAGATTACAATACTTAGGAAGGCGATACCTTCAATAAATGCACAGGAAAGTATCATATTCGTACGAATATCTCCGGCAACTTCGGGTTGTCGTGCCAAAGATTCCAATGCGGTTTTTCCAATGTTTCCAATGCCGTAGGCGGCTGCCACAGTGGAGATTCCGGCGCCAAAAGTAACGCCGATTTTACCTAATGCCGCGCCGGTACCTGCGGCGGCTTCTAATAAGGTTAGTGAGGTCATAAATATTAATTTAATGTTTTTAATTTAAGTTTTTTATCCATAATTGAATTCAAAGATAAAATAATCAATGACTTATATAACATTTTGAGTCATCTTCACTTCGGAAACAAGGCAAAAACGGGGCAAAAATATTTTATTTTTTGGGTTTATCATAATTCTTAAAAAAAAAGGCATTCTTTTTCTTGTGCATTTCTGTTTCAAAATGCTATGAAGATTTCAAAAGCCTTTAAAATTTTGTAAAAACTCTTGCGATTTGTGCATCAACTCATACATTAATGTATCATTTTCAACAAAAGGAACAAATTGACGATAGTTTTGTACTACATCTTCCAAAATATCCGATGTTTTCATCGGGCGGCGAAACTCCAACGCCTGCGCGGCATTCAGCAGTTCAATGGAGAGCACTTTTTCTACATTATTAATAACAATGTACGATTTCGTGGCGGCATTAGCGCCCATACTTACGTGATCTTCCTGCCCTTGCGACGATTCTATCGAGTCGGCGGAGGCAGGCATACAGAAGGTTTTGTTTTGACTTACAATAGATGCCGCCGTGTATTGCGGAATCATAAAGCCGGAGTTTAAGCCGGGGTTTTTTACCAAAAATGAAGGCAAACCTCGCTTTCCGGAAATGAGTTGGTAAATTCTTCTTTCCGAAATATTACTCAGTTCCGACATCGCCAACGTTAAAAAATCTATTACCAACGCCAGCGGTTGTCCGTGAAAATTGCCCGCCGATATAATTAAGTCTTCATCAGGAAAAACAGTAGGATTGTCGGTTACGGAATTGATTTCCGTTTCCACCACCGTTTTTACATAGTGAATGGTATCTTTGGTGGCGCCGTGCACTTGCGGAATACAACGGAAAGAGTAGGGGTCTTGCACGTGCTCTTTTTGTAGCGCCAAAATTTCGGAGCCTTCCAAAAAATCGGTGATATTGGCGGCGGTGGCAAGTTGCCCAATATGTGGGCGCACCAAATGCACCGACAGATGAAACGGCTCAATGCGTCCGTGAAAAACATCTAACGAAAGTGCGGCGATAAGATCTGCCCAATAAGACAATTTTTCCGATTTCAGTACCAGCCACGTGGCATAGGCGCTCATAAACTGCGTGCCGTTCAGCAACGCCAAGCCCTCTTTCGATTGCAAAGTAATGGGCTGCCAACCAAATTTTGCATTCACCTCAGCGGCTTTCTGTTTTTTGCCTTTGTAGTAAACCTCGCCCAAATTGAGCAGCGGCAACGACAGATGCGCCAACGGAGCCAAATCGCCGGATGCGCCCAACGAGCCTTGTTGATACACAACGGGATAAATCCCGTTGTTAAACATATCTATCAGTCGCTCAATAGTAACTAACTGCACGCCGGAATGCCCGTAAGACAAAGATTGTATTTTCAGGAGCAACATCAGTTTCACAATCTCTTGCGGCACTTCTTCACCAAAACCGCAGGCGTGCGAAACCACCAAGTTGCGTTGCAGTTGCGACAGGTCTTCTTTAGAAATGCTTGTGTTGCAAAGCGAACCGAATCCGGTAGTGATGCCATACACCGGAGTGGTTTGATGCTCCATTTTGTCATCCAAATAATTGCGACATTTTTCTACGGCATTTTTTGCTTCTTCCGAGAGTTCAATTTTTATTTTCTTTTGAATGATTTTATCAATCGTTTCGAGCGTTAAAAACTCGTTTGAGATGAGGTGTTTTTTCATATTAAATCGTATTAAATAAACCGTACCTGACTAAAATCTGCCACAAAATTATTTACTGCATTTTGTATTTTTCCTAACGTAACACGGTTGGGGTGCTTTCGTTCTGTAGTATAGTGGCTTAATTGTTTTTTGTTAATGCCGGTTGCATTACTGAGCCACGTAAGCGGAAACGGTGAGTATTTTAAAAATGAGGGGATGTCGTAAACAAATTCAAATTCAACTTCAGGAATATATTTTCCTTGTTTGTTGTAAGATTTTTTTAAATCATCAAAACAATCAAAAAAATCTTGCTTGGCTTCAGATACGGTTTTTCCCTGTCCCAGAAGCATAAATGAAACATCTGCTTCAGGTTCGGAGCAAATATCAAAATCCAAGTTTTTTCCAATTTCAATAAATGCTTTAACTTTCTTTTTCATTATGTTATATTTAAGACTACTAATATTTTTTTCAAATTTTATTAATGATTAAAATTTAATCCCTGATGCTTTACTAATTTTATTCAAAGTACCTGTCATTACTTCTTCAGACTTGTGATGACTTAAATAAAACGTTAATCCGGTTAGTGGACTAAACCATTCAGGGTGTCGTCCCCTTTCATCTACACAGTAACAACCGTACCGTCTTAATTTTCTTTCTATTTCAGAATATTTCATTTTATTTCCTTGTTTTTTAAAACGCGGCGAAGATAGAAAAAAAACTATTCTATAAAAATAATTAGTATTATCATAAAACAGTAAAAAATATATATTTGCAGCGTAATTCTTAAATAACGAATGGTTATGCAACATACAAGTTTAGAAAACATTTACAAAGAAATAACACTTTTACCCGATACCCAAAGAGATAAATTATATAACAGAATTAAGAGAGATTTTTACCAAAAAAATGAAATTATTGCTTATACAACAGATGGACAAGCCCTTACAATAGAGAAATACAGAAAGCGTGTAAAGGCAGGCATTAATCAATGTATTAAAGGTGAAAGTATAAGCCTACAAGACGTAACAGAGGAATTAGGATATATTTATGCAGACTTATAAAGTAATTTTATCACAATTAGCAAAAACAGATTTACTGAACATTGTTATTTACATTTCTGATGTTGAAAACGTTACGAAAGCAAAATATGTGGAGCGTGGTATTTTATCACAAATGAAGCATTTAGAATATTTTCCGACTGCATACCCAAAAGATGAATATGCTTGTATGGAAAACAGAGAAGTTCGTTTTATTATGAAATGGCATTATAAGATACTGTTTTACATTGATGTTAATACAGTGCAAATTATAGGGATTTTTCATACAGCGCAAAATCCTACCAAACTCATATATGCAAACTGACAATCCAACTTTATGAACTTCACCACCCCTAAAACCCGCGTAAACCTTCCTGCTGCCAAACTTTTCGAGATGACGGGCAACTGCCGGAACATTGCGCATTATATGTCTGAACAGGCGAAAGATATTAGCGCAACAGAGGATACCTGCACGTTTACTATTGAAAACATTGCAAAGGTTTGTTTGAAGATTTTAGAAAAAACGCCTTTTACGAACGTTCGTTTTTCAGCGGAAAATGATAAAAATATTCCGCTTTTTTTAACCTTAAATTATTCAATAATATCTGAAAATGAAACAGATGTAGAAGTAGATTTGGATATTGATATTCCTATTTTTTTAAAACCTGTACTACAAAAGCCATTACAGCGTTTTATTGAAACATTATCTGAAAAAATTAAAAACGCTGCCGAAAATATATCACTATGAGCCATTGCATTAGAACCGAAAATTTAGTAAAAATTTATAAAAACCGCAAGGTGGTAAACGAAGCCTCTTTTGATGTAAAACAAGGGGAAATTGTGGGTTTGCTCGGTCCTAACGGCGCCGGAAAAACCACCTCTTTTTATATGATTGTGGGAATTATAAGACCATTTACCGGCAATATTTTTTTAGATGACACGGAAATAACAAAGTTGCCGATGTACAAACGTGCGCAAATGGGCATCTCTTATTTGCCGCAAGAAGCCTCTGTTTTTCGTCATCTTTCTGTGGAAGACAACATTCGCGCTATTTTGCAGTTTTCCGGTATGAGCAAAGAGGAGCAAAACGACAGGTTAGAAAATTTGATTCAGGAGTTTAACATTCAAAAAGTTAGAAAAAATTTAGGGCAAAACCTTTCCGGCGGCGAGCGCAGGCGCACCGAAATTGCACGCTGTTTGGCGTCAAACCCAAAATTTATCTTGTTAGATGAGCCGTTTGCCGGCGTTGACCCCATTGCTGTGGAGGATATTCAAAACATTGTTTGGAAACTGAAAGAGAAAAACATCGGCATCTTAATTACCGACCATAATGTGCACGAAACCCTCTCTATCACCGACCGTGCGTACCTGCTTTTTGAAGGGCGCATCATCAAGACCGGCACCGCCGAAGAACTCGCCGAAGATGAATATGTGAGAACGGTTTATCTTGGGAAGAACTTTGAATTAAGACGGTAGGATTGATTGAAAATATTTGTTATCAATATACAATGCAAAACGAAATATTATCCCTTCAACACCCAATTTACCAAATAGTTAAAAAAGTTGCAGAAGAAAAACAATTAGCCACTTTTGCTGTGGGTGGCGTGGTGCGCGACCTGTTTCTCAACCGTTTTTCTAAAGATATTGACATTTTGGTAGTGGGAAGCGGCATCGCATTGGCGCAAGCAGTTGCCAAAGAGATTTCGCCCACCTTGGAAGTGAATGTGTTTAAAAACTTCGGCACGGCGCAATTTGTTTATGAAGGCGCCGCCATTGAGTTTGTGGGCGCTCGGAAAGAATCTTACGACTTTAACTCTCGAAAACCTACAGTAGAAATCGGTACGTTGGAAGAAGATTTATCGCGGCGCGATTTTACTGTGAATGCTATGGCAATTGGAATTTCAGGAGAAAAAAGCGGCGAGTTGATAGATATGTTCAACGGTTTTGAAGATTTACAAGCAAAGATTTTGCGCACACCATTAAACCCCGATATTACTTTTTCCGATGACCCGCTGCGTATGATGCGCGCCGTGCGTTTTGCCTCGCAATTAGGGTTTTCAATTGAAAAGAAAACTTACGACGCCATTAAGCGAAACGCGCACCGCTTGGAAATCATTTCCAAAGAGAGAATTATGGATGAGTTTAACAAAATTTTACTCTCTAAAAAACCTTCCGTTGGCATTAATTTATGTGATGAAACAGGACTATTGGCGCAATTTCTTCCCGAACTCTTAGCGCTGAAAGGCGTAGAGGTTATGAATGGCAAAGGGCATAAAGACAATTATTTACACACGTTGCAAGTGGTGGATAAAATTGCGATGGTAAAATCAAACCTATGGTTGCTGTGGGCAGCGTTGTTGCACGATATTGCCAAACCGCAAACCAAAAAATACGATGAAAAAGTGGGTTGGTCGTTTCACGGGCACGAATATTTGGGCTCAAAAATGGTGAAGCGCATCTTCAACAATTTGAAACTGCCTGCCAACGAAAAGATGCGTTATGTGCAAAAAATGGTAGCGTTGCATTTGCGCCCCATCGCGTTGGTGGAAGATGAGATTACCGATTCTGCCGTGCGTCGCCTCCTCTTTGATGCCGGTGATGATATTGACGACCTGATGCTGCTTTGCGAAGCCGATGTTACTTCGTCTGTCCCCGAAAAAATAAAACGTTGCATGCAAAATTTTGCCAACGTGCGCCAAAAACTGAAAGAGATTGAAGAAAAAGACAAAATTCGTAACTGGCAGCCCCCCATTGACGGTGAACTGATTATGAAAACTTTTAATTTGAAACCGTGTCGCGAAGTGGGCATCATCAAAGACGCCATCCGCGAAGCCATTTTAGACGGAAAGATTCCGAACGAGTTTGAGGCAGCGTACCAAATGATGTTAGAGGAAGGAAAGAAATTGAATTACGAATTGAGTAACGTGTCACGCGTAACGTGTAACGCAAAACTCAACAGAAAGATACCGCCTGTTATTCACGAAATTACTTCTTGTACCTTAGTAGCCCCTCAAACAAATAAAGAGTTTCCTTTCTCCTTTTCTCCTTTTCTCCTTTCTCCCTTCTCCTTTCTCCCGGTTTATTTTTTCCAAAATCCTAACTTAGATTTAATTCATATATTAATAAAAGTGAAAGCTGGGGCGCTGTATGAAACAACAAAGTTCGTGGCGCACAGTGCTTATCAACTGTTAAAAGAGAGCAGCCCAAAATTTTCCGCCACCGAAATGGATGACTTTTTGGCGTTTCACGGCACGAGTTGGAAAACCTATATTCATACACAATACATAACTATTCAATGGATTATTCCTAAAAGAAATTTGGAAAAAGTGTTGCCTGTTTTATGCGAAACTTTATCTAAACCAAATTTTAGAAATGAAGATTTGCAACGTTTTAAGGAATCTCGTATTAAAGATTTAGAATACAATACGGCAAAATTCAACTACCGCGCCACGCAATTGATGTTTGCTCAAATGTTTCCCCAAGAAACTCCAATAGGAACTATTTTAACCAAAGAACACATTGAAGCGATAACGATTAAACAATTACAAGAATATCATTCTAAAACATTTACGGAAGAAAACGTGAGGGTTTTTATAACGGGAAATGTAGAAGATGAGATGATGAGACGATATTCTCAATTCTCAATTCTCAATTCTCAAATCTCAAATCTCAATTCTCAATTCTCAAATCTCAATTCTCAATTCTCAATTCTCAATTCTCAATTCTCAAATCCAATCATCGAGCACCGCGAAAATGCTTTGCAATCCTCCTTCATCCTTTGCAAAAAAAACATTGGATACACCCACGAAAGCCGTCGCAACTTTGAAATACTCAGTGTTTTATTTGGAGGTTACTTCGGTTCACGTTTGATGCAGAACCTCCGCGAAGAAAACGGCTACACCTACGGCGTGTTTTGCAGCAGCCTCTATTACGAAAACGAATCTATTTTTTACATTGAAGCCGATGTGGTGGTTGAAAAAACAAAAGCTGCTATTGATGAGTGTTTTAACGAAATGCTTTTGTTGCAAAACGAATTAGTGAGCGATGAAGAACTGTCGTTGGTAAAATCGTATATGCTGGGCGAGTTGCTTCGTGAGGTGGACGGCTCCGTTTATTACCAAAAAAAATATGCTTATTGGAATGACTTCTATTTAGATGAAAATGAGATGCAAACGATGATAGATGCCATTCACGCCATTACTCCGGAAACGATACAAATTCTGGCAAAACAGTATTTGGTGCCGGAAGAGTTTAGTACGATTGTGGTAGGTGGAAAATAAAAACGGGATTATATCCTATGTTATTGTAGTTGTCTCAAAAATCAAAAATTCTAACCACAAAGGCGCTCAAAGGATATTCACAAAGAACACAAAGAATTTAAAACAATATATCCTCTTTGTGTCCCTTTGTGTTCTTATTGGTAAAAATACTTTTGAGACAATTTCTGTTTGGAATTATAGGATTTTTAATAGGTTAAACAGAAATATTTTTTTTATCTAAATATAATTTTATAATTGGTTAATAATCAACGATACTAAAGACATAACGTAGGGTATAATACCAAAGAAAAAACAAGTTCTTGCAAATTTGCATGTTTTGCGCCCGTCCGAGCAGCAGTTTAATTACAAAATTGTTGAATTATTTTCCAAAATTGTTGTGCAGAGTTATCCCACGAAAACTCTCTGTTTCTTTCGGTACCGCGTTGGATAAGTTTTTGGCGAAGTTGTTCATCGGTAGCCATTTGCTCCATAGCATTTGCAATTTCCGTAATAGAAAACGGATTGACTAACAGCGCGGCATCTCCGGCTACTTCAGGCATAGAGGTAACGTTTGAAGTAATCACAGGCACGCGAGCGGCAAAACCTTCCACAATGGGAATGCCGAAACCCTCGAAAAGCGAAGGATACACTAACGCTAACGCACTTGAAACTACCTTGTTCATCTCTTCTGTTGAAAGATAGCCCGTAAAAACAATATCCGTTTTGTACTTTAATTGGTTGTAGGTGTTTTTAATATTTTTATCCCAATATTTGTTCGAACCTGCAAAAACAAACTTAAAATCTGCATATTTTTTACGAAATTGTTCAAAAGCGTGCATAATACGCTCCACATTTTTGCGCGGGTGTGCCGAGCCCACAAAAACAAAATAGGGAACCCCGCCCGTTAATCTCTGAACCGTTTCTCGTTTCGTGTGTTCATCAACTTCAAAAAAATCATCGGAAGCAGCATTGTAAACGATGTTAATTTTATCTTCATCAATATGATATAAATTAACAATATCTGTTTTTGAAAATTGAGAAACGGTAATGAGTTGTTCGGCTTTTTTGGCAAAACGTGGAAAAAAACGTTTGTAATATTTTAGAGGTAAAGGTGCTATAAATGACGGATAATGTTCAAAATTCAAATCGTGAATCACGTTGATAGTTTTAACTTTTGTGCCCAAACAAGCCCAACCGTCCGGAGAAATAAAAAGGTTAATATTTTCTTTTTTTAACGCTTTTTTTATACCGATTTCAAAAAATATCCACCATAAAAAAGGATGCCTTGCTTGGGGGTGAACCACTACCGGTTTTACATTCGGGGCAAAGATAAAATAGGGGTCGTAAGGTCTATCAAAGAAGAATACAAACTCGTGTTCAGGATGTTGGGTTACGATACGTTTCAAAATTTCATAGGAAAACCAGGCAATGCCGTCCATTTTTCCTTTCACAAAAAGTCGCGTATTTACTCCAATTCTCATAAAAACAATAATTAGAAAGTGAGCATATTTCCGAAAAAAACGGGACCATCTTTGCAGCACCGTTTCATACCTTCGATGGTTTTGCAGGTGCAAACCAAGCAGGCGCCGATGCCGCACGCCATTCGGTTTTCCATAGAGAGCCACACCGGAACTTGTTGGGCATCACAGCGTTCTTTCACTTTTTTCATCATAATTTCGGGTCCGCAGGTAAAAACAGCGTTGTAATGTTGCGCGTGAAAAATATCGGTAATAAATCCTTTATAGCCCTCGTTTCCGTTTTCGGAAGCGATGAAAATATTTTCACATACTTCTGCAAAATATTCAAAAGCAAACAGTTCCTCTTTGTATCCTAAAAAAACATCCACTTTACATCCTTTTTTAGTAAGATGTTTTGCGGTTTCAAACAGTGGTGGGATACCGATACCCCCGCCCACTAAGGCTACTCTTCCTGAAACTTCACTACACGGAAAACCGTTGCCCAAAGGACCTAACAATTCAATCTTATCGCCTTTTTTGAGATTTGAAAGCCATTCCGTGCCTTTGCCTACCACTTTATAAAGAAAATGCAACTGTTCATTTTCAACATTATACACACTAATAGGGCGCATCAAGGGCAACGAGTTGTCCCACGCTTTGAGCATATAGAACTGCCCGGGCGCAACGGTTTCATCATTTTTAGCAACTGTTAAATGATAAATATCGGGAGCTAATTTTTTTTGGGTAATAATTTTAGAAGGGTAGGATTGCATACTAAAATACATTTAAATTTTATACTATTAATTATTGTTATCCATTGTTTCGTTAAATTTCGTTCCACGTTTCAAAAGTTTGATGATATGAAGATCTAATTACTATAAATCTATCATCGGATATATCACCACCTTTTTCTCCCGCACTGCCTTGCGCACAATAGAATCTTGATAATTTGCAATAAACGCTGCCCGTTTTTGCTGTTGGAGCAACGATTGCGCCATTTTTCTATCCTCAAAAACATTTTTTTGTTGTAATTGTTGTTTCTTGTCTAAAATAAGGATGAGGTAACGACTGCCATTTTCAACGATATCGAGTTTATTTTGAGTGCCTTTTTTTTCTAAATCTGAAAATGAAAAGGGCAACTCTTTTTCAATAAAATCGGCATAAAACCAGTGGTCGGAATCTAAATAATACTCAATGGTATCGGCACAAAGTAATTCTAATTGAGCCAACGATTTGGCTCGGTCGTTCTCATCAAAAAACAGATCTTTAATTTTTTTGTAAAGTTTTGAAGGATTGGAGAGTTTTACGTAGTTCAGTTTCACCATATCTCTGTATTCCGGCGTATCGTCTGTTTTAGTTTCATTAAGAAAATCAGCAAGTTCCTTTCTTGAAACTTCAAATAAAGGTTCATTATTACTTATTTTTTGAAAATAGGCGTTAATAAGCAGTTGCTCTTCATATAGTTTAATTTGAAAAGAAAAATCCTGTTCATTTTGACTTAATCCCTGTTTTGCTTGTGCCAGCAACGTTTGTCGCAAAATCCAATCCTCCACATATTGTTCTATAAAAAGCAGAGAATCTTCTTTTGAAGGCGAAAACGGTATTTTTTCAACCACATCCAACAAGTACAATTTCTTATGAAACGCCTCTGCAACCACAGCATTATTGATTTTTTTGCACCCAATGACGAGCGTAATAATAAGAAAGAACGAGAGGAGTTTTCTCACTTTTTCAACATAGATTTGAATAATTCTTCGTTAATCCAAACCGGATATTTTTTTCTCATTTGTGCCAACCACTCTTCTTCCAATGCATTTTGGTAATCGGTAAGCACAACTGATCTAATCTCAGCAAGCGGTTTAGGCGTTCCTTCATCATCCAAATAGTTGTTTTTCACAGTTTCATAAAAATTCTCCAAATTGGCGCTATCTTTCAACGATTCGCTCCAAACTCTTTCATTATTCATCTCAAATAAAATCATTCCTTGATGATATTCTGAAATCAGTTCTTTGTATTCAGGATACTTTGTTTCCAAATTTTCAAACTCATACTTCAACATCCTGTCTTTAAGAAAATTATTGTATTGAACATTCAAAAAATTATCTGCTTTATTATTTAGATCCATTCCGCTGAAACGATTTAAGTGATGAATAAAATCTTGTGCCGTAAGCGTTTGGTTGGCAAAAGTTGCGAGCGGTTTCAGTTTTTCAACACCTTTAACGGCTAATAAATCGGTGGCAGCAGGCAACGTGTTGTCTGTATTTAACTTCTGTAGCAAAAGTTTGAAAGCTGCCGCCTTGCCTTTTTCAGCATAATGATACTCATTTTTTAACTTCTCTATCAAAGATTCCACACTTTTCGATGAACGGGAATCTCTTTGAATTTTTGTGATAATGGTATATCTTTTGTCTTCATCTTTCGTTTCCGGTGCTGTTAACTCATTGAGTTTAATGATGTGCCATCCGATAACAGAAGGGAAAGGTTTTGATATTTGTCCTTGTTTAAGAGAGATACATTGTTTAATATAGTCACCCGGGCGGCGGCTTGGGGAGAACGGTTCCACTGCACCTCCATTCTCTTTCGAGGCAGGATCTTCGGTATATTGTTCGGCAAGTGCCGCAAAATCTGTACCTGATTTTTGCGCCTCTTCAATCATCTTAATTTTTTCTTGTACTGCCGGACTCATCGTGCCGTTATGCGCGGCACTGTCAATCAGCAATATCTGAGAAATGTTGATTCTTGAAACCACCGGTTGTTTGTCTTGTACCCAAACCAAATGATAGCCAAACTGCGTGCGTACCGGCATAGAATAATCACCCACAGGCGTATTGTAAGCTGCTGTTTCAAAAGGATAAATCAAATCGAAAACATTAAAATAGCCCAAATCTCCTTTATTGCCATATTGCACTTTACCGTTGGCGCCCTTATCGTCTTTTGCAGAAGGATCTTCGGAATACTTTACGGCAGCCTCAGAAAAAGTAATTTCGCCCAAAATAATTTTTTTTCGTATATCTAAAATTTTATGAAAAGCAATTAAAGTGTCTTTTGGTGTAGCGTCAGCCTCGCATACCACCAAAATATGCGATGCACGTACCATCAATTTGCTCCTTTCCATTGCTTCGTCAATCAGTTTGTCGGTTACTTCCTTATCCGTTAAATACGATTTTGCAGATTGTTGCCGATAAGACGCCAGCTCTCTTTGAAAAGTAGGTGTTGTATCTATTTGCGTGTCAAATCCATCTTTTACTTTGAGTTTGAAGTTAATATACAAATCCAAATACTCTCTTACTTCTTTTTCCGATGCTTTTTCTAACGTACTATTTTTGTTAAATGTGTTAATAAATTCGGCTGCGGTAACAGAATCATCGCCCACAGAGAATAAAACTTCATTCAAATTTTGAGCGCAAATTGTTAATAAAAACGTTGTTAAACAGATAGATAAAAATGTTTTTTTCATATTTAATAATTTTTAAAGATTTTCAAAAAAGGGGTGCAAACGTATAAAAAAAAATCACTTTTTTTCACTTTTATAAAATAACGTGGTTTCATTTGTAGAAACTATTACGTTATTACAAGCGTCAAGTAATTGTTTTTCAGTTACATTAAAATAATTTTCTTTATCATTTTGAAATCTTTCTACACTGTGAAAAGTTTCGGAAAGCGCTAATGTAGAGGCACGGTCTTCAATTTTAATCTCATTTTTCAACAAGATGGTTTCTACACTATTTTTCACTTTTTGTAACGTATGCTCAATATTAGTTTTTTTAGTAAACGAATAGAGATATTTATCCAATGCATCGTTTGCTTTTTTCAGCGAAACGCCATCTGCCGGTCGTCCCGAAATCATAAAAATACCCGGATCGTAAGTGCCTGTAATAGATGCAGAAATATCGGTAAACAGATGTTTTTTCTCTACCAATTCTTGATACAGAAACGAGGATTTACCACTGCCAAGCATATCGGAAAGGAGGTCGAGCGCGTAAAAATCATCGCCCAAACGCCCACACATTTTCCAGCCTTTCAGCAACATATCGTAAGGCACTTGCCGAGATACTTCCATTTTTTTCGGCACCGTTTGCACAGGTTCTTGCGGAATATTTCTTTCAATATTGCCACGTTTTGGAATATTGCCAAACCATTTATCTACCAAAGGCACAATCTTTTCAAAATGCACGTTGCCTGCAATGGCAATCACGGCATTTTGCGGCGCGTAATAATTTTGATAAAATGCTTTAATAATATCCATATTAACTTTCTCAATATGAGCAATCTCTTTACCAATAGGTAGCCATTGGTATGGGTGTTTTTCAAAAACAGCCTCATTAAAAAGCATCCACATATCGCCGTAGGGTTTATTTAAAAAATGCTCCTTAAATTCTTCAATAACCACATTTTTTTGAATTTCCAACTCTTTTTTTCTAAAAGCCAGACTCAGCATTCTATCCGACTCCAACCAAAGTGCAGTTTCTATGTTATTGGCAGGCAACGTAATATAGTAGCACGTAACATCATCGGTGGTGTAGGCATTATTTTGCCCACCCACTTGGTCTAACGGAACGTCATATTCCGGAATGTTTTTGGAACCGCAAAACATATAATGCTCAAGCAAATGCGCCAAACCGGTGCAATTAGGATTTTCATCTCGTGAACCTACAAAATAGCAGATATAACACGAAACCAATGGCGTTGAGTGGTCTTCGTGTACTACGAGCCTTAGCCCGTTAGAAAATTGATGTCGGTGGAATAAGTATTTATTAGTAGTATTCATAAAAATGAAATGTATTTAAACAAAATAATAGTTTTATAGTATTTAGCTATTGCTTTTTCCTAATTTGAAATAAGCTAAATGAAGTTTAGCGAATTACAACGTTACCTTAACTTCATACTCTTCATACCCCTCAATAATGTCCCCAACTTTAATGTCGTTGAAGTTTTCGATGTTTAAGCCGCAATCTTGCCCGGAAACTACTTCTTTTACATCATCTTTGAAACGTTTGAGAGAGCCTAATTTGCCGGAGTAGATTACAATACCGTCTCGGATTAGGCGGATTTTGGTGTTGCGTTGCAGTTTGCCGTCAAGCGCCATACAGCCGGCGATGTTGCCCACTTTGGTAATTTTGAACACTTCGCGCACTTCAAGGTTGCACAATATTTTCTCGCGAATTTCGGGTGTATGCATACCGGCAATCGCATCTTTAATTTCGTTGATAGCGGTGTAAATGATTGAGTATATGCGAATATCAATTTGTTCCTGTTCGGCTAATTTTCTGGCACCGGGCGAAGGTCTTACCTGAAACGCCACAATAATGGCATTGGATGCCGATGCCAACAGCACATCGCTTTCCGTAACTGCCCCCACCGATTTGTGAATAACGTTCACCTGCACCTGTTCGGTAGAGAGTTTTAACAAAGAATCGGATAGCGCTTCCACCGAGCCGTCCACATCGCCTTTTACAATGATATTCAATTCTTTGAAATCGCCAATGGCAA
>Ga0082212_10007460_pt1 | contig 14458 bp, 16 predicted proteins | sample TergutNt197P3_FD_71548 | JGI IMG/M metagenome (GOLD analysis project Ga0082212, IMG submission 71548) | Neocapritermes taracua P3 segment gut microbial communities from Petit-Saut dam, French Guiana - Nt197 P3 | ecosystem: Host-associated > Arthropoda: Insects > Digestive system > Gut ... | reverse complement strand
CCCGCTGCTTAACGGCAACACGCTGCTGGTGTATGGAAGCTGGGCGCTGGTGTTCCTCAGTTGGCTGTTTATTTACTGTACCCCGCGTGGTTTCTGGCTTCGTGCCGCGGGTGAGCACCCGCAGTCCCTGCGGTCCGCCGGCGTCAGCCCGGAACGGCAGAAATATCTGGCCTCGTTCCTGTGCGGCCTCTTTGCCGGGCTGGCGGGCGCGCATCTGTCCTTGGGGTACCTGACCATGTTCACCGAGAACATGAGCGCCTCCCGCGGCTATGTGGCTTTCGCCTGCTGCATTTTTGGCCGCGGCAGCCCGCCCCGCGTGTTTTTGGCGGCGCTGATGTTCGGCTTCATCAGCGCCCTGGGCCTTCGTCTGCAAAAATATATCTCCAGCGACATCACCAGCATGGCGCCCTATGTGGTGACCGTGGTTATGATGGTGGCTGTGGTGCTGTGGGAGAAGGGGAAGCGGAGGAGAGCGGGGCGGTAATTCGATAACGAATCGGGTCGGCGGATACATATTTTTTCGTGATTTTCCGTCTTTGTCATCATTTTTTTATATTTTTGCAAAAAAAGAGCGGGTAAGCTTGAACGGCCGTCCGGCCCATGCTACTATTCAAAGAGAGAACATGGATGAAAAGGGGGCTGTCAATGGATGAATTGCCCATGCTTTTGAACCCTTTGCCGGTTAAAGAGGCCAGGCTTAAAAATCCGCTGGCCCTGGCCTTCATAGGCGATACCGTATGGGATTTGCTGGTGCGGAGCCGGCTGCTGCGCTCCCGGGAGCGGGTTGGCAGCCTTCACCGCCAGGCTGTGGCCCAGGTCAACGCAGGCGCCCAGGCTCAGGCGGTAAGCCGGTTGATAACACACCTATGTCCGGAGGAACGGGCTGTGCTGCAGCGGGGTCGGAATGCCCATGCCAAGCATGCCGCGCCCAAAAATCAGGATCCCGTCGATTATGGAAACGCCACCGGGCTGGAGGCGCTTCTGGGCTATTTGTACCTGTCCGGCCAATGGAGCCGGCTCCTTATACTGTTTGACATCGCCATGCCAATGACGTAAAATGAAATCATTGCAGGTATATGAGCCGCAGGAGGAGTCCTATGCCGGAGTGCTTTCCGCGGGTGGAAATGGTCCGCCACACCGCTCAGTCCGAAGAGCTGATCGCCCTTGGCGCCAGGCTGTGTTACGCGGGCGGAGATGTTGACGAGCTTTCCAGGCTGGTTTCCAAGAGCGATCAACAGGCATTCCTGCGTAAAATCATGGAGATGGGCCACGAAAGCGTGCTGGAGCACGTGTCCTTTACCTTTCTGGCGGAGGGGGTCAGCCGGACGCTGCTGGCCCAACTCACCCGTCACCGTATTGCCAGCTTCAGCGTGCAAAGCCAGCGGTATGTTAGCTACGATAAGGGATTTGGATATATCATTCCCCCTTCCGTCAAGGCGCTGGGTACTCAGGCTGTTGCCGACTACGAGGATCAGATGGCGCAAATGCAGCAATGGTATGAAGAGTGGCAGCGGCGGTTGGCCGGCGGCGGGGAAGGGACCTCCAATGAGGACGCCCGCTTTATTCTGCCCGGCGCTTGCGAGACCCGTGTGCTGATGACCATGAATGCCCGGGAACTGAGGCATTTCTTTGCCCTGCGCATGTGCCGCCGGGCCCAGTGGGAAATCCGTGCGATGGCCGCCATGATGTTTGAGCAATGCTACCGGCAGGCTCCCGTCCTTTTTGAGGACGCGGGGCCCGGCTGTCTGCGGCATTCCTGTCCGGAGGGGAAAAAAACCTGCGGATTGTCAGGAGAAATGAGAAGGGTAAGGCGCGATTGGATAGAAAACAGCGCTAAAGCCGCGCCGGGGCAAGTGAGTTCGGGCGTGGACGCCGGCCTGCGCAATCAAGAGGAACGGAGATAGAACCATGGCTTTTTATCGGGACCGGAACATGAAGAGCAGGGTGCAAAAACGCCGGGAGGCGGAGCATAAAGGCGGCTTTGAGGATGAGGGTTCCCGCTACCGGCACGCCGGGGCGGCTGCCGGCGAATACGGACGGAAGCGGCCCGCGGCGGGGAGTGCGGCGGGCAGGCCTTATCAGGATAGGCCCAACGGGCGTTTTGCGGAGGAAAGGCCGGCTGCCGGCGAGTACGGACGGAAGCGGCCCGCGGCGGGGAGTGCGGCGGGCAGGCCTTATCAATTCGAAAAGGCGGATGCCATTCCTCCGGAGAACCTGCTCAGTGGCCGCAATCCCATTCGGGAAGCGCTCCGGAGCGGGCGTGATATTGAAAAGCTGCTGGTGGCGCGGGGCGAACTTTCCGGTTCCGCCCGGGAAATTGTCCAAAAAGCCAAGGATAGGCATATCCCCGTGCAGGTGGTGGACCGGGCGCGGTTGGATGCCGTGACGCCCCACCACCAGGGCTTGCTGGCTTTCGCTTCCGCGTACCAGTACAGCACCCTCGAAGAGATGCTGGCCATTGCCAAAACGCGGGAAGAAGCGCCTTTTTTGGTACTGCTGGACGGCATTACCGATCCCCATAACCTGGGCGCCATCATCCGCACTGCCGAATGCGCGGGCGCGCATGGGGTTATCGTACAGGAACGCCGGGCCGTGGGCCTCACCCCCGCGGCGATTCGCGCCAGCGCCGGCGCAGTGGAATACTTGCCGGTTGCCCGTGTCGTCAATTTGACCCAAACCGTCGCACAGCTTCAAAAGCAGGGGATCTGGGTATATGCGGCGCACATGGATGGGGAGGACTATGCGGCTGCGGATATGAGCGGCCCGCTGGCTATTGTGATCGGAGCCGAGGGCGAGGGTGTGAGCCGCCTGGTACTGGAAAACTGCGACAGGCGGCTGACGCTGCCCGTACGGGGCAAGGTGGACAGCCTAAACGCCTCCGTGGCGGCGGGGGTGCTTCTGTACGCGGCTCTGCGCGCCAGGTGAATCATGAAATCCCTTTTGTATGTGGATGGTTACAACGTTATCGGCGCTTGGGGCGAGGCCCAGCGGCAGGGCTGGCCCATCGACGAGTGCCGCGACCGTCTGGCGCGCCTTTTGGAGGATTACGCCGGGTATACGGACCAGGAGGTATGGCTTGTCTTTGACGGCCATAAGGCTGACAGACCCGTGCGAAGTATAGAGCGGCGCGGCCTTGTTACGCTGGTGTACACCCGGCATGGGGAAACCGCCGACCAGTATATTGAGCGCATGTGCGGCGCTCTGCCCCGCTTCCGGGAAGCGCGCGTAGCCACCAGCGATAGGGTGGAGCAGGTACTTATTCTGGGCCGGGGCGCCACGAGGCTCAGCGCCCGGGAGTTGCTGGGAGAACTCAGCGCCGAGCGGAATCGCGGCCAGGCTTGCCACAGGTCTCAGCCCGTCCCGGAGGGAAGCGTGATGCGGGCCGCCCTGAATGAGGAACAGTATGCCAGGCTGGAGCGTCTTCGCCGCCAAAAAACATAGTAAGGTAGGACCACATTCATGACAACCCTGCGCAATCCTGAACCGCCCTTCGATGCCGAGGGTTTTCCTCTTCCCCGCGAAGAAACGGAGCCGGTTGAATTTTCGGAAACAACCGGCGATTCGGAGATCCGGGATGACGAGGAGGACTGCACCGGGGCGGAGGTTCGAAACGAACCTTCCTGGGCATCCAACGTGCACCTGCCCTACCTGTCGATGACGGATGAAAGCGTGGTGGCAATCGCCCAGAAAGGTGACAGCGACGCCCTGGACTACTTGTTGAGCAAACACAAAAATTTCGTGCGAAACAAGGCGCGCAGCTACTTTCTTATCGGCGCGGATCATGAGGACATCGTGCAGGAAGGAATGATCGGTCTTTTTAAGGCCGTCCGGGATTACCAGCCCGGCCGCTTAAGCAGCTTCAGGGCCTTTGCTGAACTATGCATCACCAGGCAGATCATCACCGCCATCAAGACCGCTACCCGGCAAAAGCATGTGCCGCTCAACAGTTATGTGTCCCTTAACAAGCCCATCTACGATGACGAAAGCGACCGGACCCTTATGGACGTAATTGTAGAGGGCCGGACGCAGAACCCGGAGGAGCTGATCATCGGCCGCGAGGACCTGGTATCCATTCGGGATCGGATGGACCAGGTGCTCTCCGGGCTGGAGCAGGACGTGCTAAACGCCTACCTGGACGGCAAGAGCTACCAGGAAATTGCGGATAAGCTGGGCCGGCATGTGAAATCCATCGACAACGCGCTGCAGCGCGTGAAGCGGAAACTGGAAAAGTTTTTGGAGGACGCCAAGGCACGGGACCGGGAATAGCGTCGCGAAGGGGAGGCGGAATTCCTTTCGCACCCCCTTCCGGGTGATGGTTGCGCTGACGCGCAAACGAACCGCGCATCCGGCAAAGCCGGGCGGCGCGATTCCACGATTCTTTCCTGGACCCTCGGGAAAGGAGGGCATTCATGCCCCGCGAAATCTATGAGGTGGTTTCCCAGGGCGCGCGCTATTGGTTCATCTTTCTGATGGCGATGATCGCATGGCGCAGCTACCGCTGGCTGGCGCGGGACCGCAGGCGCCGTAAAAAGCGGCTGCGGCTGCTTCCCGATGCAGGGTATGTGGGTGAATTTATGGTCCAATTGGGCAACGTTGACCTGCCCATGGGCACGGCGCTTCCGGTCCCCCGGGAAGGCGTGCTGGGTACGGTGCGCGGCTGCGATCTGTGCGTACCGGTCCGAGGCGTTCTCAAAAAGCACCTATGGCTGCGCTATGAAGATGGGGCGGGGCTTCGGGCACGGCCCTTCGGGCGTCATCCCTTTGAGGTGGACGGCATTTCATACCGGCACGCCGAAGACCGCCGGAAGGGATTGCTTGTGGCCCACGGATCCCAGTTGAGGGTTGGCGATGCGGTGTTGCGTCTCCGGATGTTCGCGGGCTTTGAAACCGCCGGGCCCTGGACGGGGGATCCGATATCCGGCATGGAGGTTTCTTATGCAGCCGAGGCGGAGGATTACGGAATGGGCGCCCTTTCCTGTCCCGACCCCTTGGAAGCCTCCCGCGGTTTCGCGGGGGAGGGCGGGGCGGAGGGATCGGTTGAGCGGGAAGAGGGCGCGGACATCGGATTTGAGGAGGGAGAATCCTTTCAGGACGTACAGGCGGACGGATACCCCGCTGTTTTTGATTGGCCACGGGACATGGGCTTGGAGGAAGATATTTTGGATGAGGAGCTGGCGGACGAGGATGCGGAGGATGCAGAGGATGCGGATGAGCCTCCCAAAAGCCTTTACGTGGGGCCGGACGAGGCGGAACGCGCCAAGCAGGTTTTGTGGGACCGGTTTTTGGGGAGAGGGGGAAAACGATGAGCAGGCGTTCCCGTGCCATCCGGCGCAGGCCTGACCGCAGGCTGGTTTCGGTGATCATGCTGTTTTTCTTCAGCGCGTTCCTGCTGGTTTCCGTGAGGGACTCCATTCACTGGCGGGGCATTGTCCTGACGGCGGCTGTGCCTGTGCTGATTTACATCGCTACCATGTGGCTGCCCCGCTTTTTCCCTGCGGACAAGCTGTTGCTGGCCATCGCAAACTTCCTGTGCGGCCTTGGCGTGCTGATCCTTTATTCCACCGATCAGGATGCGGGCACTGCCCGCGGGCTTCAGCAAGCCGTCTTTTACGGCGCGGGCATCCTGGCTATGTTGGCTTGCATCCTGCTGGTGCGGTATGTGCGGCGGTGGAAATTCCTCATTTCCCTGATTATGCTTGGTTCCGGGTTGCTGCTGGCACTGCCGTTGGCTATCGGTACGGAACAAAATGGAGCTTTTAACTGGATTTCGATCGGCGGGATCAGCATACAGCCCAGCGAAGTGGTAAAATTGGCGCTGCTGCTCGTCCTCAGCTATTATTTGAGCGAGCGCAGGGCGGTTCCCTGGCTGCTGTTCACCTTGTTTTGCCTGGGAGTGCTGATGCTGCAGCGGGATATGGGTACCGCGCTTATATACTATGCCGCCGCCCTGCTTTTATTCTATTCCTCCACGGGGAACCTTCCCCTGACGGGCCTTGGCGTATTGGGCGGTATGGGCGGGGCGGTCCTGGGCTATCAGATGTTCGCTCATGTGAAGCAGCGGGTAGCCATTTGGCGCAATCCCTGGATTCATTATGAAACCTCCGGTTATCAAATCGTGCAGATGCTCATGGCCATCGCTTCCGGCGGCCTTTTCGGCGTGGGGCTGGGCCTTGGCGCGCCCCGCGTTATTCCTGTGTACTTCACGGATTGTATCTTTGCCGTGATTTGTGAACAGTTTGGCATCATCTTCGGTATTTTGGTGCTGGTGATGTATGTGATTCTTATTATACGCGGCGCTTCCATCGCCGCCTCCGCCCGCAGCGGCTTTCACTCCCTGCTGGCTATGGGCTGCACCGTTATGCTCGGCGTTCAGACCTTCGTCATCATCGGCGGCGTGTTGAAACTGATCCCCCTCACGGGCGTCACTATGCCCTTTGTAAGCTACGGCGGCACCTCCATGGTAAGCTGCCTGGGCATCATCGGCCTCCTGCAGGGGGTGGCGAGCATTAATCAGGATGATCTGGCCTACGATTATGAAATCAGCCGTTCCTTCCGGGAGGAGGGAATGCTGCCGGAGGCCTAGAAAATCAGCGTTTACCCGCACAGGGAGGGATTTCCCGTGAAACAGCAACGCGTCCGTTTTCACCTGCTGACGCTGGTTATCGTCGGCTTGCTGCTGATGTCCAGCGCGTATGGGGTATATTCCGTTACCGTCTATGGCAGCCGCTGGTTCAGCAGCGCCAGGAATACCCGCAATCAGTCCGCCAGGCGCACCGTGGTAAAGGGGGATATTATCGACCGCTGGGGCGTGATCCTGGCTTCCACCAACAGGAACGGAGATCGGGTCTACCAAAGCGACATGGCAAGCCGCAAGGCTGTGGTGCACCTGGTGGGCGACGAGGAGGGCAACATTGCCAACGGCGTGGATTCCTTTCAGTCCGCGTACTTACTGGGCTTTGAAACATCCCTGACGGAGCGGGTGAGTTCCCTGCTGAAAGGTGAGACCCGCCGTGGGGATAACGTGACCCTCACCGTGGACAGCGCCCTTTGCACGGATATCACGAACGCTTTTAGCGCCAGCGGGCCGGCCCATGATAAGGCCGGAGCGGCGGTGGTTATGAACTACCGGACGGGCGAGGTGCTGGCCCTGGTTAGCCTGCCGGTGTTCGACCCCGCCAGCGTCAACGACCAGGTTCGCGCCGATCCGCTGCATCCCTTCTGGAACCGTGCGCTGCAAGGCACCTTGCCACCGGGTTCCACGTTCAAGATCATAACCGCCGCCGCGGTTTTGCAAAATGTGGCGGACGCCGCCGCCCATACTTTTGAATGCACCGGGGCCACCCAGGTGTTGAACCGGGTGGTCACCGATTTTGGGATGGCCAAGCATGGTAAAATCACGCTGGAGAGAGCCTTTACCGTGAGTTGCAACAACGCCTTTGCCCAATGCGCCCTGCTGCTGGGCGACACGGCGCTGCGCAGAACTGCCGAAAGCTTCGGTTTTAACGACAATTTTCTCTTTCGGGATTTCGTGGTGGAAAACAGCCATTTTCCTACCCGGAACCGCAATGAGTTTGAGGTGGCCTGGAGTGGCGTAGGGCAAAGCCAGGTAGCGGCAACGCCTTTGCATATGTGCATGGTGGCGGCTTCCATAGCCAACAGGGGCGTCATGATGGAGCCGCGCCTGCTGGGGAAGGTGCAGAGTCCCGCCGGGGTTGTGCGGCTTCGTTTCAGCCCGAAGCAATATACCCAGGTATGTTCCCAAAGCACGGCGTCAATCCTGGATGGGTATATGAAGAACGTGGTGGCAAAAGGCTCCGGTACCGCCGCCGGCGTAAAGGGGATCACCGTTGCGGGCAAGACCGGCAGCGCGGAGGGCGCCATAGGCGGGAAAGCGGTTACTCACGCCTGGTTTGCGGGATACATTGCGGATCCAGCCCTTCCTTATGCGTGCTGTGTGATGGTGGAAGGCGGCGGCAACGGCGGTACCGTAGCCGCGCCGATCGCGGCCCGTATTTTCAGGTATTTGAAAGATCATTACAGCCGGTAACGATTTTTCATCGGACCAATTCCCTATTTGCTTTTTCGCGTCCTCGTTTCAAATGAGACCGAAACGTTCGCGCCGAGCGACAGATTTTCTTTGGAGCGTACTTTTGCGGGTAAGGCGATGAAATGCGTTCCGTTTCCCATCGGCAATAATGATGTTGGCCAACTCGTATTGCCGACGATCGCTTTGATCGCAATTAACCCCCGGTCTGCAAGATGTTCAAGGGGCTTGCTTAGCGCTGTCGGTACGGAAACATAATACCAGCCCTTTTCACGCTCAAAGAGTTCGATTTTTGCTGTAAAGGTATTTTTCATTGCCGTTCCGCCCTTTCATAATGGCTGCTTATCATTCCGGTTCTCCAATGACGCCATGCCTGAGCCGCAAACCGCTGAAACCTGGTATTGCCTTGACAACGCCGGTCTAATCCCGCAGTCCTTTTTTCTTGTATGCCAGGATAAACAATACCAGCAGCACTGCGATATTCGCCAATATAATCACAAACGGCTTCGTTAAGTCGGCGGAAAAATCACTCACAACCAAGTCAACCTGCATGGTATAAAAGATGGCGAAGATTTTTTTGGCCGTTTCGTTGAACATCGCGATCATCGGAGAAAAGCCGAGGATCATCGCGATGGGCATACCCAATCCGCTTGCGGCCTGCTGGTTCTTTGAGAGGATTCCAATAACCGCGCCCAGCAGCATGGACGCCACTGTGCTGAGCATCATCACAGCCATGAATATCTCCAACGCGGCGCCGGAAAAACCGCCTAAAACACCGAACACCGCCGACACAACCGCGCCTGTGACCAAAATAACGCCCCCGCTGCCCAGCAGGTACTCATGGGGCTTTACGCCTGCCATTACGAGGAAGCGCAGGCTTTTATGCTCCCTGTCCTCGGCAATGGTTCCCGCTGATCTCATCAGTAAAATCATGCCCGTGAAAATCGACGCGAACATGATGGTGAACATGCTGTTGGGTATGGTTTCATCCGGCTTCGCTACCAGTTCCGTCAGAACAAACGCCAGGACGGGGAAAACGATGATTTCAATCAGCACAGCGCGGTTTTTAATCATATCCCGCGCTTGTTTCATGAAGATGGCGCTTACGCTTCTCATTCCAATTCCACCCCCGTTTTCTTGATGAACACCGCTTCCAGGTCCGGTACCGTCTTGATAGCGTGATGGCGCTCGCATATATCCACCGGGGAACCTTGTTCAACAATATTGCCCTTGTGCAGCAAAATTACGCGGTCACAGAGCTTAACCGCCTCCTCCATGTTGTGCGTGGTCAGAAATACGGTGGCGCCGTTTTCCCGGAGGCTGCGTATTAGTTTATGGATGCCTCTGGCCGTTCCGGGATCAAGCCCGCTTGTCGGCTCATCCAGAAACAATACTTTTGGCTCGTGCAAAATGGCTCTTGCCAACGCCAGCCGCTGCCGCATGCCTTTTGACAGCGCGCTTACCGTTTTTTTAGCTGCGTGCTCAAGCCCAACTTTTTGAAGCGCTTCCATTGCCTTTCTTCGCGGTATTCCATAAATACCGGTAAAGACCTTCAAATTGTCTAAACAATTCAAACGGATATATAGCCCGTCTTCGTCCAGCATCAGTCCTGTTTCAAAGGGTTTTACCTCGATTTGGCGGCTTCCGCCGTCCGGGTCAAGTTGGTTGGTAAGGATGTTGATGATGGTCGTCTTGCCTGCGCCGGACGGGCCCAGCAATCCGAAAATCTCTTTCTTCTTTACCTCAAAGGTCACGTCTGACAGTACGGTCTGTGTGCCGAACCGTTTTGCGATATTGTTCATTTGGATCATGGGGGTTCTCCTTTCGACGGATCGCATCCAAGATTTGTCAGATACATTTCCAACGCTGCCGTGATAAACCCTTCCACGCGTTCCCATTGCTTCTTCCAGCTGCCGCTCAAGCCGTCCCGGCTTTCATAGAGCTCCATTAAATGGGATTGCAGGCTTGCATCGCCGCCTGTGAATTCCGTTACCATATCCCACCATGCCTTGCCGATCGCCTGGCCTTGTTCGCTGTCGGGAGGAATTCCGGCTTGCTGCAGTCCGGCGGCCTCGCCGCAAATCCGCTTCATTGCGTTAACGATCTTCGCGCCGCCCTCCCTATCGAACCGGCTGCGGTAATGGTGAAGCACCTTTTCATCGAAATGCTTAATCAACCCGTACCATTCATTTTTCATTTGCAGGTTGGCGACAATATCGGCATATTTCCCCCAATCCACCGTTTCCATCTGCAGCGTCTCAGCCTTAAGTTTTTCGACGGACTCCAAGATCTCGGACAGTACTGCAATTTTCTCCCGGATCGAGCGCGCCTGTTCTGCCAGCGCATTGGAAACATCCGTGGGGGTATCCAGGGCAACTAGGCGGGTTTTGATGTCGTTCAGCGAAAAGCCCAGGTATTTCATCGCCTGTATCTGGTGAAGCCGTACGATGTCCTTGCCGGAGTACAGCCTGCGCCCGCCCTCACTCTGCCCCGACGGCGGCAATACGCCCTCTTTATCATAATACTGCAAGGAACGGACAGTGGTGTTCATCTTTTTCGCAACCTGCCCTACCGTCATGGAGCCTTGCGGTATCGCCCGGGTTTTTCCCATACCGGTGACCTCCTTGTAAGCATTTTAATTCATCACCTTGCGTCATAAGCAAGGCTTTTTGAAAAGAATTTTTTGAAAGGAAAGTCAGCGGGTGAGAGCGTTCAGCATATTCAGATTGTGTTTGGCTTCGTCGGGGAAGTTGCGCTGCGGCTGGTCAAGACGGATTTGTCGGTATTTGGCTGCGATACACGGAAGTGGTATGCAATTCTGGCGAATCCGCATGGCGTAATACATACAGCCGGTCGTCATGACCCGCAGAGCCGGCTTGCCGCCAGCCCCAACCGGTCGCATAAGTCCGTGGCCAGCATGCCCCGCTCGCCGAAGACCGCGGCAGCCGCGCGCCCCGCCAGTCCATGTAGGGCCGTTCCCGCTTGTATTGCCTGGAAAACATCCAAACCGTTCGGACCCGCAGCGGCGCATTGCATCGCCAGCAGCGCGGCCAGCACGCCTGTGAGGGCGTCCCCGCTTCCTCCCTTGGCCATACCGGGGCTGCCCAGGACGTTTATGCCCTCGCGCCGGCCCGATATCAGTACGCTGGAAGCGCCCTTGAGCACAATGGAAGCCCCGTAACGGGCCTGCAGCGCCCGTGCCGTCCCGGGCGGGTCCGTCAATACGCTTTGGACGGGTACGCCCATCAGCCGGGCGGCCTCCGCCGGATGAGGAGTCAGTACATGCCGCGGCGACAGGGCAGCTCCATGAGACTGGCTGTTCCGCGCCAGAATATTCAGCGCATCCGCATCCAGTACGGCGGGCTTTGGGCCTTCGTCCCGAAGTGACTCCAGCGCCCGGCTCACCCAGGCGCTGGAGTGGAAACCGGTACCCAGGCCGGGCCCCATGGCCAGCGCGTCCGCCCAGGCGCAGGCGTCCGCCAGCGGTTTCTCCGCCGCGCCGCCCGCAGGCAAGGGTACGCAAGTGGCGCAGGGGCACAGTTGTTGAATGACATCCGCTATCTCCTCGGCACAGGCTACACGCACCAAGCCCGCGCCTGTTCGAAGCGCCGCCAGGGCGCAAATGGCAGCCGCTCCCGCCATGCCGCGGCTGCCCGCCAGCACCAGTACCCGGCCGAAGCTTCCCTTATGACAGTCCCGGAGCCGGGGCGGGAACCAGGCGGGAATATCCTCCTCCTCCGCCACCCGAAAGCCCGCCGCGTCATCCCATTCCGGTTTGATGCCGATGGACGCCACGGTCATCCGGCCCGCCAGATCCGGTCCTGCGCCCAGGAACAGGCCTGTTTTGGGGCGGTGAAAGGTTACGGTTTCCACAGCGCGAACCGCGGCGCCCATCACTTCTCCCGTCTCCCCGTGAAGGCCGGATGGAATATCCACCGCCACCACGGGTATGCCCCGCCGATCAATCTGTTCCATGAGGCGGCACAGGTCCGCCGCGGCCCCGGCCACCTGCCGGCTCAGCCCGGTGCCGAAAATTGCGTCCACCGCGCAGGCCGTATCAGCGGGCAGGGCGGGCAAGCCGTTTCCTTCACGGATCAATTGAAGGGCTATGTCCGGCGCCTCTTCCTCCAGGCGTCGCCTTTGCAGCGACGCGTCCGGGGACAGCGCGCCTTCCAGCAGCCATAAGGAAATTGGCCGTCGGGAATCCCGCGCCCGTAACAGCCGCATGGCAGCCATGCCGTCTCCGCCGTTGTTGCCCGTTCCGCAAATGCATAGCACACGGCCGGGGTTCCCCGCCACGCGCCGCGCCGCCGCCGCCGCCACATGCCCGGCGGCCCGCTCCATGAGCTCTTCCCCGGTGACGCCCCGTTCGGCTATGACCCGGCTTTCCACGCGCTTCATTTCCTGGGGGGATATGGTTCGCAGCATCTTGCTCTCCTTATTGAATGACCGCCATGGCCGCGGCCATGCCATCTTCGTGGGTGAGGCTTACCAGGGCTTCTTTAGCGCCCATGGCAGCCATCTTCTCCGCCGCCTTGCCGGTCAGTGTATAAAAAGGGCGGCCGTTTTGGTCATGCGATACGGAGATGTCCCGCAGTTCCACGCCGCTGCCCAGGCCCAGGCCCATGGCTTTCAGCAGCGCTTCCTTGGCGGCGAACATGGCGGCCAAGCTCTGGGCCGCCATATTGCCCCGGGCCTTCAGGTAAGCTTGTTCGTCCTCTGTAAAATAACGCCGTAAGAATCCTCCATCCTTCGCCAGCAGACGCTCCGCGCGGGCGATGGCGCACAGGTCAATCCCCAAGCCGATCACGCGGAGCCCCCCATCAGCACCCCGTTGCAGATGGCCCGGGCGGTCGCCTCCGCGGCGGCGGCGCATAGCTGCACAAAGTTCACCTCCGCGTCCGCCCGGCCTGTGGCCAGGGCAAAAACCGTATCTCCATCCATCTGCGTATGCGCCGGGCGGATGGTCCGGGCCAGGCCGTCATGGGCGCAAGTAGCCAGCCGGCCCGCTTGAGCCTTGGTGAGCGTCGCGTCCGTAGCCACCACCACCAGGGTGGTGTTCTGGCCGGGTCCCGGGAATTTCAACAGCTCCGGAGCGGGCATTGCGCCAAAGAGCAGGCTTTCGCTGGCAATGGGCGTACCGTCGGACAACCTGCCGCAGGCCAGCATCCTGCCCGTATGGGGGTCGTATACGTCTCCGCAAGCATTTACGGCTGCGATTGCGCCCACGGTAACGCCGCAGGCCAATGTAAGGCTGGCTGTCCCCACGCCCCCCGGCGCCGGAATGCCGCCGGGCGCCAGCTTGCCCACCGTGGCGCCCGTGCCCGCGCCATAAACGCCCTGGTCCACATGCTTGGCGGCTCGTTTGCAGGCCTCCATCCCCATGGCCGCGTCCGGTCTGGCGCGGAATTCTCCCACCGCCAGGTCGAAAAGTACGGCGGCGGGCACGATGGGTACTCTGCAGACGCCCGTTTCAAGCCCAACGTCGTTCTGCTCCAAAAAGTCCATAACCCCTGTGGCGGCCGCCAAACCAAAAGCGCTGCCGCCCGCCAGCACCACCGCGTTGGCTGTTTCCACCGCGCAGCCGGGCTGGGCCAAATCCGTTTCCCGGGTGCCCGGGGCCGCGCCGCGCACATCCGCGCCCAGCACAGCGCCCTCCCGGCTGCATAGCACCACGGTGACCCCGGTTCGTCCCCGGCGGTCCTCCGCCTGTCCCACGCGGATGCCGCGCACCTCCGTAATGGCTCCTTCATACTTTGGTTTCAACATATCCCATCACTCCTCTGACCGATACATCTCCGCTGAGTACCCTGCGCAGGCCGGGGCCTGCGGCTCCTTTCGCATGGGGGCGCGGGGCGGCTCTTTCATCGAAGCCTGCAGGCTCAGGCCCATCCTGACTGCCGTCACGGGGGCTTCCCGCCGTCTCTCTTACCAATAACGCGCCCGTTTCGTCCAGCCCTTCCGCGATGCCCGTAAAGGCCTTGCCCGCCTCCTCCACCCGAACCCGCCCGCCCAGGGTGACCGACCGGCGGGCATACTCAGCCAGAATCCCGTCCAGGCCCGCCAGTTCCACGGCTTCCACCGCCGCCTCCATACGCAGCAGGTAAGCCAGCAAAAGCGTTTGGCGGTCCGGAAAGCCGCAGGGCGGCCTTTTATGGTCGCCTTCACCCGGGCATGATTCGGAGACGGACCTTGCTGAAACGGGTAGTGGTTTCGGGGCGTCAGTCCGGGGGGGAAGCAAACCCGGCGTCCCGGCCCTGGCCGCAATCCATAGGGATGTTGCCTTTTCCCGCAGTTCCCCCTTGAAAATCCGCTGGCTTACGTTCACGCCGGCGCCCATGACAATATACCGGAGCCCGTCTCCGTCCGCAACCGTTTCACAGAGAATCCCCGCGCATTTGCGGCCGCCCAAAA
>Ga0082212_10007459_pt1 | contig 14459 bp, 11 predicted proteins | sample TergutNt197P3_FD_71548 | JGI IMG/M metagenome (GOLD analysis project Ga0082212, IMG submission 71548) | Neocapritermes taracua P3 segment gut microbial communities from Petit-Saut dam, French Guiana - Nt197 P3 | ecosystem: Host-associated > Arthropoda: Insects > Digestive system > Gut ... | reverse complement strand
ACAATTTTTTTACCGCCTGCAAAGGCGCCAGTTCCACTTCGGCGATGGCGTCGGGAAACGAAGACGTTTCGTAAAAATACTGACTGGAAGCGTACAATTTGTCCGAAGCAATCGCCAGGACGGAGTAGCCGCAGAAGCCGACGGTGATAATGAAGACGCATATCCCGTAGGCGCCGGCGCTCCTTTTGATTTCCCTGATCATTTTAAGAAAAAGCAGTCTTACCATGTCAGATCATCCGGCGACAAAGGCTCGGGGTTGTTTTCCTGCCTGTCTATCCTGCCGTCCTTCATATAAAATACGCGATTGGCGATTTTCGCGATAGAAACTTCATGGGTGATGACGATCACCGGACAGTTCAGCTTATGCCCCACTTCAGCCAAGAGTTTGATGATCGCGGCGCTGTTTGTGCTGTCTAACGCGCCGGTCGGTTCGTCGCACAGAAGCAGGCCCGGACGCTTGACGATAGCCCTGGCGATGGATACCCGTTGCTGCTCGCCGCCGGAAAGCTGCGAAGGGAAATGTTTTTCACGGCCCGAAAGCCCAACCATGTCCAACACTTCTTTCGGTTTCATGGCGCTTTTGACGATGCTGGCCGACAAATCCACATTCTCTATGGCCGTCAGCGATGGGATCAGGTTGAAAAACTGAAAAATAAACCCCACGACGTCGCGGCGATAAGCGGCCAACGCGTCTAAGGAATACTTGGTGATGTCTTTGTCGCCGTGCCAGAGCTTACCTTCGCTGGGATGATCCATGCCGCCAAGGATATTGAGCAACGTGCTCTTGCCCGAGCCGGAAGGCCCAAGCACCACGATAAACTCGCCCGGATAGATCGCGAAATCCGCGCCGGACAAAGCCGTGACCCGTAGCCCGCTATTGTCGTAGTAGCGGCTCAGTTGTTCCCCTCGCAATACGGGCGCCGTATCTCTCTTATCGGGCGACGCCTGTTTCCTCCGTTCGTAACATCCGATTACTGCTTCAGGCTGATCACGGTGACCCCGTCTCCGCCTTCGTTGTAGCCGCCCTGCCTGGCGCCGGAGATGAAGGGATGCTTCGACGCCATGTCCCGTATCGCTTTGCGTAGGGCGCCGGTCCCCTTGCCATGGATGATATACGCCTGGGGCAGGCCGGCAAGGTAAGCGTCGTCCAGGTACTTCTCCGCCTCCAGTATGGCTTCATCCACCAGCATGCCCCGCAGGTCAAGCTCAGTGCCGATGGACTTCGCCTTATCCGCGCCGATGGCCCCCGCGCCGGTCTTTTGCGCTTCGCCTCCCCCCGGGGCTTCCTCCGCCAGTTTCTCCAGGTCGCTTAGCTTCACCGTCAGCTTCATGATGCCCGCCTGTACCTGCACCTCCCCCTGGCTATTGGCAGGGGTCAATACCTGCCCTTTTTGCTTCAGCTTCGGCAGATATACCAGGTCGCCGGGTCCGGCGCCCGCCGCGCCCCTACGGCTCGTGACGGAGCCGGATTCAAGCTTATCGTAGAGCTGATCCTCCCGCCCGCGCAGCTCTTCTCTGATCTTGCGGGCCGCCTGCTCGTCGAGCTCTTTATATCCGGCTTTCTGCATATCCCTTATCTGTTTTAACAGGCCTTCGCTGTCCTTCCTGGCTTGGGTGACGATCTCCAGGGCTTCTTCACGGGCTTTCTCAAGGGCCTTCTCCGCCCTATCCCTGGTATCCGATTCTTTTTTCTGTATCCAGGCAAGCATCTCAGCCGCTTCCTCCCGGAGCGAAACCGCTTCCCTTCTCTCTTTCTCTGACAAAATCTGGTTCGTCTCCAAGTCCCTGATAAGGTTGGCTGTCCGCGCCTCTTCCTTGGACTGATACGACTTTGCCCCCTCGACGATCCCGTGGCTGAGGCCCAGGCGTTGGGATATCTCAAAGGCGTTGCTCCGCCCGGGGATGCCCATCATCAGGCGGTAAGTTGGCCGTAGGGTCTCTATGTCGAATTCTACGCTGGCGTTTTCCACCCGTTCATGGCCGGAAGCGAAACTCTTCAGCTCGCTGTAATGGGTCGTCGCCACCAGCTTGGCTTCTTTGCGGAGCAGGTCCTCCACGATAGCCATAGCCAGCGCCGCCCCTTCTGCCGGGTCGGTGCCGGCGCCAAGCTCGTCCAGGAGCACCAGGCTGCCCCGCCGGGCGCTCCGGGTGATGGCGATGATATTCGTCATATGGGAGGAAAACGTGCTCAGGGACTGCTCTATGCTCTGCTCGTCGCCGATATCGGCGAAGACCTGTTGAAATACAGCCATCTCCGTACCTTCCTCCGCCGGTACATGCAGGCCCGACTGGGCCATGAGCGTAAGGAGCCCTATGGTCTTCAGGAGTACTGTTTTGCCGCCTGTATTCGGGCCGGTGACGATGATGGCGTCGAAGTCCTCGCCCAGCCCTACCGTGACCGGCACCACCTTCCCCGGTATCAGGGGATGCCTGGCGGATATCAGCCTAATCCTGCCTTCCCCGTTCATGAGGGGGGCCCCCCAGTCCCTGCCGGCGCTGAGCTTCCCCTTCGCCAGGGCAAAGTCGATTTGCGTAAGGCTTTCCCGGATATCGGCAAGCTCCGCCGCGTTGCCCTTCACCTGCTCGGTAAGAAGCCGGAGTATGCGCATGACTTCGGCCCGCTCCTCGATCTCGCATTGATGGGTCTCATTATTGACCTCCACCACCTGCATAGGCTCGACGAATACCGTCGCCCCGCTGCCGGACTGGTCGTGGACGATGCCGGGCACATACTGGCGGCACTCAAGGCGCACGGGCAGCACATAGCGGTCTCCCCGTATGGAGACGATGGGGTCCTGCAAGTATTTGGCTATATCCGGGTTGCGGATCATGGATTCCAGCTTCTCCCGGGCTTTGCCCTGAAGGGAGCGGAGCTTGGCCCGCAGCCTGGCCAGCTCAGGGGTAGCTTTATCCGCTACCTCGCCCTCGTTGGTGATCTTACGGGCGATCTCGGAAGCCAGCGGCGCCAGGGGATGGAGGCCGTAGGCCATCCCCTTGATCGCGGGAAACGGCAAGTCGGGCGTCTTCAGGAACTCCCGTATCCGGTCGGCAGCCCTCAATGTGTCGAGGATGAGGAGGAAATCCTGGCTGTCGATGATCCCGTCCATAAGCGCCTTTTTCTCCAGCGCCCTCAGGTCATGGACGCCGCCCAGGGTGAAGGAGGGATAAAGCCGCTGCAAGTCCTTAGCCTGGCTTGTTTCATCCAGGGCCTGTTCGATTTCATAAACCGCTTTCATCGGGGTCAGCTCTTCGGCTCTCTCTTTGCCGGTGACCGTAGCCGCCGAATCCCGGAGCATGGCGATCACCGCGGGGAACTCGAGCTTCGCTAAGACTCTTCCATCCATGAATCCCGCACTCCAATCAATGTATCGTCGATGAATTCCAGCAGCGCCGTATAGCTTTGCTTCGCCGACTCCCTGCTCTCCCCGCTCATGTATTTGTTGAATATATTCTCCGCGTCAGGCTTAAGCCAGGCGGAGTACTTCTGCAGCAGCGCGTCGACGGCGTCGCTATGCAATCCGAGCGCCGCGGAGCGGCCCTTCTCTTCCTCGAGTATCTCACGAAATACGGCAAGCCCTTTTCTTTTCAGGTCTTCGGTGAAGTCCGGGCCAAGATTAGGGTCGGCTGCCGCCGCCAGGCCCCTGTCTTCCGCCAGATGGGACATGCCTGCCTTCACCGATTTATCCGGGCTGGACAGTACGCTGTCGATCCCGCAACCCTCGAAGGTCTTGATGATCCTGCTATTGCTCATATCGGAAGCGGATACGCAGTAAAGCGTAGTCCGCCGGTCAATGAGCCATTTTTCGACTTTATCCAGGAAATGGATGCGAGTATCTTTGAGCCGCGCCTCTCCCGCCGGTTCCTCAAAGAAGCTTCGTTCCGCTATGTTATCCGAGGCGATGCTGCCAAGGCGTTTCGCCGCGGCGAAAAAGAGCCTGCCGTATACGGCGCGTTCGCCTTCCAGCGCGCCGAAAGCCGTCACGGGCCATATGGTGAATTCCGGCACTCCGCCCGCTTCCTTCAGCGCCCGCCCGGCGGCGTCCAGAAGGCTCTCCCCGTCGGCGCGCACAGCGGAGGGGAAAGCGAAAGACTTCCTGTCTTCATGGCGGACATACAGCCAGCTGCCCTGGTACCGCGCCGCGACTACCGCCAAGCTCGCTTCATTATGCTCTTCCCTGGGATAATATAACATTTGTACCGCCTCTTTTCAGCAGATGGCCTTTTATGCCTTTATCCTTTATGCTTTATCCAATATCGAGACAATGGCCTCATAATCCCTCCGCGTCCTGAGCAGCTCGTCCGCCAAGGTAAACGCGGTGAGGATAGCGAGGTTTTTCGCCGTCAGGGACGGATAGCGGACTTTCAGGAAATCCAGCTGCTCTTGAAGATAGTCGCTGGTCTTTTTGATTTCTTCCCTTGAGGAATCCCCTTTGACAGTAAAAGTTTCCCCTAAGAATGCGATTTGTATGCGGTCCTGCTCGTCTGGCATACGCCATCCTCCTAAAAATTGCTTAAGATGTATCGAAGTGACGCCGGATTTATGTTTCCGGCAAGGCAAACGACGACTGAAGTAATAATCCAGCGTCAGCGGCCCCGGATCGTACCGCCAAAAGTATCGGCAAGCCCTTTCTCGATCTCCTGATGAAGGGCCTCGATTTCCTCATCATTTAGTGTACGTTCATCGGAGCGCCAGGTCAAGGCGAAAGCCAAACTCTTTTGGTCCGCCCCCACCTGCTCCCCTTCGTATTCGTCAAATAGCCTTACTTCCCGCAGCAGCCCGCCGCCCCCGGCCCTTATCTTGCTTTCGACTTCCGCCGCGGGTACGTCTTTCAGCAGGGCTACGGCAAGATCCCTGGTCAGCTCCGGATACCGGCCCAGGGGGCGATACTCCTTATCCGCCGAACGATCCTGTATAGCCAAGATATCCAGGGAGGCTGCCGTCAGGCGTTGGTCGGCTTCGAAAGCCTGGGCTGCCCTGGGGTCTACTTCGCCGATGAAACCCAGCTCGCGGCCGCCATGCAGTATCCTCGCCGAGCGCCCCGGATGCAGGCCCGGTATGGCGCCGGCATCCCCGGGAGGCGCGTATTCGGCCCCGATTATCCCCGCCGCGTCCAGCACAGTATCTACAGCCCCTTTCATCTCATAGAAATCCAAGGGCGTCTCCCTGCTCAGCCATGACTTCGGCGCGCTGCCGGTGCAGACGAGGCCAAGGGTCCAGCATTCTTCCGGCTGCCCGTGGGGGTCGTCTTCCCGGATACGATAGGTTTTCCCCATTTCAAATAAGCGCAGATCCCGGTTTTGCTGCCGTATATTATATACGGCTCTGTTTATCATGCTGGGTAGAACAGTTGTTCGCATCATCTTTTGCTCTTCGGACAACGGGTTCATCAGCATCACTGCCCGCCGCCAGGGATGCCCCTGGGGCACGCCAAGCTTATCCAGGTTGGCGGGGTTGATGAAGCTGTAGTTCACCACTTCGCGGTAGCCCTGCCCCGTCATCGCCCGGGTCAGCAGGCGGCGCAGCTGATGCCCCGGCAGGCGGTAGCCCTGCGTCGTCTCCCCGGCGGGCATAGTGGCGGGAAGCTTGTCGTAGCCGTACAAGCGGGCGGCTTCTTCCATGTAGTCCTCTTCTATCTGCAGGTCCTTACGCCAGGAAGGCGCTTCCAGAAGCCAGGAGCCCTCATCCTCCCGGAGAACCTTGATCTGCAGGCTTTGCCAGATCGCTGCCGCTTCCCCCCGGCTTATCTCTATCCCCAGTACACGGTTGATTTTCTCAAGGCTCACCCGGGCGGCGGGCAGGGCCGCCGGATTCGGATAGACGTCGATATGGCCTTCCACGCCTTCGCCCGCCCCGCAGGCCTCGATGAGCTCCACCGCCCTGTCTATGCCTTCCAAGGCTGCCGTTATGTCTACTTCCTTCTCGAAACGCTGAGACGCTTCCGAGCGCAGCCCCAGCTTCTGGCTTGCCCTTCTCAGGCGCTGGCCGTTCCAGCAGGCGGCTTCGATGAGGATGTTTACCGTCGTATCCGTTACTTCCGTCCGCATCCCGCCCATCACGCCGGCTACCGCCACCGGCCCGTCGCCGTCGGCCACCAGGGTCATGGTATCGTCCAGGGCTCTTTCCTGGCCGTCCAGGGTCTCTATGGTTTCCCCCGGCCTGGCGCGGCGTATGCGGAGGCCGCCCCCGGCAAGCTTGTCGAAATCGAAAAAGTGCAGGGGCCGGTTCATCTCCAGCATCACAAGGTTGGAGACGTCTACCACATTATTGATGGAGCGCATGCCCATAGCCATCAGCCGCTGCCTCATCCATTGGGGCGACGGACCGACCTTGACGTCCTTTACCAGCCGGGCGCCAAAGCGGTAGCACAGCTCGTCCCCTTCCTCCACTTCGCAGGCGGCCAGGCGGGCGCATTCCCCTCCCGGCGCCGAGGGCGCGGCGGCGGGCAAGGTGAGCTTCGCGCCGGTGAGGGCCGACATCTCCCTTGCTACATTGACCATTCCCATGCAATCCGCGCGGTTTGGGGTCAGCCCCAGCTCCAGCACTACGTCGTCCAAGCCGAGAAAGGCGATGATGGGCAACCCCGGCGCCGTGTCCGGCGGCAAGGGATACAACCCTTCCTTCTCCTCGGGGGTAAGCTTGCTTATGTCCAGCCCTATCTCGTCCGCGCCGCACATCATACCTTCGGAAAGCACCCCCCGCAGCTCCGTGAGTGTGATTTCCGGGTGGCTTTCCGTGGGCAGCTTGGCCCCCGCCAGGGCTACCGGCACGCACTGCCCGGGTTTCACGTTCGGCGCGCCGGTCACGATCGTATAGGGCTTGTCCCCGCCGGCGTCCACCGTCGTCACCACCAGCTTATCCGCGTGAGGGTGGGGCTCCACGGTGAGGATGCGCCCGGTAAATACATTTTCTACGCCTTTATCCAAGTATTCCACGCTTTCGACTTCCAGCCCCGCCCGGGTCAGGACTGCCGCGCCTTCTTCCGGCGTCATGTCGATAGCGACCAGTTCTTTGAGCCATTTCCAGGATACTCTCATTTCCTTTTCCCTCCGATACGAATGAACACTTTAAAACTGCTTCAGGAAACGCAGGTCGTTTTCGAAAAACAGCCTCAGGTCGTCTACGCCGTACTTCAGCATGGCGAGGCGGTCGACCCCCATCCCGAAAGCGAAACCGGTGACCTTGCCCGGGTCGTAGCCGCCTATGCGCAGGACGTTGGGATGGACCATGCCTGAGCCTAATATTTCCATCCAGCCCGTGCCTTTGCAAGTCCGGCAGCCCTTACCGCCGCACATCACGCAGCGGCAATCCACTTCGGCGCTGGGTTCGGTGAAGGGGAAGTAGCTTGGCCGCAGCCTGATTTCCTGGTCTTCCCCGAAAAATCTCCGGACGAAAGCAAGGAGTATGCCCTTCAGGTCGGAGAAACGCACCCCCTCGTCTATCATCAGGCCTTCCACCTGGTGAAACATGGGGGAATGGGTGGCGTCGTCGTCCCGGCGGTAGACCTTGCCCGGGACGATCACTTTCACCGGCAGTCGGGGACGCATCTTCTCCATGACCCTGGTCTGGGTCGGGGAAGTGTGGGTGCGCAGCAGTATCTCGCTATTGATATAGTACGTATCCTGCATATCCCTGGCGGGATGGTTTTTCGGCATATTCATCGCTTCGAAGTTGTAGTGGTCCGTCTCGATCTCAAACCCTTCTTCCACGCCGAAACCCATGCTGATAAAGATATCTTCGATCTCATCCATGGTTTGGTATAGGGGATGCCTGCTCCCCGGGGGTCGGTCACGCCCGGGCAGGGTCACGTCTATCCTCTCCTGGCGGAACTGTATCTCGTAGGCTTTCTCCTGCAGACGCGCCGCGGCGGCGGTCAGGGCTTCTTCCAATCTGTCCCTGACCTCGTTGGCCAGCTGGCCTAATGCCGGGCGCTCGTCCGCGGCCAGGTTTCCCATATTTCTCAGGATGCGGGTCAGCTCGCCTTTTTTGCCGATGTACTGCAGCCTTAGCTTCATCAGCTCGTCCAGCAGCCCGGTCCCGGCGATCTCCGCCAGGGCTTTTTCCCTCATCCCCCGTAATTCGTCTTTGATTTGCTCTATCCCTTGTTTTTTATCCTGTTCTGCCATGAGACTCTCCTTCTTGTCAACTTTTCTCCGGTATATATACGTCGAGCACGGCGGGCCTGCCCCCGCGCACTGCTTCCAAGGCCTCCTCCAGGGCGGGCCTCACTTCCCCGGGTTTCGTCACGGTACGCCCGTAGGCGCCCGCCCCCCGGGCTATCATGGCGTAGTCGGGTCTGAAGTTTGTGCCCGTCTCCGCGATGAATCCTTCGCTGGGCGGCGCTTCCCGCCGAAACTCCGGATGGATATCCCGTATAGCGCCGTAGCCGTCATTATTGCAGATGATCGTTAGGAAAGGGAAGCCGTAGTTGGCGGCCGTCCAGTAGGTGGATGTGGGGCAGCCCCAGACGAAACCGCCGTCCGTCATGGCGGTCACCACGAGCTTGCCCGGCGCGGCGGACGCCGCCCCCAGCGCCGCCCCCGTGGCCCAGCCGATCATCCCCGAGGGGCAGCCAAACCAGGTGCCCGGCTTCGTCCGCAGTATCTGCTCCGTCACCGAGGCGCAGTGCCCCAGGGTATGGTTGACGAAGATGGCGTCTTCGCCGATGAGCTGGTTCACGCAGTGAAAGAGATAATCCGGGGAGATGGGGTCCCGGGCGGATAAGCCCGCGGCTGCCTCAACCCAGCCCTTACGCGCGCCTTCGTTCGCGGCGGCGACGCGGCGGAAGCGTTCATCCAGCTCGGCTTTTTTCTCCGGGGTGATCTTATCCTTCAGTATCCGCGTCAAAGCGGGGATGGCTTCCCGGGCGTCCGCTTTCATAAAGATATCGGCGCCTCGCCTCCACAGCGCCCGGCCCGAGGTGAGGGGGTCCACGTCGATGTGGAGTATCTTCGCCTCCGCCTTAGGCATAGGCGCGCTGCTCACGTAGGGCATGGCGTAGTCGATCACCAGTATGGCGTCGGCGTCGCCGTAGCCGGCGTCTTCCTTACGGCTGCCGCCTATCTGCTCGATGCCCAGGCACAGGGGGTGGCCGCTGGGGAAGTTCATCCAGCTGTATCCGGTGAGGGTCATGGCGCAAAGCGTCTCCGCCAGGCTGACCAGCTTCTCTACGTTTTCCGGGTAACGCCCCGCGTTGCCGGATACCAGCATGGGGTTTTTTGCCGCAAGGAGGATATCCGCCATCTTTTCCAGCGTCTCACGGTCTGGAGCCGGCAAAGACTGCGGCGGTAAGATGGGCGGCAGGGCTTCGGGCTTGTCGATCTCCCCCTTCATGTAAGGCATGGGGAAGCTCAGGTACACCGGCCCCGTGGGTTCCGTGCGGGCGACGCGTAAGGCTTCGTTAAAGGCTTCATGGAAGTCCTCGTCCCCCTTCAGGCAGCGGTCATACTTCACACTGCCCCGCAGGATGCCCCCCTGGTCATATGGCTTGCCGTCCCAGGCGGTACGGCTCCCCTCGCTGGGCTGGTATCCCGCCAGGATCAGGGCCGGCACCCGCCCCCAGTGCAGGTTCTGCATGTTGCCGCCCAGCTGCAGCGTGCCCAGCTCCGAGTGGACCATGATCACCTGGGGTTTGCCGGTGACCATATAGTGGCCGTAGGCCGCCGAAGCCGCCACTGATTCATCCAGGCACAGCACCAGCTGGGGCGCCTTTCTGCCCTCCACCCTCGCCAGGGCTACGTCGGACTGGACGTCCACCACGTCGCCTCCCGAGTTGATGAATATTTTATCCACGCCATGGGCGTTAAGTATATCGATGAAGGCTTCTCCCCTTCTGTATTTCACCATATTCATGCTCCTTTCATGCTGCGTCTCTTATCAGGGCGCCAGGATGACGGTCTTGCCGTCCCAGAGGCGGTGGGCTTCGCAGAGCCGGGAAAACATCTTCTCCTGGTTTTCCAGGACTTCCACGCATTCGAAGTACCCCGCGCCGGCTTCGGCCCGCGTCTTCTCGATATCCCCGACGCTTTTTGGCCCGATATACCGTATCCTTGTGCCGCCGGGAAGGTTGTCCGTGAACACGTCCACGAAACCCCGGCTGTAGTAAAACTCCAGCGTCCTGTCGTAGTCCTCCGTAGCCACGGTTATGCCATAGTGGTGCAGCCCGTAACCGCAGCGGTCGATAAACTCTTTATACACGGAAGGGGTGTCGTCATGCTGCTGGATAAGCTCCACCACCACATGGCCCGTATACGCCTGGGCCAAGGTCAGCTCCGGCATGTCGGTCTTCCCCCTGTACCAGCCGTCCGGCGCCCTGAAGCCCCTGGAGCAGGAAAAAGGCCCGACCCCCAACTGTTCGGCATAAAACTTCATCGCCGCGTCTACGTCCGGCACTACATAACCCAGCTGAAAAATCTCCCCGCTGGCAAACCCTCCGAATGAAAACGACTTAGCCATATGAATGAGCCTCCTTTATCATGCGCCTCAGCGCAAGCCTATAGAATCACGATGGTTATCCCGTTGTTGTGCCGCTCGATATCGCTGTCCCGCCGCAAATCGTCGCAGAGGAGGAAAGCCTTCTGTGTGGATTCGTCAAATATGGAGAAGTCCTCCCCCGTGATGAAGTCCCGTATCAGCTTGCGCTTCTTCTGGTCTTCCAGATATTTCCTCGCCTCGGTCCGTATGGAACCGCCTTTGCCCGACGAGCCGTAGCCGTGGACAAACTTGATGGCGGATATGCCCAGGGAGCCGGCGTTGCGGATGTTGAAAGTGATACGCTTGATGGCGTCGCTCACGGTAGGCATATCGGATTTGATGTTGATTTCCCTTAGGGTTCCGGCCACTCTCGCTAACTCCCCCGTCGGATATTTTTTTCTATTATACACCATCGAAATACAATTATATGATAAAATACTTGTAATTTAAACAAAAAGGAGCACACGAAGTATGCACGAACACTCTTCCGGCGTATCGGGGCGTCCGGTTTTCCCACAGCGGGCGGTGGTCACCGCCGGTATGCCCTACGGAAATAAATCCCTCCATATGGGCCACGTAGGCGGCTGTATCGCCCACGCGGATATATTTGCCAGGTTCCTCCGGGACCGGATAGGCCCCGGCAACGTCCTTTTCGTCTCCGGCACCGACTGCTACGGCTCCCCCATCATGGAAGGCTACCGCAAAGCCCTTGAGGAAGGCTTCAGCGGGACGATATACGACTACGTGACCGCAAACCACCTGGATCAGAAGGAAGTCCTGGAGAGGTATGAGATATCCCCCAACCTCTATGGCGCCTCCGCCCTGGGCGAAGCGGGACATATACACAACGAAGTCTCCGCCTGGGTCTTTGATACCCTTTATGCTAACGGCTGGCTGGAGAAGCTGGATGTGGCGCAGTTCTACGACGACGAGCGGGAAGTCTTCCTCAACGGGCGCCAGGTCGTGGGGAAATGCCCCTTCGAGGGCTGCCAGTCGGAGAAAGGTTACGCCGACGAATGCGACCTGGGCCATCAGTACATGCCCTCAGAGCTCATCGACCCCGTCAGCACCCTTTCCGGCAAGAAGCCCTCCCTCCGCAACGTCTCCAACTGGTACTTCCCCCTGGAGGAATGGATGGGCCTGCTTCAGGAGCGCGTCGCTTATCTTGTGGCAAATACCAATACGCGCAAGACGCAAATCGAGACGATCAATGAATTCCTGAAGAAGCCCTGCATATACGTGCAGCGTAAATTCATCGAGGAGTCGGCGGGGCTGGCGGAGGGCTTCCCGAGCTGCGAGACCGTCGACGACCCGAAGAAGTCTTCCGTCAACTATATCTTTGACAGCCTCGCTCTCCGTGACCAGGCTTTGCAGGTCCTGAATAACGCCGGCGTCCGGTTCCGCACGGGCAAGACCCTCGTGCCCTTCCGCTTGTCCGGCAACATCGACTGGGGCGTGCCCGTACCCGCCAGGGAAGGCATGGACAGCCTCACTTTCTGGGTCTGGCCCGAGTCTTTGTGGGCGCCTATATCCTTTACCATCGCCTGCCTGCGGCAGCAGGGCAAAGACGCCGAAGAAGCGCGCCTCTGGTGGTCTGACCCCGAGGCGAAGGTCTACCAGTTCATCGGGCAGGACAATATCTATTTTTACTCCGTGGCGGAAATGGCCCTTTTCGTCGCCCTTGGCTGTAAGAAAGGGGAGAAGCCGGACATGTCCCGGGTCATCCTGCCCCATATCATCTCCAACCACCATTTGCAGTATATGGATAAGAAAGCCAGCAGCAGCTCGGAGCTGAAGCCGCCTATGGCAGACGAGCTTCTGGAGCACTACACCCCCGAGCAGTTGCGCATGCACTTCTTCAGCCTGGGCCTGGCGAGCAAAAGCTCAAGCTTCAAGCCGAACGTGTATATGCCTGATGAATCCCGGCTCTCCGCCGACAACGTCCTCACGCAGGGCAACCTGCTGACCAACGTGTACAACCGGATCATCCGCTCCTGCCTGTTTACTTTACAGACCAGGTTTAGCGGGTCCCTTCCCCTACGAAGCCTCTCTCAAGAGATGCGGGAAGCTTCGGAGAAGGCTGTGCTGGACTATGAGCGTTGCATGTATAACCATGAGTTCCATCAGGTCTTCAACGTACTGGACAGCTATATCCGGAATGTCAATAAATATTGGGCTAAGTACATGAAGCAGGCGGAAAGCGGGCAAGACGAAGATCTCGCGGCCCAGGTACTCTACGACGCCATGTGCTGCCTGCGGACCATCGCCACCCTGGTGCATCCCCTGGCGCCCTCGTCCTGCGAGGCTATCCGGGAGTTTTTCGGCTTTAGCGAAAGCGTCTGGGACTGGGTCAACATCTTTGAGCCTGTGGAGTTTTTCCTGGGGGAGAACCATGTCTTCCGGCAAATCGAGGCCCATACCGACTTCTTCAGGAAGCTCGACTACCAGTACGAATAAGGATGTCGGTTCAGAGGCTGAGAGTGGTCAGGGCGCGCCTATTTGCGACGATGGTTCACAGCTTCGGCCAGATAAAGCAATCGTTCGACGTAAATCCTACCGACTACAACACGACGTCCTTGTCGTGATTCCGTCTGGCGCGACATCGTGTCACGCCTACGGATTTACCTAGTATGCGATTTCTTATCTGGCAGACGAAGCTGCTCAATCCATCGCTCGCAAACAGACACGCCCTGACCACTCTCAGCCTCTGAACCGACACAAATAATGATAGCAAAGGAGAATCATGATCATGACGTTACTTAACAAAAGCAGCTTGCTGGACGCCGCCGCCCGGTTTACCGAAGCATCCGCTATCAACCGCGTCGCCGAAGACGTGGCCCTGCGCCCCGACCTGGCAGGCTTGCGTATGTACGAAGCACCCATCTTGGGCATAGCCGACGCCGCAGACCCCTGCTTTGGGAGCCTGCAGGCCCCCGAGGCCATCGGGCCCCACTTCATCCTCCCCGAGGATTGGCTTCCCGGCGCCCGATCCGTCGTCTCCTTCTTCTCGCCTTTCACCGACGAGGTGGTAGCAGCCAATGAGCAGGATCCTGCCGAAGTCCCCGCTGAGTGGCTCCACGCCCGCATCGAGGGGCAGAACTTCATCAACGCGCTGACCGTACATCTCCGGGAGCTCATCGAAGGGGAAGGCTACGCCTGCGCCGTCCCGCCCATGGACAAGCGCTTCTGGGGCAACGGAAAGCCCGCAAGCCGCCGGGAAGACGGCACTGCCGTCCCCGGTTATACTAGCAACTGGTCGGAGCGCCATGTGGCTTACGTATGCGGGCTGGGCACCTTCGGGCTTTCCCGGGGCCTCATCACTGCCAAAGGCATGGCCGGTCGTTTCGGCAGCATCGTGACCGCTATGCCTCTCGAAGGGGACGCGCGCCCTTATACGCGGTATGACGAATACTGCACCCGCTGCGGTAAGTGCGCCGCCAACTGCCCCGCGAAAGCCATCACGCTGCAGGACGGCAAGAATCAGGACGCCTGCGCCGCTTTCTGCGACCAGGTCAGGGCAAAGAACGCGCCCCGCTACGGCTGCGGTAAGTGCAGCGTGGCTGTCCCCTGCGCCCGCGCCATCCCCCGCTGACAAGCCGCATAAACGATTATTTACACCCTCTTTTGTATTTGTTGTTTTAATAAATGTACTCCCGAAAAAATCCCAATAAATACGATAAACACTTCCAGTCTGCCGAGTATCATACCAACCATTAAGATAAACAACGAACCTACCGATGCGCCCGCGTTTGTCAATCCATTGGAAATCCCTACCGTGCCAAACGCGGACGCAAACTCAAACATTGCATCGAACAGCGGGCATCCGGCGGTCAATGTGAGTAATAACGTCCCTGCAATAAAGACACCCATATAGCAAGCAACGAATCCAACGGTATCTTTTATAAGGGCGTTATCAATAGGCATTTTACCTTGCGCCCGGTAATAGACTGGCGCGGTTATACGCCGCGCCGGGGATAGTCTGCTTCTT